>ERZ1673701.827-NODE-827-length-32457-cov-6.544102_pt1 | contig 32457 bp, 36 predicted proteins | sample MGYA00580231_ERZ1673701 | MGnify/ENA primary metagenome ERZ1673701 (study PRJEB41218, sample SAMN15661798) | gut metagenome | host: Homo sapiens | place: Canada: London | collected 2015-08-20/2019-03-30 | study: EMG produced TPA metagenomics assembly of...
CCACTTTTCGATCTCTGTCGGCCATGTGTCACGGGCCACACGCAGCGGCGCAATGATGAGAACCTTACTGACTTCAAAGGTCTCCAGCATAAGGTCTTTGATGGCTGTCAATGTGATAACGGTCTTTCCTTAACCCAAGCCCATATCCAGAAAAAGGGCCGCAACCGGATGTGTTTTGATATACTCCGTACAGTAGCTCTGATAATCATGTGGAATGAACTTCATTTGGGCATCACCTCGCTTTCCGACTTTTCGTCCTGTTCTGGCGTATTCTGCGGCAGCGTAACTTCCGGCATCTCCGGGATCTTCGCTCCAATCCCCTGTGGGATAGGCTCTCCCGGATTCCAGCGGAGCAGAGCATTGATAGCCGGCTGAATCTGCTCCGGACGGTCCACACAGAACACCGGGAACCCCAATTCTTCCAGCTGCAGTCTGCGTTTTCTCTGAAGGATACGCATCTGCTTGCCGGGAGCTTTCAGTTCCACAAAAGCACACTTGCCGCCGAGCAGCAAAACCAGTCGATCCGGCACACCGTTCATGCTCTGACTGGTAAATTTAAGGGCCTGCCCACCGGCGGCCCTGACTGCTTCCACAAACTGCTTTTCGACTTCATTCTCTCTCATCCGGCTTCGCCTCCTCTGCCCGCCAGACACCGATGCGTGGGCGTTTCTTTTCCTGATGTTCCCTTTTCGAGCGTTTTCTTGGGCGTTGCTTCTTCCTGCGCTCTTCCCGAACCACATTGCCGATGGCTTCATTTGCAGTCGGGTCCGGGTGGCTGTGGCTGACTTTCCTGTTCGGAGAGTTTTCCTCTTTGTGTTCTGTAATCCAGTGAATGACATCTTCCATACCGTCACCTCACTGATTGATCTGCTTCCACTGCTGCGGCTCCATTGTGGCGACCTGCCAGCCGATGCCTTCCAGTGTGGTGGCGCGGTCATAGGAAACGACATCCTGCGATGCACGGGTCACCGCATTGGACAGGCCGTACAGAGAAAGATCACCGCCTTCAATGAGGTACTTGAGGATGCCTTCCTGTTCCTCGGCATTGATGCCATAACTTTGGGCGGTCAGCTGCACCACATCCTGTACCTTGCCGGTGATCGGCACTGCCATAGATTCCTGCAAACGACCGACCACCTGAGAAAAGCGAGCCTCATCGATGGCAGCCATCGTGGTATCACGCAGCTTCAAAAGAAATGCCTTGTCCTCTGCTTCCATCGTTTCATCCGAATATAGTGCGAAGCTGTCCTCGACCGCCTTTGCCTGCCGGCCCACATGGTGGCGTCGTTCGCCCATGTCATTGACCACCATGCCGTTGGTGCAGACCAGACGGTATACCAGCGGCTGAATGGACACAGCTCCCAGACCGACCTCGGAGTTGGAGATCATCACGCCGGCCTGGACGATATCACCCTTGCGGACTTCCATCTCCAGACGGTGGTTGACCACCTTGAGGTACAGACGATTCTCCGTCACCTCACAGGACATGACCTCGTACTGGTCGTTACCTGCAAATAGCGGCAGGACAGCTGTAGCAATCTCCATGTTGTCAATACGACGATAGCGTTCCGACAGCAGCGCACGGGCCACCTGTCCGGCACCGTAATCCATCGAGCGGACCATGTAAGAACTGGGCTTGTCCACAAACCAGCTGTTCACATTCTCAGCCAGCAGTTCCGGCTTCTGTGTCTGCATCAGGTCATAGTATTTTGCCGGGATACCCAGTGCCGATGCCACCTGACGATGGAACAGCGAGGTCGTACCGAACACCTCCTGCTGATTCGTAGTGAGATGGTTGATCTCAAAGGTGTGTCCATCTTCCCGGAGACGCATTCCCTGCGCCGGACTGATGAAATCCTGCTTTGCCTGGTTCTGCCGGTTCAGTTCGACCAGGACTTCCTGCAAATTTCTTCCTGTTTTCATAGCTTTTATCCTTTCATTTTTGCGGCGCATATTTATACGCCTGTTTATGCGTCTGCGTCCTTATGGCAAGAGCACCGTGCTTATCGTTTTAAGTGCTTACAGTTCCCGGTTGATCATCTGCTGGATGATCCGGACTGCCCCCTGCATCCTGCGGCGGTTCAGCCTGGTGTCCTGCAGGAGTGTATCCAGAGCATCCACCTCATCCCGGATGTTGCAGAGGACCGACCGTTGATGGTCAGCAAGACGTTCATTGTCCTGCTCCATGCGGTCGTACTCCTTTTCATAGTCACCAATATCCTCCACGTTTGTATCGATATAGCTTTCGATCTCCCGGCGGAGTTCCTCGCCGGCATAGTCCTGCACCGCATCCAGCAGATCCCGGATGCCAAAGGGTGTCAGGAGTTTTCCGTCTTTCATTTCAATGACGTGCGGCATCTCGCCCTCCTTTAATCCTTAAAGTAGTAGCTGCCCTTATATCCGGCAGCATTCAGAGGAAGGTCTTTGCACCACTCCGGGTTAACGGACATCAGCTTGCAGACCTCATCCACCGTGTACCGATCCTTGGGTGCTTCAATGATGACTTCATCGTGAACATGACCTACGATATTCAGACCATAGCCTTCCATCCGGGCCATTGCTTCTGCCAGAATGTCACGGGCAATCGCCTGTGTCGCATTCTCCACCAGCCGGCCGGAGTAGGTTTCCTGTCTGGCCCATTTGTGATTCTGACCCACGCCTTCATAGGTCAGGCTCATCCTTCCGAAGCGGTTCGGCTGCAATCTCGGCTTCAGATACGCCAGCTTTCTTCCAGAAGGAAGCAGCATCCAAAGCGTACCGGAATAAAACTCGAACGCCAGCTTGCCGATCTCCTGTCGCTTTCCGGTCTTGAACGCCTGCGTTGCCGCCTTTTCCACATCCCACCAATACTGGACGATCTTCGGATTGGCTTTCCGCCAGGAATCGATGATCTCCGGCAGTTCCTCTTCTTTCAAACCCATCTGCAGAGCGCCCATGCTGATAAGCGCACCGGAAGAACCACCATAACCGCAGGCCAGCTCTGCCACCTTTCCTTTCTGCCGAAGTTCCCCGTTGATGCCGTGCTTCACCACCGGCACATGGAACATCTGGCTGGCAGAGGCACAGTAGATGTCCTTCCCTTCCAGAAAGGCTTCCAGCCGCCAGTCCTCTCCGGCTTCCCATGCAAGCACACGGGCTTCGATGGCAGAGAAGTCGGCCACGATGAACTCACAGCCTTCTTTTGGGATCAGCATGGTTCGGATCAGCTGTGAAAGCACATCCGGGGTGTTGCCGTAGATGGTCTCGACCATATCAAAGCACCCCAGCTTCACCAGTTCCCTCGCCTCATCCAGCGTGGAAATATGGTTCTGCGGCAGATTCTGCAACTGGATATTCCGGCCGGAATACCGACCTGTGCGGCTGGCCCCATAGAACTGGAACAGCCCTCTGGCTCTGCCATCTGAGCAGACACAGCGTTCTGCCGCCTGGTATTTCTTCACAGAACTTTTCGCCATCTGAAGCCGGAGCTTCAGCATATCCATTGCCTCAGCATCCACTCCGTTTTTGTCCAGTTCATCGATCATCTGTGCTACATCCTTTTTTCCGAGCGTGTCCATCGGGATGCCACGCTCATCCAGCCATGACTTCAGCTGTGACACAGAGTTGGGATTCTCAAGCCCTGTCAGTTCGTAGGCTTTCTTACTCATGGCGTCCGAGAGCATCAGATCACAGGCAATGGCCTGCTGCACCAGCTCCGTGTCGATCTTTACGCCCCGGTCATTGATACGTTCATTGACCCGGTAATGTTTCCATTCCTGCTCCGGCATCGGGAATTTCTTCAGCCTCTTATAAATGTCCACCTCAGTGTTGACATCCTGAATGCAGTAATACTTAAACTTCTCCCAATCTGCAGGGTAATGCTCCGGAAGATTCCGGGTACGCATCCCATTACTCTTCGTTGGCTTACAGGGCATGGAAAACAGCTTGATCAGCCGCTCGCCTTCCTTATCTTTCTGCTGGCTGGTCTTCAGCACAGTGCCAACATCCTTTAGGGCCATTGGCAGAGTCAGCGATGCCGCCATAACCATCGTACAGATCCAGCTGTCCGGAGAAAGGAACTCCCCGGGTTTCAGATACTGTCCCGGCAGATGTCTTTGCATATGCACAGAAAAACAGACCCGCTCAAAGGAAGCATTATGGGCGATCAGGCGCACGTTTCCAGACTGGAAATCCTCCAGCAGTTCTTTGGGGAGCGGTTCTCCTGATGCAAGATCTGCACATCTGGTCTCGCCAAAACCATCCCCTTCATCGGTAGCCCAGGCTACCAGCAGGATCTCAAAGCTTGGATCTGTGGCATAGCGGTACAGGCCGCATTTTCCGATATCCACCTCGCTGTAGGTCTCAATATCGATCAGCGTTTCTTTCAAATATCTCACCTCTATTCGATGTAAAAAGCCGGAGGACACCCTGGCATCCCCCGGCACGGTTACTTATCTGTGTTTCTCTTAGCGAAGGTAATCCGGCAGTTCCTCACCGGCATCGCCGCCCAGAACATCCTCATCGTCCAGCGCGTCAAAATCAGACTCTGCCGATGCCTTGCCGGACAGACGGTCACCATCCTTGACGAACTGCACATTCCCCAAACCAGCGGCCACACCGCGGTTGCCGTTGGCGTTAAAAGCGTAGAAGTTCACGCTGACGTTGCAGTAGCAGCCGGAGTAGACCATCATCGGGTCTGTCACAGGCTGGACATGACGGTCCACGACCTGCGGTGCATCCTTGCTGGAGGCATTCACAAAGAAATGCTCCTGGTAGTTCTCGTCGTCCGGGCGGTCGATATCGCCGTCACGCAGAGGCAGCTTCAGGTTCGGCGGGATCTTACCGCCCCACTTACGGGTCTTGCCATCCTCCTTGGCGGCCTCCACTGCCTTGTGGATCGCCAGCAGGGTCTTCTTGTCCTCCTTCGGGATCAGGCAGGAAACGGAATACTTAGCCTCACCACCGTTGATGCTCTTTGCTTCAAAAATGTTTGCAAAAGAGATACGGCACGGAATCACGACCTTAGTTGCACTGGAAATCTTGTTAGCCATAATAAAAATCCTCCATCAATCTGTTTTTGTGTATTGCTGCTGCCCTCAGTCGAGGACAGTAAATTCATCTTCCGCAGTCTGCAGATCGACTGCTTCTCTGGGGTCCGAATCCGGGACAAGTGCCAGCTTACCGGGCGGCTTGACCACATACTCTCCCAGAATCTCCTGGAACTTTTTCTTCCCCATGAGCTTTTCAAAGGCTGTCAGGGAGATCAGCTCCGTCTTATAAATATCGGTGTATCCGGCCTTCTCTGCAGCAGCTACCACCGATTTCGTATCAAGGAACTGCCTCTTGCTCCGGCCCTCGACCACCTTATACCCATCCCAGCTGACACCATGATTGATGGCCTCCGAGCTGACATAGGCAAAGATCGCTTCGATCCAAGACTCGATACGGTTCAGGGTCGGCAGCATTTTCTCAATGTCTGTCTTGGAAAGCAGTGCCGGGGATTTGAAGGTCGGCACGGAGGTGTCCGGGTCAAAGGATGCCGTCGCATCCGTTTCCTCAGTTTCATCCTCCAGCACACCGGCATCCAGATCCAGAAACTCTTCTTTCACCAGAGCCATTGCTTCATCGGCGCAGGCTTTGCAGGAAGTTCTGGCACGACAGAACCGGCACCAGTCCCCGGGAACCTGCTCGCCTTTTCCTTCAAAGGCCAGCTTTGCCCTCGGTCTGACATAGGTCTCTGCCCAGTCCAGCAGTTCCTCCACACTGCATTCAAACGTTGAGATATTTTCCAGTCTCGGCTGGATAATGGTCATGGACACCTTTTTGATGCTGTACAGATATCCGTAGGCGTGGTAAGCACCCAGGGCGTACAGCATCATCTGCGGATTATGGTCACAGTTTACGAACACGCCCTTGCCGTTCTTGTAGTCCATGACATAAAGCGTACCGTCTGCGATGATCACGCAGTCGCCGGTACCAAAGCCGGATGGAACAAGATAACTGTAATCCAGCCGCTCCTCCACCATGACCAGCGGATGCGGACAGGTCTCCTTGATGCGCTCCACTGTGGAAATGATGAACTCCGCATAGATATCAGTGTTCGCTTCCATCTCCTCATCCTCATATTCAGAGGTTGGGCGCTTCACCCGTTCATGCAGATATTTCCGCAGCTTGTATTCGCCCAGCGCATGGGCGGCAGTTCCCTCCTCGGCGTACACCGAGGATTCATTTGGAAAGTTCTGCTCCAGCCTTGCAGATGGCGTGCAGTTCAACCACCTCTTCGAGCTGGATGCAGAAAGGATTGCATGTACTTCCGGCATGATGACCTCCCTTAAATCTGGGAAACATCTGCCAGAAATGCTTCGTACTTCTCTGCAGGCAGGTCAGACAGCTGGGCCACACCGTAGGTCTTCAGAAGCTGACCGATCTTCTCGTTGTTATCACGCTTCTTCTTGATCTTGGCGACAATGACCGCCGTGATTTCATCCTTGGTGATTGTCACTGCTGACTGCGTTTCCTCTTTGGCAGCAGGTGTGTCCTTGCCGGTGGTTTTATCGGACGGTACTTCTTTTTGGCCGGTATCTTCTTCCCACGGCAGCGCATCCGCATCATCCACCGGATGCTCACCTTCTGTAGGTTCTGAACTCTCGGAGTTCACTGCTTCCTCTGCCTCGTCAGGGTCTTCTACCACAGGCACCTCTGCAGCTTCCTCGGTAGCCGAAGGAGCCGTCTCTTCCACCTTTTTGGTTTTCTTGACCGGCTTCTTACGGGGATGCACAGCAGCCGGGCCTTTCTTTTCTGTTACGGGCAGTACCGGCTGTTCTGCCACCGGAAGCTCCGGCTCATCCTCCGTCTTTGCATCTGCTGCCAGCATATCCAGCTGCTCGGATACACCCGCAAACATCTGTGCCAGGCCATCAAAGACCTCGACCAAACCATCCACGACTTTCTTCGGAGCGTTCAATGCATTCAGTTCGTCCATCATGCGTTTTCCTCCTCTCCGGCTTCTTCCTCATCACCCCACAGGTCATCCAGATAATCGGCCTGTGCCTTCAGAACTGCCAGAATGACCTTCTCACACAGACCGGTTTCCTTGTGGATGCGATCCAGCATCTCATCGAAGTCGATGTCCTCTGCCGGGTCGTCTGCCTCAGCATCCGGCTCCTGACCGAAGCCGTAGTTGTAAGAGGTCATGCGCTCATCCATGTGGACATGCAGGTTCTTGATGCTGAGCGAAAGGAACGGAACACCAGACGGGCGTGCCGGCATCGGCTTGTCCTGCTTCTGCGCTTCCGTTTTTTCCTCTGCCTTGGCAGGAAGCGGAACCTTTACCACCTTGGCATCCTTCAGCATCTCGCTGATCATTTCCTCCAGAGTCATGCTCTTCTCGTTCTTATTCTCCATTGTCTTCCTCACTTTCTGCAGCTTCCTGCTGCCCCTCTGTTTTCTTATCATTCAACGGCACATGGTACTGTTCTGAAATGTTTTTCAAAAGCAGTTCAACCACACGCCCCGGTTCCGGGAGATTCCGGACCTTTTTCTGCAACTCATGGGCTCTCTTGATCTCGGCAGCCATGCCCTCCGACACGGTACTCCCAAACACCCAGAGTTCATCTGCCTCCTCCAGCCATTGCATTCCAAGCTGAATGCCGGTATTTCGTTCCTGCTTCTCCTCATCCTTTAAGAACTGGGTAAAATACAGGTGCGGTGCCAGTGGCAGAAAGCCCAGTGTGGAAAGAATCCGACAGGCCATCTTCGCTCTGCGGATGTTTGCTTCCAGTTCATCTTTTCTGCACTTCTCGTCCTGTGAAGTAGGACGGTACGGTGAGCAGACGAAGATTTTTCTTGGCAGGTGTTCTTCCTACGGTGCACCGCCGGGTGGACGGGCCTCCTTCGCATTTTCTAACTGGGCAGTTTTCTTTGCAGCTTCATTCATGCTTACTGCACTCATAAGTTCTGACCTCCTGTTCATGTACTTGAGAAGTAACCCTCTCACTATGAACATCTTTTTGAGCCTTTTAACAGACACTTTTCTAAAAACTTTTTTAGAAATTTTTTCTCAGCCTTTTTACTGCCTGATTCATGATCCGGTTAACCGACTGCTGGCAGATGCCAAGTTCCTCTGCAATCTCGTATTGGTTCATACCTTTATAAAAATAAAGCTGAAGGATTTCCGTCTGACGCTCGGTCAGCTTACTCATGGCTGCATACAGACGGCGAAGTTCCTGATCTGCCAACATCTCGGCATTATCCTCATCCAAAAAATCCACCATAACTGCTGCGGACCAGTCGGAGCCATCGCATTCCAGGGACACATTTTCAGTCTCAGCAGTACGATTATTCCGATTGTGCTCCATCCGGCGTTCCCCTTCCATGAGCAGACGTACGCTCCACTCAGTCTCCTCAAAAGTCTCAGCCGGCACTACCTGATATGTATCGTCCGTGAAGTCATAGCGGTAATCCCCGCAGCGCTCCACTGCCATGACCGTGTGTGCGCCGTCCATCTCGTAAACTGCATAGCCGTTCTGGTAAACAGTCAGAGAAGCATCATTCACAGTCGTCCGGGCTACAGCCATCGGATTCATTTCCATGAGGGCCTTGAAACTCGGCAGCTTTTTCTCCACCACTGCATCGATCTTTTCCTTCAGTTCATGTAAGGTAATGTGTGCGTTCTCCGCGATATCGGCGGCGATATGTCCTGCGTCCTGTACCGCTTTCTCCATTACCTGCGGCTGGCGGACCTCCATCACACCAACGCCACCATTGATTGCAACTGCTCCAGTCATCATGTTCATCATCATTGTTTTGTCCTTTCCCCCGGACTCTGAAAGGGAAAGATACCAAAGCAGGATGCTGATGAGGCACTGATCTATCTGGCAGGAGCATAAAACAAAAAAGCCCGATTCCAGAGACAGCAGGAATAATCCCAACCGCACACCTCCACAGCCAGCAAATAAATCGCTGTTCTGTGAAGTTCTGCTATGGTATCCTTCGCCTGCTCTAGAATCGGGCTTACGATATTTTTTTATTTGTCCGGGGCTTGCCGACAGATGCTTTCATTTGACTCTGTGGGCTTGTCCCTTGGACTGATTACATGATAACAAAATGACCAACGGCTTTCCTCAACCAGACTGTTGAAGATATGTTTCCCGCTCTACCATTTGGTAGAAATTCAAAAATAATTGGCATGGAGGACCGCCAATGACAAAATAAAAACCGCACAGTAACCTTCTACTGCACGGTTCATGCTGGTACTGCCAGCAGCCCCTTCATCTGTCGAAGGAGCATTTTTTGTTCTTCTGGTGATAGCTGGTGGAATACATCCTCTGCTTCTCTCTCAATATCCGTCTTTTCAGTTTTGTGTATGTACTCCTCCGGAACCAGCTTGTCCACTGTTGTATTAAGAGCGTCGGCCATCTTTACAGCTGTAAAAAGGTTGATTTTTCGCTCTGCGGCTTCATATCGGTGGATTGAGTTGCTTTGGAGGCCGACTTTTTCGGCCAGTTTCTCCTGCGTCATTCCCGCTGCTTCTCGTGTTTCAATTAGTCGGTCAGCCATTTTTTCATGGAACCGCTTTTCTTCCTCGGTCACTCAATCCACCTCCTCTCCTGTGTAGTTCCCTACTTTATAATATCCTGTTTGTGTCTTTTTCGACATCGAAACAGATTGCGTTTTTCGCGCCGAAATATATATTTTTCTGTATGTTTTTGTTATATTTAAGTATATTAACGATTATGCTAAAATATTTTGTCTATGCTGATACCAACAAAAAAAGCCGAGGAAGATAAAAGTTCCTGTCTGCAAGACTCAAAATAATTTGAGTACAGGCTATACCATAAAACTTTTATCTACCCCGGCTTTTCTCTTAGTGGATTCCATCCCACTCGGTTCGCTCTAGAGTAAGAAATTATTCGTATTTGTTCTACTGACTTCCTCTGATTTGTCGATATGATTAGGTTCTATAACCGCACAGTCCAATGCTTCGGGGGAAATAATCCGCTTGCACACTGTGGCCATATCGCAGGGTTGCCTAGCATTTTTTTCTTAAATTTGTTTTGTCGTTCTATTTTTCCGCTTAAACCGGCGCTGCTGTGCCATTTTCGGATTTGAAGCCTTTGATACAAGTTCCTGTATAGACATCGAGCAGTTTTTTCCAATCAGTTCAACTGTTGTTCCATCATTACGACACTTGCAAAACATTTTTCCATCCTCTGTCATAATTGGATAGATTTCATTCTCCATACGGTTTCCTCCTTCATTTCGACTTTCTTTCATTGCAATATCCATTATAATCATCCATTGCTTCTTTAAACTCTCTGCATAATCTTTCAAACTTTGCTTCCAGCTTATCTGCCGTCCGATACAGCTTTACGGAATCTGCTAAAAACTGTTCCACATCAATTTCCTGCGGCACATAACGAGAAACTCCTAACTGATAAGCGTTTTGAACAATTTCTTCCGTTTCTACTATATCTGACGCACCCGTAACTATTTTACGATTAAGCACCATCTCTGTAATTTCGGCAATTCCATCTTTTCCAGTCTTACACTTTTCGTCCCATAAGCCTCTCGACAGATCCAGCATATATATATTATGAATCGGCCTTTCTTTACGCAAAATTAGAATTGATGTTTTCATATTCCGATTTGAGAATGCGTTTGCCGGAAGTTCAATAACACTATCTATATAACCATCTGCTATCAGTTTCTTCCTACTGACAGCAGCTGATCCTTCACGAGTTAGCATTGACATTGGCACTAGTACCGCTGCTTTGCCATTCTCTTTAAGAGACGCCACTATATGTCTAATAAAAATCCACGTATCCTCAATCTTCTGGTCCGGATAGTATAAGACTTGACCAATCAGATTTTTATCAATCGACATTCTATAGGATGTTTCTGGCCTCATATAAGGCGGCTCACTGATAACACAATCAAACTTCTGATTGAAAGTCTGCGTTAATGGATGCCAAATCGAATCATCGCACCGGACTGCTCCCTTACGCACACCAGTCATAATAAGTAGCATTTCAAGAATTGCAGCAATGTGCATATTTTGTTCCTGTGCAAATACGCTAACGTCTTTCCCTCTTATTGCTTGAATAAGAGAAAGTCCACAACCAGCGCACGGATCATATACGGACATTCCATCTTTAATCTGACAGATTTCGCTCATTAAAGTCGAAATAGCCCAAGGCGTATATACAAGCCCACTTACCTTCCCTTCTGATTCAATCACCTTTTCCACAATACGAACAAGCTCTTCGATTTCAATTTGTGCTATATCATTACTTCTAAAGTCCAATTCATTTGCAATGTGTAAAGCATTCAAAAATTTTGTATCTAAATTAGGGCTTTTTATGTCCAGCACAAAATTTTGGAGCAGCCGCTGAGAAAGCCCCAGTTGTCTTTCCACATCACCCAGGTATTCGCACAATTCTTGCTGGTTAACCACATTTGGATATAGATTAAGCAAGGCATCATATCTATACAAGTCTGAAACTTGTAGTCCTAACTGATCTCTTCTGTCTGAGATGTATTTTAGAAAAGTCACATACACGATAGCAGATACCGTTCCCCCTACAAAAGCACTTCTAATATCCCAGCCTCGTAGTTCTAATTCTATTGCCCAATATATTGATCGAATCCTTTCATGACTCGATAGCAAATGATTTTTCATCGGCTGTTCGTTACTTTCAACCAACTTTATATCATTCATCCTTCATCACCCCCAAAATCGCTGATGTTATAAGATTATCTGCCATCGCTTCTTCATTCGTAAGCATCTGCTTCAACACCAACTGTTTCTCAGAACTCAGCCTATAAAGTCTCCCAAGCAATCTCTGTTCCTCTATTGGAAGCATTGGTACTGGAAGTCGATGTACATCTTTAGGCTTTAACATCGAATTGGTTGTTGCAGCAACCCCAGCCGTAAGAAGTTGTCGTGCATATTCAGTATTCAGATAGCCAACCAGATAGTCTAAATCCACTTCTTGCGTATCAAAATCTCTGCATATCATACAATAGGACGGAACAACCAAATCCTCATCTTCTTCCGTAATCAGCGCACAGCTATAAGGTGTTGTCAGCTTTATAACAATATCATCGACAACAGTCAGCCGTGATTGTCCACTTCCTTCCTTTACCTCGTACTCTGTCAACTCTTGATGGTTTACACTACCATTAGAAATTGCTTTCGGTACCAGAACGGTAACTTTTTCAGCTTTGATTCCCTTTATCCTGTCATCCTCTTTTATCTGCAGTCTGGACATGATGCTTCCGACCATGCTCATTCCCATCAAATCTCCAAATTCAACATTCATACTTTCACCGCCATTTCGTTTTATACATTTGAAATGTTTTTCATGTACATATACTATCATCTATCGTAGTATAAGTCAATACATTTCCAATTTAATTTTTGAAATGTTTTTAGTGTACCCTTTTCACCATACATTTCAACGAATTACTTCCAAAATCACCTCTTGACTTCTACAACCTTCTATTGTATTATAGGAACAGGAGTTCCCGAACCTTTGTTCTTAGTATATAGGAACAGTTGTTCCTTGTCAAGTAGCTTTACAAAATTATGTTGTAAATGTTGGTACTTTCCCTCCAACAGACAACAGGTTATCCCACATGGAGGCATGACATGAAAAAAGAAACGAACTTTGAAACCAGTCCACTTAACACACAGGATGCCAAGGCAGAAGCCGCCACTGCTCTGACTCCTGACGCAACCAACGGAGATAAAATAAAAGCCCTCCGCACCGCCCAGCACATGAGTATGGCTGAACTGGCACGTCGGGCTTCTATGTCAGACCGTGCGATCCGCTATATTGAATCCAACCAGCGTGAACCAAGCGTAGATGCAATCCAGAAGATTGCCGCAGCTCTTGGAGTCACCACTGATTATTTTATGGATGAGGCCACTTTCCAGCAAGAACTCAACGATGACCTCTTCTATGCAGATGTACGAAAAAAGTATGGCTCCCGTGGTGTTGCACAGGCAAAGAAAATAAAAGAACAGACCACAGCCCTATTTGCAGGCGGTGAACTGTCCGAAGAAGATCAAGCGGCATTTATCAAAGAAATGGAAGCACTTTTCCTCGATGCAAAAGCTGATGCGAAGAAATTTACTCCAAAAAAATATCTGCGGTAAAGAGCCACATTTACTCCGGAGGAAAGGAGTCTACTTTGAACACACGCATAATTGATACCGCCGATGCTGTGGTTCGCCGCTATAAGACCCGGAATCCAGAAGAGATCATCTCACAACGGGCTATCAAATTGAAAGACATCCGTTTTTGCCACGACCTTCTGGGTTACTATACTGTCCTGCTGAACTGCGAATATATCGGCATCAATCCGAATTGTACAGCTGCCCAGCGTATATCTGCTCTGGCTCATGAACTGGGACACGCACTGTTTGACCGGAAGCATGCCAGCTCCGGCCAGGCATTTCAAGACACCTATTTTTATAGTCTGGACAACTCCAAGGCAGAAAGACGAGCAAATATTTTCGCCTCCGAACTGCTTCTGTCGGACGATGATATTCTTAAACCGATTGGCTATTACGAATTCAATGCCGACCGGGTTCATCTGGAGATGAATATGCCCTCCCACGCATCTGCTGCTTACCGTGCGATGAAATATCAGGAACTTCTACAGGAATTCCTGTATACACACGGTGATGTACTCACCCCGGCTGAGATTGCTCGGAAAAATGAAATTGAAAAACACTTTGTGGATTTCAAGCTAAACATCCTCGCGGCAAAAGGATATCAGCTGCCAGTTCTTCCTGAACTCCACAATGATTTTCTGAAAGACTCCATGAAGAATAGCGAGGTGAAATGAGGTGAACTACTATTACTGCGATACCTGCCACTACTGCTTCTCTGACGAGAAGTTCCCTGACCGTTGCCCTGATTGCGGTGCAATAGAATATAATGATCACGCAGCAGTACGGCAGGCAACAGATGCCGAAGTAAAAGAACTGCTCAGAATTCGGGCAGAAGATAACGACTGAAAGGGGGACACACATAATGAAAGCACATAAATATTGGTCACTCGGAGCGCTTGCCTGCATGGCAGGATGCTTCTACACAGGCTGCAAGAAGCTGATGCAGGCTCATAAGTATTTTGCCTACGGCTCTCTGGTCTGCATGGGCATGGCAATCTACTCCGGTCATAAAATGGCTCCGAAGAAGAAAAAAGCCGAAGAAAAGTAATTATATACGAACATCACCCTCACTGTGTACATACACCGCAGTGAGGGATTTTTATTTCCATTACAAACTATATGGAATGGATCGCACTTACTTCATTGCTTCCATCATAAGCCTGATTCCGACTTTCATGCCTTCCTCAAAAGCAGTCTTTTCCCATGCACAGCACACAGTGCCTTGCTGGTCCATGATTTTTTCCCAAAGCGGAATGTCTATTCCGTAGTCCTCAACCATCTCATCCATCCTCGGCAAGCCTCGAAGCCATGTTTCCAGTTCCTTTTCTTTTTCCTTTGCTACTTTCCCGGCCACTGTATTCTCCGGTGCAATGCTGTTATTTTCTGTGTAATGCTCATACACCAGATCCAGCAAGTTCTCCACTGGCGGATAATACTTCGGTTTCGTTTTCTTTAAGTATTCCTCTAGCATCTCTTTCAGTTTTTCTATAATGCTACCTACCTTCCTAACCGTGAGCAATACATTCTGCCCCCTGGTTAGGATGGATATTACCTCACAGTTCTATACATAGCAACTGAATTTTTCATTGCTTACCAGTATTTTGCTTCGGGTGCTTCATCTTCTCCTTCACTTCGTCTGGCACATCGATCAGGCCGAACCGGTAGAACATTCCGAATATGTAAGTTACGCCCCGGATATCGCCCAAAGCTTTCGGGCGATCTACCACTTCTCCTTTTATATTCCCCAGTGCCAGCAGTACCGAACTCCACGTCAGGCTCTTGCTACCTTCTCGACGATCGATCCATAGTTCTTTGGTCAGTTCCCCATTCCGCCCGGTCTTGATCTTATAGGAAAACGGCAATCCGGATATCGTCTTGAACCGGTATCCTTGAAAAGCAACCACACACTTCCAGAGATGCTGTTCATCATTACTGATCTGTAACGCTTCAACCGCTTTCTTCCTCTGCCGCATTCGTCGAAGCCCCTCTGCCACAACGCTGATCTGCTCCCTCTCACAGTTTTCTCTGAAATACACGCCTTTCTTATAAGGTAAGTAAGAAGTCACAGATGCTTTTGACAAATTCAGTTCTGCAGCCACCGCTTCCAATACTTCTTTATAAGACATCCCCTGTTTTTCCTCAAAAGAAGCGTTCACCACATCTGCAATTTCCGATTCATAAACACCGGCCGTGATCAATAGCTTTCGCACCTTGATGGGGTTGAGAGATAGTGTGTCTGCAATTGTCTGAAGGGAGTTATCTTCTTCGTAGAGGACCACGACGGCCTGTATCTGCTCCTGCAGGATAGCTGCTGCATCATAGTTCGGCTTCAACGGTTTCCGGCCAGCACCGGGTTTTCTTGGTTTATATGGTCTTTTATCTCCCACAAAAATTCTCCAATCTCACAGCATTCCGATCTTTTTCCGATATTATATACTCAGCTTCCGGCCACGGCTCACCTTCCCAGATGAACTCCGAATCATACCGCACGGCCTTGGCGGCTTCACTGTAGAAGTCATTATCCACACACCACTGCATCAGGGTATCATCTTCCAGCGTCAGGTATCCATGCGCAAAACCTCCGGGAATCAGCATCTGCTTTCGATTTTCAAAAGACAGCACCGCACTGTAAGCATGACCAAAGGTTTCTCCCGGGTGCAGATCCACAGCCACATTGAAAATCGAACCATGCAGACAGGACACCAGCTTTGCTTGGGCGTGTTCCCCTTCCTGAAAATGCAGACCACGCAGCGTGAACGCTTTCCTGCTGTATCCCTGATTGATCTGTCGAACAGTGAAATTTATAGATTGGTCGTATGGCACGGCAAGATATCCTCTGAAGTCTTCAAAGGACGGTACTGTGAGTATTATTGGCTTTGTGTTCATTTTGTAAGTCTCCTTTTATTTTCATTTCAAACTATATGTTTTTAAGAAGAACACAGCGATTTCTCGCTGTGATTTCTCGCTGTGCCTCAATGTCACCACTGTTTCCGATATTCTCTTGGACTGATGCCTTCTACTTTTCGGAACATCCGGCTGAAGTAGTTCGCATCTCCCATGCCGACCGCAGCACCAACTTCATCCACAGTCATATCCGTGAATCGAAGCAGCTGCTTCGCTCTGGTAATCCGCTTTGAGATCAGATAGTTGTTGACCGTCGTTCCGTAAGTCTCTTTGAAGATTTTGGACAGATAGAACTTGTTGATGAAAAACTTCTCTGACAAATCATCCAATGTAAGCTTCTCCGTATAATGCTCGTCCAGATACTCCTTTACAGCCGCCAGTTCCATTCTCTTCCGGCTCACCGTTACGCTCTCTGGATGCCAGGACTGCTCCATCAGCAATGTGAGCAAAGTCCCCAACTTCTCATTGATCCGCATATCTCGTATGTAATCAGATGAGGAAGCTAAGTTATAGAGATCTGTCAGGAGTGATGTAAAGTGAGTTAGATCATCTGGATGAAACACAGGTCGACCACCACGCTCCTTGTACTTCTCATATACAGCTGGAAGGGATGGGGCATAGAAGTGACACCACTGAAGCGACCAGAGATTGTCGGAAGTTGAATGACTGTACGCTTTCCGGCAGTCAATGAACACACAGTCTCCCTCGCTCAGCTGATATGTTTGCTCCTCATAGGAAAGTTCTCCGTCGCCAGACAGAACGATGAAGCAAAGGAACGATACCAAATCCTCTCTCTGGGATACATGTGGGTGAACAGCCTGCAAAGAGCCAACCTCCTGCAGGTGGAGCAACGATGTTCTGGCAAAGGTTGACGGGGTGTAAATGATTCGGGAGGAACTTACGGAAGAAGATTGTGGGTTAAATAGTTCTTGGTCCATAAGTTGCTCCTTTCCAATATCACTTTTTCCTTTGCTTATATCCAACTGGTGGAACAGCATCCTTGGGAATATGCCACGGCGATCCTTTTCCATCTTGGTTGCAGTTTGGAATTTTACCTTCCCTGCACCACTTGGAAACTGTAGCCTGCGTCACGCCGTATTTTTCAGCAAATTCTCGTGTTCCTATTGCCTCACTCATTTATGTAGTATTCCTTTCACTTACACCCCATATAATGTTTTTGTAAGCTTAAAGCGTTGTAGAATTGCCGTAATAATACTAGCTAAAGTGATTGCCAGCACAAAGCTCAAGCAAACTTGTAATACTGGATGTATCCTTCCGTTCAGCCACATAATAGTTAAATAGATTACTTGTTGGTGAAAAAGATAAATACCAAAGCTCTTTTCTTTTAATATATTCCAAATTTTTATCTTCGTTTCTTTTCTGTTTTCATTGCGTAATGCACATGACATATAAACCATCAAAATTCCCATATAAGAACTCAAATATACAGACAAAAGTCCAAGCATTCTAAACCATGCTGGTTCATTTGTTGTTATTTCTGCTGTATAAGATATTGCAAAGAACGCAACTGAACCAACCACACTGATTGGTAGCAAAATCTTTTTAAACTCTTTTCCCACTTTACAAATATATGCTCCAAAGTAATAGTAGCCGGCATATTTGAAGGCCATCGCTATCTGAAATACATTAAAGCCCGCCTTATCTAGCAGGTACCCCCCCCGATAGAAATGAGAGCAACGACAGCCATTCCTTTTGTTGATACTCGATCTTTTCTCAAAATCTCGTAAAACACAACAAAAAGCAAAAAAAGCATTGGCAAAAACCACAATTGCGACGGTGCGCACCCTAAAACATATTTGTAAATTATTTTTTCCAAATTTGCTCCACTATAGTACACATAGAACGGCAAAGCCCACGTTATTATTACTAAAAAATATGGTAGCAATAATCTTTTTGCTCTCTTTAATACATCATTCTTAAAGTTTTTGTATCGCCCTTTTTCTTTACACAGATAATAAAATAAGAAACCAGAAGCCATTGTAAAGGTCTGAACATGGAATGTGTTTAGCCAACGAGCGACAATATATAAATATGGTGCCTGATAGACCGGCTGCGCACCGTCAAACCAATTACCTGAAAAGAACATACAAGAATGATACAAAACAACAGCTAACATCATCAAAACTTTTATATTTCCTATTGTTTCAAGTCTTTTTGATTCTTGCACAATATCACCCCTTTCTTATTTTACTTCCTATTTTTCCAAACAAGCCGCTAATTTTGTTGCGATAAAAGATAAAATTAAGTACCAGAACAATAGCCACCCAAACAGCGGATGTTTTAACAGCCAGAAAGACCCAAGAAATATATGTTGCTGTATGAAGTGACAGCATTTTCGTTGCAAAAAAGCCTATAGCCACGGTTAACGCATCAACAAATATTTGTTTCATAAAATTCTTAAATGGCCACTTAATCAGATTCCGAGAATCATATATAGCCATCCAAATCGTTTGATATCCCATTGCTGCCAGCGTACCAATTGCAACACCAATTAATCCCCACGCTTTTACAGTTACAACCGAAACCACTATATTAATAACAGCCGCTACTATATAATTTCTTTGAGTTTGTTTGTAATGTCCCGCTGCAAGAATAATAATATTGTACGGCAGTCTCAAACAATGTCCGGCATTCGCCGCTACAATTAATGCAGCAAAAAGTGGCTGAATATAATTAGCATCATGGATACCCAATGTATATACTCTTACAAACGGAACAATCAAAATTGCAGTCAGCCCAAAGACAAACGTCGTTCCGGTGTGAATCACCCACTCAGTCCACGAAAATGTCTTATTTAACTCTTCTAACTCCTGCTTTGCCCACAGCTCACCAATTAAAGATGTAATACCATTCGTCATAGACATAAATAGCTGTTTTACACCTTTTACAACCAAAAAGTAAACTGAATAAATTGAAACATCAGATAATGTTGCAAATAAAGTCAAAACAATCGTATCAGTTCCATCAAGAATAACTGCTGCCACGTGCTGTGCAATGCCATTCCATTTTTGTGGAATTGGTTCCTTTGTGTATTTGATTTTTTTGTCTACGCTGTAATGCTGCCTTACATACAAGTAAATGACAAATGGTTGCAGCAAATATATCAGCGATGTTGTCAATTTTACAATTTGAATACTACAACCCAATTGAATCAAAACAAAACAGGCCACTGTATTGCATATAACTGCTAAGGTCTGTGCATTATACTGAATGTATCCACGCTGATCGGCTGTCAATAGCAGTCTATTAACAATACCAAAAAAATATTGGGCGAAAGAACTAATTGATATAGCAACAATCAAAGTAGCTGTATATGCAAACCCAAAATTCTTTCCAGCGAATCTTGGATATACGACAACCAGCACAATCACATAAGCCAACAAAATTTGACCGAGTCTAGTAAAAAACTTGTTTGCCGATGAAATTATCTTGCTAACATCATCTTGCCTTTTTTCCGCCAACGGCTTATATAATGCCGATTGAACTACAGCACCAACTCCAAGCTCCAAAAATGAGATAACACCCAAGAACTGCGTAATGGAATTAACTAGGCCATTAACCTCAGATCCAAAAGCGTTCAATATCAATCTCGGCAGAATAAACCCACATATTATTGTAGTTAACTGAAACACTAGCGATGAAACAGTATTGTAAAATAACCTTTTTTCTCTCATGGTTTCTCCTTACAGTGAGCATCAAACACTAGCATTATACTAATACGCCTGCTCACCTATTTTGGAATTTTATAATTTCTTTATCGATGATTCTTCCATTTTCAACTATTAACGAATCAGATAGAATATCACCATAGCTTTCATTTTGCAATTCATTAATATACGACCAAATCACTTCAGAATTGTTCCATGTGAACGTCTTGTGAAATAGCGCCGGCGTATGATCCACGACATAATGAAGAACACCATCGACAATATACGTCGGTTCTTCTATTGTAGTTGGTATACTGGTTTCAATTCCACCATTACGGTCACAACTTACGTCAATGATCATTGAATTACGTTTCATCCGTTTCAGATCATCTCGATAAATTATATGGTCTTTTCGCATTACATCCCACAGAACACAGTTCACAACAACATCATATTGTCCCAATTCATCTCGTAATAATTCTTCTGTCCTGCGGTCATACTGCCGAACATCGGCCCCCAACATATTGAGAACTTTAATTGCTCCTCGTGCAGTATTTCCACGACCAATAACTGCTACTTTTGTTTCATACGGCATCCTTGCATAGCACTGAAAAGCGTGCATGACTGCTGCCTCACCCGCAAGTTCATTATTTCGCCAGAAGACATGACGTCCCTTTTGAAACATCTTTTCCCATGCAAATGCAGTCAAATTTCCTGCAAGTAATTTATCCGTAATATCTCTATTCTGGGTCGCATGTACCCATCCAAAAATTGTTTGATGATCAAGTGCTTCCAAATAATCAGCATCACCAATTTTAGGATCACAGATAATGTCTTTTAATAAGACTTCATTATGGGAAACCATATGACTGCCATACGCTTCGTATTCTGAATCCTCAATACCTAAAACTTCACCATAACCTTTTTCAAAATATAATAATTCCGGGTACTCAATATTTTTCAAATGTGCCGGAACAATTGCACGTCTGTACTCATTTTCTTTGTGGCTTATCGGAAATCCAATTGTTTTCATACCTTTTCCCTCCTTATGCAACAACAATTCCAAGAATCAAATATGTAACTGCACACAGTCCTGCGACTGTCAGTGCATAGGGCAACTGAGTTTTCACATGATCAATGTGATCACTTGCAGCCCCCATAGATGATAGAATCGTAGTATCGCTTACAGGAGAACAATGGTCTCCAAAAACACCACCTCCTGCAACGGCGGCGAAGCACATTGCAACAAGCGTAGTTACCTCATTGCCAGACGCATTAAACGCCAATGGCAAAGCTATGGGCATACAGATAGCAAAGGTTCCCCAAGAGCTTCCTGTTGCAAATGCCATGATAGCCGAAACAACAAAAATTACTGCTGGAAGTAATGCTGGTGTCAGGAAAGATTCTGTACTATTAATAATAAAATTAGCTGTTCCCATCTCTTTACTGAGACTATTTAACGGATATGCCAACGCAAGCAAAATGATGGCCGGCATTGCTCCTTTAACTCCCGCCATAAATGTATCTGACAATTCTTGTAATGGCATACCTTGAAGAAACAAAGAGATGGACATAAAAACAACAATAAACACAAGTGCTTCCATAACTTTTGTGCTTCCAGTCATCATAAATGTGCCAAAAGAAACAGCCAATAACATAATAATTGGAAGTAAAAAATTCAGAAAAACTCTTGGTTTTACATTTTCACTTTGCTTCATTTCAGTCAGTTCAACGCTCATTAGCGGTACTGCACCATCTCTAACCAATTTTCCTTCACTCTGTGCTCTCATTTCTGCCTTTTTCATTGGACCATATTCAGGCACAATTCCATAACATATGAGTGCTACAAATACAACTGAAAAAATCGCATAAAAATTATATGGCATCGCTTTCACAAATAACTTAAACGCATCTGTTTGCGTTGCAATTGCTCCCACTCCAACTGCTAAGCCACAGAGATATGCCGACCAACTTGTTACTGGAAGAAATACAGCCACCGGAGCCGATGTAGAATCACAAATGTAAGCTAACTTTTCACGCGAAATTTTAGCTTTATCACTTAAGCGGCGCATAACTCCACCAACAAACAGAGGACTAAAAGAATCAGAAAAGAAAATCAAACACCCCAACAACCAAGTAACTATCTGTATTGCTTTTCTGCTAAGGTTTTTCTTCTCTACAATTTTTGTAAATCCCTCTATCGCCCCACTCTTTTGAAAATAAGCTGCCATTATGCCTGCCATCATATTGATAACAACCACCCAAATAAAGTCCTCATTTCCAAGTGCTGCTTTTAAGAGATCCGTAAATCCAAACATTCCCTTTCCTGCGAAGAAACATCCCACAACACATGCTGTTGCCAATGATACAATTGTATTTCTTGTAGTAAATGCCAGTATAACTGCAAGTGCGACTGGCACAATAGATATCCATCCCATTGTTTCCAGCATAGCCTTACCCTCTCTTTTCTGGAAGAATCAACATTTCTCCCCAGTGTGCATCTGATTCCTTTAACAGATTTGCATCAAATCCACTGTCTGGATAGAAAGTCATTTCTCCGAAGTACACTAAACCATCAATGCAATACAGATCAACTCGCACATACGGAATGCCTTTACTTAGCTTTTCCGCAATGTCAAACATTTCATCTATGCAATCCGGCTTTGGTAAGGTAAAGCCTTCTGGAGCTTCTTTACCACGAATATTATATTTTTTTAAATTCCATTCTTTATCGAAGAAATAGAATTTCGGGTGTCCTGTTTCACGCTCGGTACACACCATAACTGATTCAGCAACACCATCAAAGCAGAAGAACTTATAATCTACTAGTGCTTTTGTATCCTTATTATTATAATAAGAATCGGAAATAACTATTGAGCACGCATCAGAATTTAGCCTGTACCCACCCCCGGTAGGTAATTTAATCCATTCGCCCAACTTTAAATCCCATTCTTCAGGTTTAAATTCCTCAAATCCGCTGGCAGGGAAAAACGTAATTTCACCAAAATATACCTTCTCATCAATCTCATAGAAATCTATCCTTGCAAAGGGCATCTTCTCAGAGAGTTTAGCAGCCAATTCCTTCATCAATTCATACTGCTTCGTGCGTTGAATTGGTAAAGCAGAATTGCCGTGAGCTGGTCTCTGTACATCCAAATGATTCCATGCTTCGTCATAGAAATCTTCTTTTATGCCATCCTTTGTAAAGCGTTCACTACACACAAGCGTCATGCGTGGCACACCATCAAAACAGAACAGCTTATAATCCCGAAGGTTATCAGCCATATATTGTTCTGCAATAATGCGCGGTTTCACATTTTTGTACGGCCATTCGCGTCCACTATCGTAATAATTATTTTGCAGGCTTTGATTGATTTTTCTTCTTGCCGCTTCCACATCTAATTTCTTCTTATCCTTGCACACAACCAAACCGCCACTATCGTGTGTACATTTTAGAACAAACTGATCTGGCAAAGAATCAAAGTCAATTTCATCAAATGAGTCCCAAATGCCTAATGTTGGAATAACATACTGCTCACTCAAAACCTTTGATATATATTTCTTGACTTCATATTTATCAACTAGCTCCGTATATTGAGGATTTCTATTATAAACTTTCAGCCATTGCAACTTTTCATTAAATGTTTTTGGATTATTCCAATCAATCTTTCGTCCAAAAATATACTTAAATTTAATAGATAAATATATTTTATCCGATAAAAATTTGAATCGTCTTGGATTTCTTGTTGCAATTATCTCTTCAATTTTATTTTTCATTTCCTTGCTCTCTCCTTTGCAAAGTCAATCCATTTCTTTGCAATATTTTCAACACTAAATTTTTCTCGTAATTTTATACCATTCACGCTCATTTTTTGTGAAAGTTCTGTATCTCCAAGTACTTCCAACATCGCTTGAGACAGTCGCTCCACATCCTTAACTGGAACCAAAATGCCATTAACATGATCTTCTATAACCATTTTAGCTCCACCAATTGGGCAATCTGTACTTATTGTTGGGATTCCTAGTGCAATAGCTTCTAACATAGAATTAGAAATACCTTCATAGTCAGAAGATGAAACATACAACGCTGCGTCAATGATTTTCTCATGAACTCTGCTTTCAAATCCCTTAAAATTGACATAACCATTCGCGTTTTTACTTACACAATAATCCTCAAGTTCTTTTCTTTGTATACCATCGCCATAAATATCCAAACTATATTCAGGAAATTTTCCACGCACTCGAAGCATCGCATCAATCAACAACTTAAGATTTTTTTGTGGTTCCAATCTACAAAAATTAACAATTTTCTTTTTTCTTACACCTTGATACGGAGACATCAAGTTGGATGATATAGGATTGGGTATCACGCAGCCTTTTTTCTGAATTTTTGCATTAAAATATTTTTTTGCATCTTCTGTTTGAAAGACCACTCCATCTGCAATTTCATAAGCTATATTTCGCATTTTCTTCAACAAATTACTTTGAGGATATTGGTTCGGATCATTACGTTCTGACACTATTAGAGTGAATTTTCTATGTACTGACAGCATACAAAGCATTATTGTTGTTTTCGGAGTTGCCAAAGAATACACTATATCTGGATTTACTTTTCCAATTTCTTTTGATAAATACGTGCTTTTATTCTTAAGCGTTCCTATTCGATTTTTCCCAACCTTCATTACATGGCGTTTCACATTATCAGGCAATTCATATTCTTCTTTTTCTTTAACACATGTAAATACATGGACTTCATAGCCGTATTTATTTGCAAACTCCGTTGCAAGCGCTGCTGTAACTCGTTCAGCGCCTCCATTTCCAAGTCTTTCTAGTACAAATACTATTCTCATAAATTGATTCCCTTATTTCCAAAAGTCAAATGATCCTCTGTATGGTATAAATACACCATTCCTTATAGCTGCTGTACTATTTAATGTCATACACATCAACAGTAACATAGCAACAACAAGCACGAAAATCACAACTTTCCTCTGCACCTTTCTTATTCTCTTTATAAACGTAATTGGTACCGTAGCAACAAACGGCAAAAAAGTAAATGCCAATCTACTTGCTACCCCAGCACGAACAAACAGAAAAAGTAATCCTAGGTACATTAACTGTCCCATTTCCATTACATTATCTAATTTATCTTCTGGTACTTTTATTCCAGCTCGTTCTGATGCAACACATTGAAAAGCAAACATAAGTAATAATAACCACGATAATGTTCCGCCTGCAGTACTATAGCTCTGTCCGAGTGAAGATGCATACATTTGATAGGAGCCTGGAATGAATCTCATAAAGATGTTGATAAGAATATTCAACACACCCAAATAGCCACAAGCGACACATAGAAATATGATTATTATCTTTTTTGCGTAACTGACCACATAATTTCTTTGTAAAATAAAAAGAAACGGTATTGCAAGTATAGCTCCCGAATGAAACACCACACCTAGTACGCACATAATCAACGGTTTAGTGAGCTTGTTATCTCTATATAATAACGCAATAGCATAAAAGCAAAAACATGCTGCTAAGAATTGTCGCATAACAGTCACAGAAGAAACAAAAACCGTTCCATAGAAGCAGGCAAGATATACTCCTTTCTTGAAATTTCCCTCAAAAAAAATGTCAAGCGCTTTATATAACAGAATTATAGACAATGTGCCATACACAAAAAAACAGAACTTATAGTTCATTCCGATTTTTAAAGCTAATTCACATATTTTTCGGTAACTCCATTCAACATCATACCCCCATCCTCTTTTGAGATAGTCTATAACTTGAATGTAATTTCCATCATCGACACCAATATCATCACGGAATGCATATACTGCCCATAATATACCAATTGACAGCCTAGTTGCACTTTTTTTCCTACTGCAAAACAGTATCCCTACTGTAAAAACAAAAAGTAATATATAAAATGCCATCTTAATCCTCCCTTAAAGACTCTTCACAAAAGCCTCTGCTTGGTACAAAGCCACTTTATGTTTCCATAGTTCTTCAACTGAAAGATTCTTTGCATTTAAAGCATTCTTTTGAATTTGTATCTCCATAAAATACTTGATTTTTCGCAATAGACATTTAACTTTTCCGAATTTTTGTGACTTTATAAAATCCACTCGTCCTTTTACAAGTCCATCAATCAATCGAATGACATATTGTTCCTCTAATCGAGTTTGCGGTATAATATGATACAATTTCATTTTGTAATTACTTACATAACTATAGCCTTGTGCAAAAACTCGTTCGCATAGTTCTGTGTCTTCTCCTGATGAAAGCTTTTTTCCTTCTCTCCCCTTTAATTTTAACCATCCTTCTCTTTCAATTTCTTTTAATGCATCAGTCCTTATACACATTCCAGCCCCCATAGGAATTGTATTAGGTTCATCCTCACTAGTAGGTTCTTTGCAATGTGTGCAAGCTAAATTTCGATACATCACCTGCAGAATTGCTTTTTGCTCTTTATTCAGCTCCTGTTCTGGTGTCGCTATCACTGCGCCATTGACAACTCCTACTCCTTCACGGCTTTCAATTGTCCTTTTCAATTCGATCAGCCAATTCTTATCCAACACATTGTCATCGTCAACGTAAACAACCCATTCCGTTGATGCTTTCACTGCCTGCTTTCGTGCATACGACAGTCCCTGTCTTTTTTCGAATACATATTCAAACAAATTATCTTGCTCACAGAACTTTTTTGCTATCTCTGGCGTGCCATCACTCGAATTATTATCTACAACATATATCTTTTCTGTCAAATTATGTAGCTCATCAAGGTTCTCAAGTGCAGTCAAACACCTATTCAAAAATCTTTCACCATTATATGTACAAACAACAATTGTAAATGGTTTTTTTAATTTAGTGCCTAGTGACATAATTCCATATTCTCCCACTTTGAACTCTATTGTTTTTTTTTGTCTTTATAAAAGTTGAAGCCCTACTTCCTAAACATTCAAGTTCTTTTCTATCCAGTCTTAGTACAGACTGCATCTTTTCTCGCAGTGCTTCAGTGCTTTCCTTTTCTACAATGAGCAAATATTGTAAGTATTCTCTTGGAATACCAGCAATATCAAAACTCAATACCGGCGTACCTGTTGCCATATATTCAAACAACTTAGACGGAAAGCAATAGCCAGATGCCTGCTCTGAAGGCAGCCGCATATTCACTAGCAAAGATGCTTCCGCCTGTTTTTTCAATACATCCTGTCGACTTGGCAAAAAGCCAAAGAATTTAATACGAGAATCTTGCTGTGCACATTCCTTTATGTACCTTTCCGCATTTCCTCCACCAGTCAGCCACAGCTCCACATCCTTGTCTGGAATACTCATAAATGCATCCAAAAGCAATTTTATTCCATACTGCTCATCCAGCTTTCCAGAATACATTATTGCTTTCTTCTTTTCTTCGGTTGCGATAACCTGTTCTGACGCATCATAGCTACCTTCCATCAAAGTCCATTTTCCCTTCGGAATAGCCAAATATTCTGCCATCTTCTCAGCATAAAGAATAAATCCGTCAAATTCATTTTGCATTTTCTTTATGCTTTTCCAATCTATTTTCTTCAAGGTCGCCTTTATACGACTTTGCCCTAAATCCATAAATTGAGGCAAATCTGTAACAATAAGATATATCCTAGCCTGTGGAATTTTTTCCTTTATACGGCAGGCTGTTGCCATCGGTGCTGAACGCATTGAATATGTAAAAACAATTACTTCACCGCCTTTATATCGTGTTGAACACCACTCATCAGCAGCCTTCAGCATTGACTTTTTACAATTCAAACGATTGATATATTTATCATTCTTATATCCAACACTTATATCCTTCGTGCCTGGTTTGTGTTCCCATTCTACAGGTTCGATTATTCTATCTTTATATACCGGATATGGCGGAAGAACGCTGCCATTTATAGAATCACACTCGACACCGCTTACTTCTTCAATTCCATAAAGCAAGTTTTTCTGGGATACCTGTGCAGATGCTAAATCATACCCCTTTTTTGCCTTAATCCTAAATTCCTCATCGCTTTCCAAACAGCCAATCCATAATATCTGGGGCATGACAATAACTCCTTCCTCACAACCTCTTAATAACCTTCGCCGGATTTCCAACAATCACACAGTTATCTTCAAACTTTCCACACACTACAGCACCAGCACCGACAACGCAGCCATCGCCCAGCACTGTGCCTTTCAGGATTATGCTATTGCACCCGATGAAACAGTTCTTACCGATCTTGATTTCCCTGCTCGGCACCAAATCACTGTTACCACCGTTTTCATCACGGAGCAGCTTGTTTCTCGTTTCTGCCTCAATTGGGTGGAAGTCATTGTCTAAAATCTTGCAGTTACCGCCGATGCAGGTATTCTCACCAATCGTGATCTTCTTTCGGGCGTAAATCGTTGCTCCGCTTATTCCCACATTATCTCCGATTTCAATCTCTGCCCCCGGTGCACGGGTAATAATAATCGTCCGGCTGTAAAGACCAACCAGATTGCTGAGAAAGCTGCTCTTAATCGTAACGTTCTCACCAATCTTCAGCTTGGCACCACACTTGTTGAAAATAATAGGTACACCCTTCAGCAAGAGGTTCTTGCCATATTCAATTCTTGTCACCTTCATAACCAGTTTGAACCAGTTACTGTTCATTTCCTCTCGCCTCCTTTACAGCTTCAGAATTTCTTCTGCATACTTCTGTACGCTTACATTTCTGGTCAAATTCTTTTCAAGGTTTTCACGGCTTCTAGCTCCCATTGCTTTCAGTTCTTCACTGTCAGCATTGTCAATGAACCATCGAATATTTTCTTCAACCTTGTCATATTCACCCGGTTCACAGCACAGACCACCTTTGGTATCCTCGATAATGCAGCGAATCTCAGATCCAGATTCCAAGACCCCAATTACTGGCCTTGCAGCAGAAGCCAGCCCATAATATTTTGATGGGCAACTCACACCTTTAATACCTTTTGCATTCACGCACCAGTGGACATCACCGGCGTTCAGACTATAAATCAAGTCAGCTTTGTCCTGGTACGGAATGAAAGTCACATTGTCCATGTGATGTTCCTTTACATACAAAACCAGCTTGTCCAGCACAGAACCAGCACCAACAAAAGCAAATATGACCTCTTGGCCATCTGCTGTCTTAGTTCCTGGCTTGAATCGCTCTACGACTTCAATCAATTTTTCTAGGTCATAGTACAGACCAATATTGCCGGAGTACATGATGACAAACTTGCCATCCAGACCGTACTTTTTCTTGAAAGCAACTACTCTCTCGTTATCCGATTCCAGAGGATAAATCTCGCTTTCATCGATCCAGTTGTTGATCATGACGGTTTTCGGAACATTCTTGCCTTTGAACCGTCTCTCTACAGTCTCGACCAGATCTCGGCCAACTGTGATGATCAAATCGCTTTTTTTGCAGCTGAACTTGTCAAACCACATCATGGCATCGGTGATGAATTTGCTCTTGGTATAGCCAACCGCCAGCACCTGCTCTGGGTTGAAGTCCTGAATATTGTAGATATACTTTGCGTGTTTTACCCATTTACCCCATACTCCCAGCAAGCCACCAAGGATAGGCGGCTGGGAAATAGAGAACACATAGTCCTGTTTTCCAACCTTAAATGTCGCACCCATTGCTCCGAAGAAATAGGAAACAATGTTCTTCACGCGGCTCTTCTTGTTGGTCTTACTGAACTCTGGCACACGGATTCGCAGTACTTTCACGCCGTTAATTTCTTCTTCGTAATACTTCTGTGTCTTATATTTATCTTCAACAGTCCCAAGATAGCTCGGAACCACGCAAACTACTGTAATATCGAACTTATCCAGCATTCCTTCAGCCAGTTCACGGAGAATCTGACCCGTGGATGCAGTATCAGGTATGTAGTAATGCGCATAAATCAGCAGCTTTTTTTTTGCCATCCTGCATCTCCTCTCTGTGTCTTTCCAAGCAATCAGTCACGCTGGAAAATATCTCTCGTATAAACTTTCTCTTTCACATCATCCAAGCACTTGTCATAGCGGTTTGCGATGATAGCCTGGCTCTGCTTCTTGAATTCATCCAAGTCATTCACAACTACAGAACCAAAGAATTTCTCGCCGTTTTTCAAGGTTGGCTCATAAATAATGACCGTTGCCCCCTTTGCCTTGATACGCTTCATAACACCCTGGATGGAACTCTGACGGAAGTTATCGGAGTTGGACTTCATGGTCAACCGATAAACACCAACAACAACTTCTTTTTCCTTGCTTTCATCCCAGCTATCATTTGCCTGATATGCACCAGCAATTTCCAGGACACGATCAGCGATGAAATCTTTACGAGTTCTATTGCTCTCAACAATTGCTTCGATCAGGTTCTCCGGCACATCTGCATAGTTTGCCAGCAACTGCTTGGTATCTTTCGGCAGGCAATAGCCGCCATAACCGAAGGAAGGGTTATTGTAATGAGTGCCGATACGCGGATCAAGGCAAACACCATTGATGATCTGCTGAGTATTCAGTCCCTTCATCTCGGCATAAGTATCTAGCTCGTTGAAGTAGCTGACACGCAGTGCCAGATAGGTGTTGGCGAACAGTTTAACAGCCTCTGCCTCAGTAAAGCCCATAAACAGAGTGTCAATGTTCTCTTTAATTGCGCCTTCCTGCAGGAGTTCTGCAAAAGTGTGTGCTGCCTTTACCAGACGAGCATTATCCACATCAGTACCAACAATGATACGGGAAGGATAAAGATTATCGTACAGAGCCTTGCTCTCACGCAGAAACTCTGGGCTGAAAATGATGTTGTCGCAGTGGAATTTCTCACGAACACTTGCAGTGTAACCAACAGGAATCGTACTCTTGATAACCATAATGGCTTCCGGATTGTACTCAATGACCAACTTGATGACTGCTTCCACCGCACTGGTGTCAAAGAAATTCTTCTTGCTATCATAGTTTGTCGGTGCAGCGATTACTACAAAATCAGCATCACTGTATGCTTCCTTTGCATCCAGAGTTGCAGTCAAATCCAACTCTTTCTCTGCCAGATACTTTTCAATATACTCATCCTGAATCGGTGACTTTTTGTTATTTATAAGTTCCACTTTCTCAGGGATGATATCCACAGCTGTCACCTTGTGGTGCTGAGATAACAGTGTGGCAATAGACAAACCAACATAACCAGTGCCAGCCACAGCAATCTTTAAATTCTTAAACTCTCTCATTTTTCTAGCCCTCTAACTTTTCTTTCATAGAATTTATACCGCACGATTTATATAGTCTTTCGTTGCATTATCGGCGTGTTTTACAATACATGGATTTCCAAAAACAATAGAATGATCCGGAATGTCGCAGTTAATATAGGTATTCGGAGCTATAAGCACATCATTACCAATTACAACATTACCAACAATTGTTGCATTTACTCCAATCCAAACATTATTTCCAATACATGGCGTTCCTTTTCTTTTTCCACGATTTTCCTGACCAATCGTAACTCCTTTGTGAATGTTAACATTGTTACCAATTATCGCTTTCGCATTAATTGTGATTCCATATGGATGTCCAACATAAAACCCATAGCCGATTTCATTATCAACAGAAAATTCAATTCCCTTTTTCTTAGTAGAAATCTCAAACAATTTCTTATACATTTTATGAAGAAAGGGATTCTTACTCATTTGTGCTTTACGATAAAACTGCAAAAAACGGGGTACCCCCCCCCAGAATATCTCTGCTTATCAAGTTCCAAGATATTTTTCATAAATTCTAACCCTCTAATTTTCTATTATTTATAAAACTCAGCGTACCACTCAGCGAAGTTCCTCAGACCAGTCCGCAGGCTTGTACTCGGTTTATATCCAAAGTCACGTTCCAGTGCACTGGTATCTGCATAGGTCACAGGCACATCACCCGGCTGCATCGGAACCAGTTCCTTGTGTGCTTCAAAGTCATAATCTTCTGGCAAAACCTTTGCTCTTACCAACTCCTCACTCAGAATCTGCACAAAGTCCAGCAGATTTTCCGGATTTTGATTGCCGATGTTGTAAACGGCATACGGCGGAATTGGAAGACCATCTTCACCGTTCTGCTTGTCCGGTGCCTTCTTCATCACACGAACAACGCCTTCCACGATGTCATCCACATAAGTAAAGTCGCGCTTGCAGTTTCCATAGTTGAAGATCTTAATGGTCTCGCCCTTCACCAGCTTGTTGGTGAAGCCAAAGTAGGCCATGTCAGGACGGCCTGCTGGACCATACACGGTAAAGAAACGCAGGCCAGTGGAAGGAATGTTATAGAGCTTTGAGTAGGCGTGTGCCATCAGTTCGTTAGATTTCTTAGTGGCCGCATAGAGAGAAACCGGGTTATCCACCTTATCATCCGTGCTGTACGGAACCTTCTTGTTAGAACCGTAGACAGAGGAAGAAGAAGCATATACCAGATGCTCCACTCCTGTCTGACCGTCATCATAAGAATGACGGCAAGCTTCAAGGATATTAAAAAAGCCGACCAAGTTGGATTCCACATAGGCATCCGGGTTGGTGATGGAATAGCGCACACCAGCCTGTGCCGCAAGGTTCACCACTACAGTCGGTTTATACTTTTCAAACAAATCTGTAATTAATACCTTATCAGCGATATTGCCTTTTATAAAAGTAAATGTGGGATACTTGGCCAGCTCATTGAGACGGAACTCCTTCAGAGCTACATCGTAGTAGGCATTC
>ERZ1673701.839-NODE-839-length-32066-cov-8.778732_pt1 | contig 32066 bp, 20 predicted proteins | sample MGYA00580231_ERZ1673701 | MGnify/ENA primary metagenome ERZ1673701 (study PRJEB41218, sample SAMN15661798) | gut metagenome | host: Homo sapiens | place: Canada: London | collected 2015-08-20/2019-03-30 | study: EMG produced TPA metagenomics assembly of...
ACGCCATGGAAGTGACCGACGAGGTCTTTAACGGCCCGCAGTCCATCGTGTTCCAGGAGGCCGAGAACCGTATGCACACGATCAAGGCGGTCATGGCGGCAACGCTGGGGGCGTGAGTGCGCACGCGCAAATAAAAAAGGCACACCCTTTCGGATGTGCCTCGAGCTTAAAGGAAATTACTCCTCAATATACCCATACTGCAGGTACCAGTAGCCGTAGGGGCTGTGCCAGGTGCCCTTCAGAGAGGGGCTCTGCAGCCAGAAGTCGTTGTAATACGCAACGGGGATGCAGGCGGCGTCGGCCATCAGGATGTCCTCGGCCTCGTGCAGCTTCTGGAAGTGGACGCTCTTATCGGCGACCTTGGAGGCTTCGACGGCGGCATCGAACTCGGGGTTGCTGTACTTACCATCGTTGTTGCCGTTGGTGGTGGTGAACAGCTCGATCATGTTGGAAGGATCGTTGTAGTCCATGACCCAGCCGTTACGGCTGACGTCGTAGTCGCCGGCGCGGCGCATCGGGGTGAAGCTGGCCCACTCGACCTTGTTGATGTTGACGGTGATGCCCAGCTCGCCCCAGGCCTGCTGGACGTACTCAGCAACGGGGATGTGGTAGCCGGCGTCGTTGGCGCTGTACTCAATAACCGGGAAGCCCTCGCCGTCCGGGTAGCCGGCCTCGGTCATCAGCTGCTTGGCCTCCTCGAGGTTGGCCTCGTAGTCGTCGCTGATGTAGGGCTTGCCGCCGTTGGCATTGTCCTTGAAGTAGCCCTCGTTGTCCACGATGCCGGGGCCAACCAGCGCAGTGGCGGGGGTGTAGATGCCTTGCATGATGGTGCTGGCAACGTAGTCGCGGTCAATGGCCAGAGACAGAGCCTTGCGGACATTGGGGTCGGTGAACGGCTCCTTCTGATCGTTCAGGGAGATGTAGTAGGTGCCCATGATCTCATCGAGATAGAAGTCGCCGCCGTCCTCGGCCCTGGTCAGGCTGGGGATCTCATCGGTGGGGACGTCCTTGACGAGCTGTGCCTCACCGCTGTTGTAGGCGGCGTAGGCAGCGCTGGAATCCTCGAGCAGAAGCAGGGTGATGGTATCGGAAACGATCTTGGAGGAATCCCAGCCGCCGACGTAGTTCGGGTTCTTGGACAGAACAATACGCTCGGAGGGGACCCAATCGGTGATCATGTAGGGGCCGTTGCAGACGTAGGTGTCGGGCTCGGTGCACCAGGCGTCGCCGTTAGCCTCCACGGTGGCCTGCTGCACGGGCGAAGTGGCGACGAAAGCGGCCAGCTTGTCAAAGTAGGAGCAGGGATAGCTCAGGGTGATGGTCAGGTCCTTACCGTCCTCGCTGGCAACGACGTTCAGGGCATCCCAGTCGGGATCGGTGGTGGTGTTGCCGTCCGCATCGGGGTTGCCGATGGCATCCTGATAGCCGTCGATCATGCCGACAACCGTCTCGGCGTAGGGGGCGGCGGTGTCGGGGCAGGCCAGACGCTTGAAGGAGTACTCAAAGTCCTTCGCAGTCAGGTCGGAACCGTCGCTCCACTTCAGGCCGTCGCGCAGATGGAAGGTCCAGACCAAGCCGTCATCGCTGACTTCGTAGCTCTCGGCCTGACCGGGCTGGATTTCGTTGTTCTCGTCGATGATGAGCAGGGGCTCCTCGATGGTGATGAGGGTGTTGCCGCCGTCGACGGCAGCGTTCAGGGCCGGGTCCAGGGTCTCGGGGTTGGGGCCGAGCTGGACGGTGAAGCCGGTGCCCTCGCCGGTGGCGGCGTCAGCAGCCTCGGTGGTGGCAGCATCGGCAGTACCGGTGGTGTCGGTCGTGCTTGCGGAACCGCCGCAGGCAGCCAGAGAAACTGCCATACCGGTAGCCATCGCCGCGGCGATGATTCTCTTGTTCTTCATGTTGCTTGTATCCTCCTGATGGATCTTTCTTACACTCGTTGCCTGTCCGCGACAGGCGAACATCGAATATTATAGTACGCGCAACACAGGATTGCAAGTTCGGCAACGATATGTTACCGTTTTGTAACAAATTGGCAATCGCATTGAATAGGTAGGGGCGACCATTGGTCGCCCGCCAACTTGGCGCAGCAACGCCTTTTCCGGGCAAGTTTTTTCCCAGACAAACGGGCAAGGGCGAGCAATGCTCGCCCCTACAGAAGTTTTTGGGCAGCAGATGGCCCGGGAGGGATAAATCCCTCCCCTGCAAATTTCCCCGTCAGCGTCTGCCAGCCGCCAGGCTGCGGGCCGGGCATGCCCGGCCCCTACAGTGCATTTTTGTTTTCGCCCTGCGGGCGAAAACTCCACCATATAAAAAGGCATGACCCATTTTCACAGGTCATGCCTTTTATTATGCGGTTTTGCGGTTTATGTGGGGATTACTCCTCAACATAACCGTACTGCAGGTACCAGTAGCCGTAGGGGCTGTGCCAGGTGCCCTTCAGAGAGGGGCTCTGCAGCCAGAAGTCGTTGTAATACGCAACGGGGATGCAGGCGGCGTCGGCCATCAGGATGTCCTCGGCCTCGTGCAGCTTCTGGAAGTGGACGCTCTTATCGGCGACCTTGGAGGCTTCGACGGCGGCATCGAACTCGGGGTTGCTGTACTTACCATCGTTGTTGCCGTTGGTGGTGGTGAACAGCTCGATCATGTTGGAAGGATCGTTGTAGTCCATGACCCAGCCGTTACGGCTGACGTCGTAGTCGCCGGCGCGGCGCATCGGGGTGAAGCTGGCCCACTCGACCTTGTTGATGTTGACGGTGATGCCCAGCTCGCCCCAGGCCTGCTGGACGTACTCAGCAACGGGGGTGTGGTAACCGGCGTCGTTGGTGCTGTACTCGATGGTGGGGAAACCCTCGCCGTTCGGGTAACCGGCATCGGCCAGCAGCTGCTTGGCCTCCTCGAGGTTGGCGTCGTAGTCGTCGCTGATGTAGGTCTTGCCGCCGTTGGCGTTGTCGTAGAACATGCCGCTCTCATCGACGATGCCGGGGCCGACCAGGTTGTAAGCGGGGGTGTAGGTGCCCTGCATGATGGTGTTGGCAACGTAGTCACGGTCAATGGCCAGGCTCAGAGCCTTGCGGACCTTGGGGTCGGTGAACGGCTCCTTCTGGTCGTTCATGGAGATGTAGTAGGTGCCCAGGATGGTGTCAACGTAGAAGTCGCCGCCGTCCTCAGCCTTGGTCAGGCTGGGGATCTCATCGGTGGGGACGTCCTTGATGAGCTGTGCCTCACCGCTGTTGTAGGCGGCGTAGGCAGCGCTGGAGTCCTCGAGCAGAAGCAGGGTGATGGTGTCGGAAACGATCTTGGAGGTATCCCAGCCGCCGACGTAGTTCGGGTTCTTGGACAGAACAATACGCTCGGAGGGGACCCAATCGGTGATCATGTAGGGGCCGTTGCAGACGTAGGTGTCAGGCTGCGTGCACCAGGCATCGCCGTTGGCCTCAACAGTGGCCTGCTGCACGGGGCTCATAGCCGCGAAGGCGCAGAGCTTATCGAAGTAGGAGCAGGGATAGGCCAGCTGGATGGTCAGGGTCTTGCCGTCCTCGCTGGCGTGGACGTTCAGGGCATCCCAGTCGGGATCGGTGGTGGTGTTGCCGTATGCATCGGGGTTGCCGATGGCATCCTGATAGCCGTCGATCATGCCGACAACGGTCTCGCCGTAGGGGGCTGCGGTGTCGGGGCAGGCCAGACGCTTGAAGGAGTACTCAAAGTCCTTCGCAGTCAGGTCGGAGCCGTCGCTCCACTTCAGGCCGTCCTTCATGGTGAAGGTCCAGGTCAGGCCGTCCTCAGAGACCTCGGGCAGATCTGCCTGGCCGGGAACAACCTCGTTGTTCTCGTCGATGAGCAGCAGCGGCTCAAAGACAGTGATCAACGTGTTGGCACCGTCGATTGCGCTGTTCAGCGCGGGGTCCAGGGTCTCGGGGTTGGAACCGAGCTGGACGGTGAAACCGTTGGCGGAAGTGCCGGTAGCCTCGGTGGCTTCGCTGGTCGCAGCCTCAGTGGATGCAGCGCTGCTGGCATCGGTGGCAGCGGAGCTTGCAGAGCCGCCGCACGCAGCCAGAGAAGCAGCCATGCAGCCGGCCATAGCCACGGCAGCAATGTTCTTCATCTTCATGAATATACCCTCCAAATATAATGTACTTTATACCCAATCCCCCCGGGAGACAAGCCCCCAACGGAATGAATATTTATACTTTACCACTCTGAATCCGCAATTTCAAGTGGTCAGTAGCTTTTGTAACTGTTTTGATAGAAAATCCTTTTGTATTTCTACCGCGTACAGTTCTATGTCCTGCGGATGGATGTTCGCCCCACGCGCACATTTTGGGGTCAAGCACAAGGCGGCTGCGGTGAGCCGCCCTGTATAAGTATGAGTTTTTATGTCAGGTGGAGTCGAGGGGCGGACAAACAGCGTCCGCCACGCCCGGCAGCGCCCCCTACATTACTTTACTTTGTCCAGATGGTGGCACGCTGCCCAGTGGCCGCTGCTCACTTCCTTGAACTCCGGCACCTCGGCGGCGCAGCGCTCGTCGGCGTAGGGGCAGCGGGTGCGGAAACGGCAGCCGCTCGGCGGATTCAGCGGGCTGGGCACATCGCCCTGCAGCACGATACGGTGGCTCTGGCGGGCCGTGACGGGGTCCGCCACGGGAATAGCCGAGATCAGGCTGCGGGTGTAGGGGTGGACGCTGTGGGCGATCAGCTCAAAGCTGTCGGCCAGCTCCACCATCTTGCCCAGATACATAACGCCGATGCGGTTGGAAATGTGCTTGACAACGCTCAGGTCGTGGGCGATGAACAGGTAGGTCAGCCCCATCTCCTGCTGCAGGTCCTCAAACATGTTGACGACCTGCGCCTGGATCGAAACGTCCAGCGCGGAGACCGGCTCGTCGCAGACGATGAACTCGGGGTCCACAGCCAGGGCGCGGGCGATGCCGACGCGCTGGCGCTGACCGCCGGAGAACTCGTGCGGGTAGCGGTTGGCGTGCTCACTGTTCAGGCCGACGCGCTCGAGCAGGGAGATGATCTTGTCATGGCGCTCCTTGGCGTTGGCGCACAGGTGGTGGATGTCGATGCCCTCGCCGACGATGTCACCGATGGTCATACGGGGGTCCAGGCTCGCGTAGGGGTCCTGGAACACGATCTGCATACGGCGGCGGTAGGGCAGCATATCAACGGCGATCTTTTCCTTTTTGTCAAACAGGACCTTGCCGTCGTAGATGATGGTGCCGTCGGTAGGCTCATACAGGCGCAGCAGGGTGCGGCCCGTCGTGGTCTTGCCGCAGCCGGACTCACCGACCAGGCCCAGCGTCTCGCCCTTGCGGATGGCAAAGCTCACGTCGTCCACGGCCTGAACGTACTGCTTGTTCTTGCCCATGCCGCCGGCGGGGAAATACTGCTGCAGATGCTTTACTTCAACGAGATTCTCGCTCATCAGGCTTTGCCCCCCTTCTCAAATTCTTCCTTCTGGCGCAGCCAGCAATAGGTGTAGTGGGTGTCGCTCAATTCGGTTCTGGGCGGCATCTTGTTCAGGCAGACCTTCATGCAGCTCTTGCAGCGCGGCGCAAACGGGCAGCCTGCGGGCGGGTTCAGCAGGTCAACGGGCTGACCCTCGATGGGCACCAGACGCTCCTTCTCCTCGGCGTTCAGCTTCGGGATGGAGTTGATCAGGCCCTTCGTGTACTCATGCTGGGGGTTGTAGAAAATTTCGTCCGTCGTGCCGTACTCGACGATGTGACCGGCGTACATGACGGCGATCTTCTCGCACATCTGGGCCACAACGCCCAGGTCATGGGTGATCATGATGATGGACATGCCCAGCTTGTGGCGCAGGTCGTTCATCAGCTCCAGGATCTGCGCCTGGATCGTCACGTCCAGCGCGGTGGTCGGCTCGTCGGCGATCAGCAGCTTCGGCTCACAGGCCAGCGCAATGGCGATCATGACGCGCTGGCGCATACCGCCGGACAGCTCGTGCGGGTACTGCTTCAGGCGGCGGTCCGGCTCGTTGATGCCGACCAGCTCCAGCAGCTCCCTAGCGCGGGCCCAGGCTTCCTGCTTGGTCTTTTTGGTGTGCAGCAGGATGACCTCGACGATCTGGTTGCCGATGGTGTACACCGGGTTCAGGCTCGTCATGGGGTCCTGGAAGATGATGGAGACCTCGTTGCCGCGAATTTTGCGGAACTCCTTCTCGGTCATTTTGTCGATCTGGTGGCCGTTGAACCACACCGTGCCGCCGACCAGACGTCCGGGGTAGGCGGTCAGGCCCATGATGGAGTAGGCCGTGACAGACTTGCCGGAGCCGGACTCGCCGACGATGCCCAGCACGTCGCCCTGGTTCATGCTGAAGGACACGCCGTTCAGCGCCTTGACCTCGCCCGCGGGGGTGAAGAAGGACAGGCGTTCGTCCTTGATTTCAAGAATTTTTTCGCTCATGTTGCTCCTCCTTCCCTCTTTAGCTCTTGAGCTTCGGGTCAAACGCATCGCGCAGACCGTCGCCGAACAGGTTGAAAACCAGGATCATGATGCTGATCATCAGCGCGGGGGCGATCAGCAGCACCGGGTAGGTGTTCATGCCCTTGACGGCGTCAGTCGCCAGCGAGCCGAGGGACGGCATGGGGGCTGCAACGCCGAGGCCGAGGAAGCTCAGGTAGCTCTCGGTGAAGATGGAGGACGGGATCTGCAGGGTGGTGGTGACGATCAGGGTGCCCATGCAGTTCGTCAGCAGGTGCTTCTTGATGATGCGCCCGCCGGAGGCACCCAGCGCGCGGGCAGCGGTGACGTACTCGCTCTCCTTCAGCGTCAGGACCTGGGAGCGGACGATACGCGCCATGCCGACCCAGTACAGCAGGGCGAAGATGATGAAGATGGACACCATGTTGGGGCCGAGCTTCTGCATCCAGCCGAAGCCGGGCTTGGTGGCCAGGCTCTCCAGCGGTTCCTTGATGGCCATGGCCAGCAGGATGATGAGCAGGATGTCGGGGATGGTGTAGAGAATATCGGTAATACGCATCATGATGTTATCGATCCAGCCGCCCGCAAATGCAGAGATGGCACCGTAGGTCGCGCCGATGAGCAGGACCAGCACAGAGGCCAGCAGGCCGACGGACAGGGAGACGCGGGTGCCCATCATGACACGCACGGCAAAGTCACGGCCCATACGGTCGGTGCCCAGAATGTGCGGGAATACGTTCTCGCCCTGGTCGATGAGCTTCTGCTCGGCGGCAGAATACTCAAACGGGGCCAGGTTGTTGCTGCCCTTGATCTGCTGCTCATAGCTGTAGGGCCAGAAGCTGGGCAGAACATAGGCCATGAAAGCGATCAGCAGGATGACGACCAGGCTGACCATGGCGATCTTGTTTTTGCGCAGACGGCGCATGCCGTCCTTCCAGAAGTTGACGCTCTCGCGCATGACGACAAGGCTTTTCTTCTCGTCGTTGGACGCGGGGGCAAAGTCCTCAACGTTGAGTTGCAGGCTCAACGGATTCTTTTTCAGATTTTCCATGTGTCTGCTCCTCCTTACTTCAGCTTGATGCGCGGGTCGATGATCTTATACAGGATGTCAACAACGACGTTCGCAACGATGACGAGGGTCGCCAGCAGGATCGTGGTGCCCATGATCATCATATAGTCACGGTTCGTGATGGCGGACACGAAGTCGCGGCCCAGACCCGGGATGGAGAAGATCTTCTCCACGACGAAGGAACCGGTCATCAGACCTGCCAGCATGGGGCCGACATACGTGATGACAGGCAGGATCGCGTTGCGCAGCGCGTGCTTGAAGAGGATCTTCACACTGGAAACACCCTTGGCGCGGGCGGTGCGCATGTAGTCCTGACCCATGACGTCCAGCAGGCTGGAGCGCATCAGGCGGGTGATGTAGGCGGTGGGATAAATCGCCAGCGCCGTCACGGGCATGATGTAGGCCGCCGGTTCATTCAGGCCGACGGTGGGCAGGAGCTTCAGGTTCATGCCGAAGGTGTACAAAAGCACAACGCTTGAGATAAAGCTCGGGATGGCGATGCCGCAGGTGGCAAACACGATGATCAGATTATCGGCCCACTTCCCTCGGTTATACGCGGACAGACAGCCCAGCGGAATGCCGACGCAGAGCGCGACGACCACAGCCAGACCGGCGGTGCGGGCCGAGACCGGCAGCTTGGAGAAGATGATCTGGTTGACGGTACGGCCGCGCTGTTTCAGGCTCAGGCCCATATCGCCATGGATCAGGCTGTTCATATAATTAAGGTACTGCACGCCGAGGGGCTTATCGAGGCCGTATTTTTCGGCCAGGGCCTGCTGGGCTGCTTTGCTGATGGACTTTTCCGCCACGAACGGGCCGCCGGGGACCAGGTTCATGATGAAAAAGGTAAGGGTCGCGACGATGAACACGCTGAAAATGCCCATTGCCACGCGCTTGACGATGTACTTCGCCATGGTTTTGTGCCACTCCGTTTCTTAATGGAATACAAATTGGGGGCGATTTCGGTTTATTCGTTTAACGCTCTGTACCGTTCGTACACGCTTGTGCGCAGCAGGCGGACAGACCGGAGAATAAAAAAGCCGATGGCGGCTGCGGTTGCAAACACCATCGTTCGTAATCCGAAATCTACTTTATATTATAAAATGTTGCGAAGTATTTGTCAATTCGATGTTCGTTTTCAGACAACGGCAAAGAGCTGAAAACCCGCCCCGCAGGCTGCAGATTTTCGTGAAAGATGCCCATTTGCAGAATTTTTTGAGTTTTTTGAAAAAAACGCTTGACTTTCCGGGCGGTGGGCGCTATAATAAAACACGTTCTCCGGCGAGAACGCCAAGAGAATATGCGCCGGTAGCTCAGCTGGATAGAGTGTCTGACTACGAATCAGAAGGTCGGGAGTTCGAGTCTCTTCCGGCGCACCATGCACCGCACCGGGGCAGAGATGCCTCGGTGCATTTTTTGTTTGTATCGCTTTTTTCAAAGCGCACAAACAGCGGCAACCCATACAGTCACCGCTGTTAATCCGATTTGAAAATCAGAAAAAAGCGTGTTTCTATAGTGTTCCTGGCAGCGGGCGTTCTCCCGCTTTCCCCCGACCCAGCATCCCGGCTGGGAGGTTTCTGCCTATGAGGGTTGTACTTGATGGCGGGGTCTGTTGCATCCCAGCGGCTTCTGAGGCCGACCACAGTACAAAAGAAGTAAATACTTCTTACAGGAACAACATATTCGATTTTCAAGGTACAACGATAAAAACCCCCAACCATTTCACAACGGTGGGGGTTTGGTGTACCTTGACAAAGGTCAAACTGTATTGTAAACTGTCTAGGCGATAAACCAAACGGAAATTGGTTTATAACCATACAGATATGCAACACAGATTGTATTGCTTAGTACCACGTTACCCCACAACGCTGCTGGATTTTTAGCCTTGTGGTTACTGGTTGCCAGATTTGAATGGTGGCTTCCAGGGTGGAGTTCTTATCGGGACTATTATAAGCAGATTCGAAAGGGAAGTCAAGCGACGAAAGCCGCTTGGCTTTCTTTTTTTCTGCATAATAGGGCTTAGAAAAGGTCGCTGTGTGAGCCGGTTCTGGTGAGGTACAAAATCAATTCCTCATCGGCCACTTCGTAGATCAGCAACCAATCCGGGGTGATGTGGCATTCGCGGCATCCCGCATAGTCCCCGGAAAGTTGGTGATCCCGGTTCTTCTCTGGCAGCGGTTTCTGGTTGGCCAGCAGCTCGATCACCTTTTCCAGCAGGCGCATATCATAGCCGCGCTTTACAATTCTTTTGTAGTCTTTCTTGAAGGCGGCCTGATACTTAATCGTCAGCATTCAAATCCTCCATGAGTTCTTCTACGGAAGAAAAAGCCTTACTCATTCCAATACCTTTTCTGGCGTCTTCAATTGCATTTTTCGTTTCGGCGTTCGGAACTTCCGCTCCAATCTCAAAGGGGATTCGATATTCCCGGACAGCCTTTTTCGCAAAAACGGTAAATGCCGTTGTCATCGTCATGCCAACATCATTGCAAAAAGCCTCAAACTGCTGCTTCAAGTCGGAATCCATGCGGATATTGATGTTGATGTTCGCCATACAGTGCAATCTCCTTTCCTTGATTCTGTAATCATTATAGCAGATTGCGCGCGCTATGTCAATATATTTATTTACAATGCTTGCGCGTTTTTCCGCTTCTTGCTCACTCCACTATATTCGCGAGTGTGATTGTTTCGACACACAGCTCTGCAAATTTTAATGGGAAAAATAACGACAGGACAATCAAAACGGTTTGTGCCTAATAGGCACAAAGCGTTCTGCAGCGCCAGCCCGGGCTGTATCATTGGCCGCCGTCTGTTTCTTTTTCTGCTAGGAATGCGGCGCGCACCTCTTGCAGCTTTTTGACCCCCAGCGCCCAATAGGGGCGGATTTCTTTGCCGGTCATACCGGCTTCGCGGCACAGGCGCATTTCCCGCAAAACACGAGGACCGCACTTGTGCAGCTTGATGAGCTTCAGGCCGTAGGTGTCCGGCATAATGCCGTTGGCAATGCCGATCAGCAGTTCCCGCAGCTGTTCTTTGTCGATACCGTGGACGGGGTCCTCGTAGTACATGGGCGGCAACAAGCCCTGCTCTCTGGCCCAATCCCGCAGCTGATGTACACGGCGCTTCCTGATGATGTGCAGCGGCAAGGTCGGGTCATCGTAGCTGCTCTCATCAAAGCCCATGCGCATCCCCAGGCGCAGCTCGGTGAGCTTGGGCAGGCCCTCGTCGGTGTTATACCCCTTGGCCAGATACGGCTCGATGTCCAGATCGTCCTCAATCCAGGCCGCTTTTTCTGCCTCCCAGGCCAGGTCTATCGGCCTGCCGCCCAGCACGGCCCGCTTTTCGGCTTTGGCCTTTTTTGCCAGGTAGATGATGCCGCCCTGGTGTGCGGCGCGGCGGGCTTTTTTGTTTGCGGTCTGCGCAATCTGCCGCCCGGAGTAGCCAATCATTTTCAAGCCTTCCGGCGGCGTTGCGGTCTCGGCAACGCGCACCACCACCCGCAGCATCTTTTTGCGGCAGCCCGGTACAGGCACCCGTACCCAGCTGCCAGACTTCAGCCCGGCGCTGCCTTTGTAGTCCTCTGGCACGCCGAACCCGTATTCTTTGCCGTCCGGCTTGAATTTGATGAACACCATCTTCATGTAAAAGTCACTCCCTGTTGCTTAAATTATACCTGCTGCCTACGTCGGTGGCAACGACTGTACAAAGAAAAAAATAGTCTGGCGCAGCAATCGGGCAGGCTGTGGGTACGAAACCTGGGGGGCATGCGGAATCCTTCAGTTTGGGCAAGAGGGGCTTTGCCGTTTATTCCTGCATCCGGCTCCAAAAGTCGCGCTTCTCCCCCTATTGCTAATTTGGAGAGGGAGAAATATCTTTCTTTTGTACTGTAAGTGGGATTAGTCTTATTACTGTTCCGCAAATTTTGACATACCCTTGAAACAGTAAAAGAAAGAATACCTTGACAGACGCCAATAAGCTGTAGTATGTTTAATTTGTAGAGGATATGTGCAATGGTCTTTTCTGCAATATCTCTAACTTGCCGCCGTGTTCCAGCACGGCGGTTTTCTTTTTGTGCGCCAGGATTGGCCCCTGGGAGCGCCCGTGCCACCGTTTCGACGAGTATGTACAGGTTGTGCTTCCCGGCACGGAAAGCGGCTTTGAGGAGCCTGCCAGCGGCCACCAGAGACTTGATAGCCGTTTGCACTGTGCCGATGGCCATGTGCAGCACGGTGGCCATGTGTGAAAACGAGGGAAACGCCTTGCGCTGCCCATTGGAGCAACGGCAGAGGTAGGTATACACGGCAAAGTCCCGTTTATCCAGGTTGAATGCTTCTACCGGCAGCTTGCCCCATGCGCCGGACAGCTGCAGGAGCTTGTACTGATTGGAGATCCTGCGGCCGTCCCGATCTTGCCGGGCAGACACTACCAGCAGGCCCTTTTGTTCCAGACCGGCCACGGCGGAGCGGATTGTGTTCTCGCTCAGACCGCACCGCTGCTGTATGGTGGCGTTGCGGACGGTTGCTGTGCCCAGGCAGTTCTGGCAGTACGATAAAAACAAAAATACCATCAATTCTTTGGGCTTCAGACCATAATCAAATAAGCTGTTATATATTTTTACAAACATGGTGTTCTTCCTTCCAAAAAAGCAGCCCCAGGCAAGCCGTTTGCCTGGGGCATTGTTGTTTAGGGGTTGAATTTTCCGGGGTACAGTGCTGCCGCTTCGCGCCGGGAAGCTCCCAGCTTGCGGCGCGGCTCCCTGGTTGCTGCCGGGGGCGTGTGAGGGCGTGCCGGGGCACTCCCCAGCGCCTGACGCAGAGATTCCGTGCTGAGTAACTTGATTTCCAGGTAGTCGTTCTCGCCGGCGGCATCCTGCTCCTGGGGAGCATGGGACAAGTATTTCCAGTAACCCTCGAGATGGGTTTTCATGGGGGCATACCCGGCTTTCTCGACGATCCAGGTGTCACGCTGGATGCGCACCATCTGAGCAGGGGACATCAGAGGGCGGCCCATCAGCTGATGGCTGCTGGTGGTCTTGCCGTCAGAGCGAGAGGAGGAGCCGGTCAGAATGGTCTCATCGCCCAGCATTTTGGATATGCTGGTAGCTGTATCCTGGGCCGATGGCGATACAAATGTGTTGAGCAAAATCTGGCAGTTGTCTTTGATGATCTCGGTGACGTTTTTATCGTATTTGAGCAAAAACTGGCTGTAGCTTTGCACCGCGACAAGGATTCGCCCGCCTCGGCTGCGGATAGCGGAGAACAGGCTGGTGACGCCGGGAATTGCCGGGAAGTTGCCGAACTCGTCCAAAAAATAGTAGAAGGGACGGGGACAATGCCCGCCCTGTCGCTCGGCCAGGGCAATCAGATCGTCGGTCAGGAAGCGGACGAACAATGATGCCAGGAAGTGCCTGGTTTCGTTTTCATCCGGCGCGATCAGGAAGATCGCTGTGGGCCGTTCGATGAATCGTTCAGCGTCCAGATCATTGTCGTGTGTGCAGATCAGCTGTTCCAGCTCCGCATCGACGAATTTCAGCAGCTTGGACAGCGCCGAAGAAACGATATTGAGGGTGGTTCGAATGTCCGCGCTTGTGGTAGTGCTGATATAGCCTTTGATTCGCCGGTCGGTAACCCCCTCCAGCATGGCAGCCAGACGGCTTTTCTGGACGGTGTTACCTTTCTCCGGGTTATCCGCCCCTGCCAGCTCGACAATCAGATTAAAAACACTGACGATGTGGCGCTCACCGTCCTGGCCATACTGAGACACCAACAGAACCAGGCCGGTTATCAGGCCACGGGCAGTCTCGTTAAAATACTCGCTACTGTCACCACTGTTCACAGAGCCGGTATTACCGATGATCGCGCTGGCTATGACTTTGGCGTAGCGTTCTGCCGTGGCATAATGCACGGCCTTCTGCTTGGCGTCGCTCTCCTTGCGCCAGGCGTCGATTTCGATGTTGACGCGGTACAAAAGATTAAAATGGCAGGAGCAAAACACGTTTCGCAGATCGAGCTTCAGCACGCGGTAGCCGCACTTTTTCAGTTCGCCGCCGGTAATCGTATACAGATCATCCTTGACAGATACCAGAACCATGCTGGCCCCCTGGCCGATTCCCTGGGCGTCTTTCGTGTGCAGATTGACCCGGGCGTTGTAGGTGATCGTGGGGATATACAGGCTGGTGGACTTACCGGCACCGGGCGGGGCGACCATTAGCACAGACTGGTCGCTGGTGTCGAGCAGCCAGATACTGCGGGTGGCTCCCACCAGCATCCCCGGCGTATTCTCGCTGCCATGAGGGACCTCAACGTACACTTTCTTCTTTTCTTCATCATCCATAAAGTGCGCGTCGCCGTGCTGGCCGTGCCCGGCCTGCACATCCTTTACCGCCAGCGGCGCGCGGTTGTACATCTCTACCAGCGCTGCGGCCAGCAGAGCCGCCAGCAGCTTTGCCAGGACGAGCAGCCCATCGCCCGGTGCATATCCGGCCCCCATCTGCAGGGCCGTTGCCAGGGCGTATACGATCACGATCGTCAGCAGCGGCCGCAAACCTCTTTTCAAAAAATCATCTCCTCCTTACAGGTCCATCATGAACGCCTGGCTTTGGGGCGACAGTTCCGTCACCTGTTCCGGCTCCGGCTCATTCTCCGCTTCCTGCTCCAGCGCTCTTTCCTGCTCATGGGCCAGGAAGTGGTCACAGTAATCCAGGGCTTTGTCCAGACGCTGCAATGTGACCGGCAAGTCGAACGTCGGGCATTTGACGGCCTCCGCATGGGCGGACGCCAGCTGCTGCGACAGCCGGTCACTTACCCCAACGTCATACCGTGCCGCCAGCATCACCGCCAGGGACGCGCTCTCCAGGTCGCGGACCGGCTGCTCCACCGTCGCTGTGCGCTGGATAACGGCGTCCGCGTAGCCCTTCAGTTCACTGAGCCGCACATCTTCCTCGGAACCGGCGTCCGATACATGGATCACGTTCTGGTCTGCGTCGAAGTAGGATGCGCCCGGCTTGTCCTGGTCACGCTGCACCGTCAGCCCGGCCTGCCGGGCTGCGTCCTCCATATCCAATGGGTTCTTTTCAATTTCATCATCCTGATGACTTTGCTGCTCCAAAAACTCCTGATATTGCAGCGGTTCCTTCTTCAATTCCTGCAGGAGTTGCTGCTCAGCCCATTCGCGAAATCTGTCCAGAGAGCCTTCCGGGAAAACATCCCATGAACTGTTGTTGCTTTTGCGATATTCGATTTCCCCTGCACTGGCGTAAGTCATGCGATCATACGAATACAGACTCTGTTTATCCGGGCCTTCCAATCTGCCGCTTCCATCACTGTACATCGTCCATTTCCATCCTGCGGGCAGCTTTGCGGCTGGCTCGACTGTAGAAGCTTCCCAATCTTCATTTTCTTCTGCATGAAGATTCACATTTTCTTTCTGCATACGATTCTCCTTTTCATTCTGTACGAGTTCCTGCTTTTCCTGGTCCAGCAGTATATTCAGTTCATTCAGCCGGGCCAGCTTGGTCTGAAATTCTTCTTCATAGGCGAATGGCTGTTTGGCCGCCTCTTTGGCAGATTCAATGTTTTTCTCTATCTCTTCGCGCGCGGCGATTTTTACCGGGATCTGAGCGGATATGTTTTCCAGCACCGCGCGGAAAGAGGAAAAGTTCTGCTTCGGGTTCAATTCGATCCTGTAGCGCTGTTCGCCCTGCAGATACCCCGCAAATCCAATGATCTTCGGGTCGTAGCCCACACAGATGTCAAACCCGCAATACCGGCCGATCTTCTTCTCGCCTGCACCGGCTGCGGCCGCCTTACAGGCTTCCAGGAGCGCGGCGTCGGCATCGGCGCGTTTGGTATAGGTCACTCCCTGGATAACGGCGGAGAACATCTCGTTCCCCTTATCGTCTTTGCGCAGGCTGCTTTGAAACAATGCGGCGTCCTGCCGCAGGGCGTCCAATTCCTGGCCGATGCGCCGGATTGCTGCCGGATACCCGATAGAGACAAGGTCCTGCAATTCATAGATCTGCGCATTGTGGGCGCTGCGCAGCGTGCTGAGCCGCGCCACTTCGTTGTCCAGGTCCATTTTTCCCTTGATGAGAGGGTTTCCCGCACAGAGCGCCTTGACTTCAGCGTAAGTAAGCGTTGCCTCGTCCAGGTCCTCACAGGAGCGGGCGGGGGTCTTGCTGGTCATGATCTGGCTGATATAGCGCTGCTTGTTCTCAATGAGCTGCCAGCTGTAGGCGTCGAAGCTGCCCTCCGTGGCGTAGCGGAATATCTGCACGCGTTTGTTTTCGTTGCCCTGGCGCAGAATCCGACCTTCGCGCTGCTCAATATCCGAGGGCCGCCAGGGCACATCCAGATGGTGGAGTGCAATCAATTTGGTTTGCACGTTGGTTCCGGCTCCCATTTTTTGTGTACTGCCCAGCAGCACGCGCACTTTGCCAGCGCGCACACGGGCGAACAGCGCCGCCTTTTTCGCGTCGGTGTTCGCGTCGTGGATATAGGCGATCTCCTCTTTCGGGACGCCTCTTGCGATCAGCTTATCCCGGATGTCGTCGTACACATTCCACGCGCCGGTCCCCGGCGTGGCCAGGTCGGAAAATATCAGCTGCGCAGACCGCTGTTCCCGCGTCTGCGCCCAAATCTCGTAGACCTTGTCCGCACAGGCGTTGGCCTTGCTGCCGGGATCGTCCGGCAGGGCCGGGTTGAGCAGCCGCTGGTCAAGTGCCAGCTTCCTGCCGTCCGTCGTGATCTTGAGCATATTGTCCATATGAGGGTCCACGCTGCCCGCGCGCACCGTCTCGGCCCGTTCGCCCAGTGCCTGGATGGTCTGTTTCTGCAGCTCCGTGGGCGGGCACATGATGACCGTCGGTTTGCCGCCTTCCAGTTCCGGCACCTCCAGCTTCAGCATGTCGGCTGTCTGTACATCCGCAGCCAGCTTCCACATGCTGATGAGTTCCGGCAGATTGTTGAACCTGGCAAACCGCGTTTTCATGCGGTAGCCGGTCCCTTCGGGGGCCAGCTCCATAGCGCTGACCGTTTCGCCAAAGTTGGCCGCCCATGCGTCGAAGGCGTACAGGCCATGCTCACGCAGGGTATCCGCCTGTATATAGCGCATCATGGTGTAGAGTTCCGCAGCCGAGTTGCTGATGGGCGTGCCGGTGCAGAACACAACGCCTTTGCCGCCCGTAATCTCGTCCAGGTATTGGCACTTCATGAGCAGGTCTGTGGCTTTCCGGCTCTCAGTGGTTGTAATCCCCGACACATTTTGCATTTTCGTCTGCACGGCCAGATTTTTGAACTGATGCGCTTCGTCCACCATGAGTGAATCGACGCCCAGTTCTTCAAAGGTCACTGCGTCGTCTTTGGGGGCGTCCATCAACTTTTCCAGCCGCGCTTCCAGAGATTTTTTGGCCCGCTCCAGCTGCTTTACAGACAATTCCTGCCCGGTGCGCTCTTTTTTTGCCGCATTGATGACCTCCGTGAACTGCTCGATCTCATCGCGCAGGAACTGCTGCTGCCGTTCATCGGACAGCGGCAGCCGGGTGAACTGGCTGTGCCCCAAAATCACAATATCATAATTGCCGGTGGCAATGCGCGAACAGAACAGCTTACGGCGGTCCTTTTCAAAATCCCGCTTTGCCGCCACAAGGATATTGGCGTTCGGATACAGCGTCAGCAGTTCGGACCCGATCTGTTCGGTCAGGTGATTGGGCACGACGATCATGGTCTTGCTGCACAGGCCCAGGCGTTTCTTCTCCATAGCCGCCGCGCCCATGACGATGGTCTTGCCAGCGCCTACCGCATGGGCTACCAGCGTATTGCCTCCGAACAGGATGCGAGCCACCGCGTTGCGCTGATGGGGCCGCAGCGTGATCTCCGGGTTCATACCGGGGAAAGTTAGGAAACTGCCGTCATATTCACGTGGGCGTAGGTTATTGTAGTGTTCATTGTAGTAGGCGGCCAGCCGACGCCGCCGGTCCGGGTCCTTAAATATCCAATCCCGGAACGCGGCCTCAATCTGCTTTTGTTTATCCTGCGCCAGACGTGTTTCCTTCACGTTGGGCACAGCCCGCTTTTTGCCGTCTGGTTCTTCCACATAGTCGTCTACCCTCGCGGGCTGCATATTCAGGCTGCTTTGTAACAGATCGTAAAAGGACCGGCGTTTTGTGCCGTAGGTGGCCGTGGCGCGGACGTTCACACTGTCCATCCTGCCGCCGGTCACGCTCCAGCGGGCCGTGACCGGCTCGTAATGCACCTGGATGTGCTGCGCCACCCAGGCATTGGGCTGCATCAGCTCCAGGACAAACTGCTGCACATCGTCGGCAGGTATCCAGGTGGTGCCCAGATGAACGTTGATCTCCGACGCCGTCAGCTCTTTGGGCTGTACAGCGGCCAGGGCGTCCGCGTTGGCCCGGTACACCGGGTTCAGCGCGGCAGCCTGGCGGGCCTGTTCCAGCTTTTGCCGAACGTTGCCCGACAGGTATTCTTCAGCGGTCTGGTAGACCGGATCTTCTTCCGTTCCCATGCCGGGCACACGGAACATCAGGCCGGACAGGTCCTTCACCAGTTCTTCCTGCGTTTTGCCGGAAAGCTGCTGCATATACGCCAGGTCGATGCCGCCGTGTTCGGCAAGCGACACCACCAGCGCCTCAGCGGCGGTATCCACATGATCGATCACGCGCGTCGGGCGGATGGTGCGCTTTGTAAACATATCCGCCTTGCCTGCAAAATTTCCTTCTTCGTCCACTCTTTCCAAAGAGCGCAGCAGGCTGTACCCGCTGTCCTCGCGGAACGCGGCGTTGTTGGCGCGACTGTACAGGTGGCCGTATTTGCTTACATAATCGTCATATTGCCGGGAAAGCTGCCGCTGCAAACGTGCAATCTCCTCCTCCGGCAAGTCGTTCACCTGCGCCTGGATCAGTTCCCGTGTGGCAGAGAGCAGTCCCACCATACCCTCAATTCGCTGCCGGGTCATGGCGTTGGGGGTCTGTTCCCACATGAGAGAGTCACGCCGGAAATAGATTTTTCCGTCCCGCACACAATAGCTGTAATTGCGCACAGACGGGGCGGCGGGAACGGCGTTTGCTTTGGCCGTGGTTTCTTCTTCGTCCATAGCCAGCGGCGCAAGTTCCGGCAGGACGGCCTGCAGGCGGCTCATGGCCGTGCGCAGCTGCTCTTCCAGGCTGGTATCTGTATCAGGCTGGCAGGTGGGGCGCGGCCCGTAGGGGCCGCTGACCATTTCCATTTTTCCGCAGATCATTTCCGGGTGGTCGATAAAATACTGGTTCATCGGTATGCCGTCTGCGGTCTGGCCCACATGTAGCCAGTCGGCTTCCGGGTTCGACAGTACGCCGTCCCGCTTCTGCAGAAACAGAATGTCGGCGGTCACTTCGGTGGCTGCCGCCGCTTTGAATGCGGTATTCGGCAGCCGCACCGCGCCGATCAGGTCGCAACGGGCGGCCAGGTACCTGCGCACATCCTCGCTTTTCTTGTCCATCGTCCCGCTTGTGGTGATGATGGCCTGGATACCGCCCACGCGCAGCTTGTCGATATTCTTTGCCGCAAAGTAATCGTGGATCAGGAAATTGTAGCGGTTGAAGGCAGGGTCGTTTACTTTGTACTGTCCGAAAGGCACGTTGCCCACCACCGCGTCAAAAAAGCTGTCCGGCAGCGACGCCTTTTCATAGCCCGTGATCTGGATGTTTGCTTTAGGAAAAAGCTGCTGGGCGATGCGCCCCGTGACCGGGTCCAGTTCCACGCCGTACAGCATCGTGCCGTTCGTATCGAAGGACGCCGGGCGGTTGGCGAAGAATGCGCCCACGCCCATGCTCGGTTCCAGGATGTTGCCGCCCTTCAGGCCGAAGCGCTCCAGCGTTTCATACATGGTGCGGATGATCTCCGGCGGCGTATAGAACGAGGTCAGGGTAGAGGCGCGGGCGGCTTCATATTCCTGTACGGGCAGCAGTTCCTTCAGCGTTTTGTATTTCCCGGCCCACTCGGCTTTTTTGCCGTCGAAGGCGTCGGACAGGCCGCCCCAACCCACATAACGGGCCAGCACCTGCTGCTGTTCCGGGCTGGCCTGCTGGCCGTCGGCATCCAGATACTGCAGCAGCCGCAAAGCAGCGATGTTGTCCTGGAACCGGGCCTTGGGGCCGCCCGACGGGTCGCGGTCGCCGGTGGAGCTGTAATTGACCGCATTTTTGCGACCTTCTTTGATCCATTCCTGATACGCGGCATGTTCCGCTTCCTGCACGGTTTGGAACTTCGTCCATTCGCCGTCCACCGGGATCTCCACGGCATAGTCCGCCGCGCCTTTCTGGGGTGCCGCTGCGGCCTCCGCCTCCTGTACGATTTTTTCCGCCGTTTTATCCTGTTGCAGTTCCTTTTCCAGACGACCCTGTATATCTTCCAGATCGTCCATATCTGCGGCCTCTGCCGGGGACAGGATACCGCCGTTCTCCATGCGCTGCACATATCCATCATGCAGGCGGGCGACGTCCTCCAGATCGGCACGCACATTTCGGGACAGCGTCGCGGCCAATGAAAGCTGCTCATATCCGGCGTCCGGCGCGGCATGAGGCTGACGGCGTCTCACAGGCCGCCTCGCTTCGTCAGGCAGCTGTGCCGTAATAGCGGCGTGGTCCTCGTCCGAAACGGTGACGTCGATCTCATGCGCAGCTTCGCCGCTGCTGATGGTGATGGTATCCCCCTCGCGGCGCACCGGCACTTTTGCAAGGTCCGGCAGCGCCGGGGCAGCAGAAGGTTCCGGCTGTTTTGCCTGCGCGGCGATTTCCTCCGGCGCGGGCATGGTCATGTTCATGGAGTAGGCCACATCACGGACCGGTTCCAGGCATGCCCGCAGCGTGTGGTTGAGGAGTGTTCCAATTCTCTGTATCACCTTCCCGTTGTCTCGATACCTCGTCGGGAAGGAAAAGGCACCTGTATCTAATCTTTCTGTCGGTAAGCCCAGCCGTACACATGTGACATACATCGCGCTCTGCTCCAGACAACGCTGAAGCGCGGCCCGCACGGCAGGTTCCGCGCCGGGATCAACTTCAGAATCCACTATCATCCGTACCCGATTTTGAACATAATTGTCCAGGTTCTTTTCCCCGGTCCGCTTCAGCAGATTATGCAGTGCAATTCCGGTTTTGTTTTTGTGTACCGTCCAGGGACGGGGGCCAGGGGGCGGTGAGCCGGGAACCGTGTCGGCATAATCGAACACATAGGAGATATGGTTGGGACTCTTGTCATCAAAAATCCGTACTCCTGTTGTGCCGCTTTTTACAGCCCGGTTCATATCTTCCCATCGCTTTTCTGTGAGAACCGCTTTCATTCCTGGCTTCTGCGAATACATTGCGACCTGATTTTTGAACGACTGGCGGTAGGTGTATCCGGCTGAATCCAGAAACCTTTTCCATGAATCGCTGTCACTGGCAATTTCCCGCAGCGTTTTCCCGTATGCTTTTTCCAGTTGTTCATACTGTGTTATGTTGAGCATAAACGTCACTCCTCCTGCTTTTATTTCAGACAATAAAAAAAGCAGACCGAAGTCCGCTCTTTTGAATCGTCTATATATTTGTAAATGCGCATACGGCAAAACTGCTCAAAACGGGATTATTGCGTCAGGTTTTCCACAGTCTTCCCAGTCCTCCTGCGTCCCATTGAAAAACATGTTCTTTCCCCGGCCGCGGGTCGCAACCGGCCGCTCCAGCTTGGGAATCCCCAGTTCGCCCCGCTGGCAGCCACCGAACATCAGCGGCTCGGCCATTTCCTCCGCCTGTGTCTGCAAGGCGTTCATGTGGCCTACGTGCTCCAGAAAGTGCGTGTTCTGGTCCGGGGCGGGGTTCTTCACGAGCAGCGCCTTTACCGTGTCGTCAATGAAGTTTGCCACTTCCTCGTTTTTGGCCCTGCAGACTGCGCCCAGTTCTTTTTTGAATACCAGTTCCCAGAACTCCTCCGGGCAGTAAGCTTCCAGCCAGTCCTTATACTTCTGGCCGTATCTGCCGCTGAACCCGCCAAAGTCCTCCAGTTTCGGCCAGAGCTTATCAAAGCGTTCGCTTACTTCCAAAAAGGCATTCTGCTGATCCGAAGGATAGCCCATATTGCAGCGGATCTCTTCGGGAATCAGCGCAAGCAGAGCCACCTGTTCATCTTCTGGCAGGCTTTCAAGGTGCGCTTTCAGTTCCTCTTCGGGAATATCCTCAAATAAATACAGGCGGTCCAGTTCGTTCATATCTTCCAACTGCTGCATATTAAAATTCATAATGTACCTCCGTTTGTGTCTTTGTTGTGTTTCTGCATACAATTTCGCTTAATCTCATGATTTTGTCAAGGGGCAGTTTGAATAATTACCGATTTCCGATGGTAAAATGCGCGTATTTTTTTGCAAATAAGCATCAAAAATCAAACGAATCAACGTCAGAAAGCGGTTGTGCCCGTCGGGCACAAAATTCCCGTCAACGCTCCAGCGAGGACAGGTTGCGCTCGTCTGCAAGGCCGGTTTTCAGCCTGCGCACATTCTGCTTCTCGCCCGTCAATCCGTTGGCGGCCTGGTGCGCCCGGTTTCTGATCTGCGCCTGCTGCTGGTCAAAACGCAGCGTTTTTGCCAGGCGGTACAGCATATTCTGTGCTGCATAGCCGGGGCTTTTCTCACGGTAGTCGGAACCGTCCACTTTTTCATCCGAATCGGCTGGCTGCGTATTCATTGCCAGATCCTGTTCCGGGGTTGACTTTTCCTGCGCGCCGTGCGAAGCTGGTTTTTCCTGTACTGCTGGCCCGCTGTGCGGCGGGGCCGGGTTTGCCGCCGCGTGAGCGGAAACCGTACCATTCCTATTTGCTGGTTGCGCCGACGTTGACTTTTGGCGTGCACTGTGCGAAGCTGGTTTTTTCCGTACTGTTGGCCCGGCGTACCGCTCGGCAGCCTGTATGATGATATTGTGCCGTGTGACCTCGGCGCACCCTGCGCGCCGGTCCTCGAAGCCGCAGTATGGATGAAAGAAACTGTTTTCGATCTCTACGAATTTTTTGTCCAGCGTTTCCTCGTTGGAAGCGTAGGTCAGCACCAACTCCTTTTGGCTGTCCAGATATTCCTCGTACATGGATTTGAGGATGGGGTCCCGCCGCGTAATCTGTTCCAGCACGTTGTCCACCTGCACCTTGAGGGGAGGCGGCAGGAATTTGTAGGTGTGTTTTCCTTTTGTGGCCCGCAGCTCCCTCCCCAGCGCTTTCAGCGCGTCGGTGATCTCCCGGTCCACCAAATATTCGCTGGACACCAGTCTGCGCAGCTGTTCATTGAGTTTATCCCGCTGCGCGCTTTTTTCTTCTTTCAGATATGCCAGGTCGCCGCGAAATATCTCATTGGTGAAGCTGCTCTTGACCGCGAGGGTCGCCGCGTTCAGTGCGGCGTTTTTGTCCGTTTCTTTTTCCCGGTGCGGAATGAACGCTTCCCGGCTGTCGGTGGACCACACCAGAAAATGCAGGTGTGGGTGGAAGTCCTTGTTGTGCCAGGAACATACCATGCGCAAATTGTTTGGAGAAATGTTATACGCCTTTGCCAGTTCGTCGGCTTTCAGCGCAATCAGGTTTTTCATGTAATTGCGGTCTACCCCCAGCCGTTCGCAGTCGCTGGCGTTGAGCGAATACACATGATACCAGACCGTGCTGTTGCCGGGAGCCTCGACGTCTGCCTGTGCCGACAGCACCCTTTTTTCTGTGCCGTTCTGGTCGAAGATGGGGCTTTGCCGGTCGATATAGGCAATGTAGTTGGTCGCATGACGCGCATTGGCGAAATAGCCGGAGTTGAGTATCGCCTTGACCTTCACTTTTTCACCTCACTTTCCGCTGCGCCAAACGGGCGTTGTGCCCGTTCTTGACAGCGTTTTGTGCCCGACGGGCACAACCGTTTTCTGACGCTATTTCGTTTTATTTTTGACGCCTATTTGCAAAGAAACCGGGCACAAAACGCCCGTTTTCTTTGCTGGCCGCAGCGTCATTCTTCTACAATGTCCTCCAATCGGAATACCCGGTCGTTCATCTTGAGGTATTCGACGGCGGCGCGGCGGTAGTTGTCCAGCGCGCGGGGGTTGACCTCCAGTTCATGCGCAATGACCTGGCACAATATGGCCTGCTGGATTGCCAGCTCCGACAGCACCTTGTTGGTACGGTTGTTCAGCCGCGATTCCATCAGGTTGACGCTGGCCAGCACCGTGCGCTTTACGCTTTCGGTAATAAAAGCCCCGTCGTTCTGCACATACAGATAATCCCGATAGTAGCGGATGGCGTTCTCTACTGCTGCAATTTCAGTACAATTTTCTTTCTCTACAATGGTCTTTAATATTTCTGCTGTCTCTACACTGATGCGGTAAGACTTCTTCACCATTTCCATCCAAGTGGCTCCTTTCTGGGGATACGATTTCCCCATTTTTATGAAGATTGGAAAGCGGTTGGGAAAATGCAGGATAAAGCTGTATGGCACAAGTGCCATACAGCAACACACCGCGCCGCAGTGCAGCGCGGTTTTTTCTAAAATTTTGTATGGCTATTTGTATGGCTTTTGTTCGCCTCCATTTTTGCCAGTGCCAGCAAAATCCAGCTTTTCGTCGTATATGCGTTATTTGTGTGCCATACAACTGCTGGCAATCTGTATGGCAATACAGGAAAAACAAACGCATTAACGCTGTCTTGTGTATGGCACACTGTATGGCAATTACAGCCATCCTTCCGGGTCAACGCGGGTATTGTTGACATACACCTCGAAGTGCAGATGGTTGCCGGTGCTGTCGCCGGTGCTGCCCACATAGGCGATTGTCTGCCCCTGCGTGACCGTCTGCCCGGCTGTAGCCGCCAGAGAAGAGGCATGGGCGTACAGCGTATAGATCTTGTTGCCCTGTGCGTCCGTGCCGTGGTAGATCTTCACGTAGTTGCCCCAGCTGTTGTGCCATCCGGCTTTCACAACGACGCCGTCCGCAGCGGCATAGATGGGGGTGCCGTAACCGGCAGCAAAGTCCATACCGCCGTGAGGAGCACCCGTCCACCCATCTGCTTCTCCAAAATGGCAGGAGATGTAGCTGTAGCTTGCCAGCGGCAGAATGAAGGTGCCGTTGCCGCTGCCAGGCAGATTGCCGGTGAAGCTATCATCGGGCGTATAACTGCCCGAATCGGTAATGCCCACCTGCGTGACCGTTACGCCGTACAGTTCCTCCCAATCCGTTTGGAACAGCACTTTGCTCCATTCTATATTGAGTTCCGTCCAGCCTTCCCAGTCCTCATTAAGCGTGGCCATCCTGACAGCCTGTTGATACTGCTGCATGACGGCGCTGTCGCGGGTGTAGGACAAATCGCTCAGCTCCTCCCACCGGGCTATGGTCTGCTCAGTGGCCCCCGTGTCCCCGCGCCAGTCCTGGCAGCCGGGCAGGGTGGCCGTCACATACAGGTCATAGTGGTCGCCAGGGCAATAAGTAACGGTGTGGTAGTTGTCACAATCGGCGGCGTCATCACTGTGGTGATACGTTCCCCCGTTGCCATCAGGGTGGCCGTCGCACACTTTCCGGCTCCGGCACCCGCCGCAGGAGTACGGCCCCCGTTCACGGGTCGAAAAACTGATACTTTTGAGAACAGCCCAGCTTGCCAGGTCGGCCATGTCGATCTCCCAGTCCTGCTCATAGTAGCAGGACACAATGGTCAGGATCTCTTTATCATTGTTGGAGAAACCGTTTTCCCATTGCAGGACAACATTACGGTAAGGTTTGCCGTTTCGATCGACACGCTGGCGGTACAGGTCCATCTGTTCCTCCACGTAAGCCTCCCTGGCCTTGTCCATGACCGCCACGGTCTCGCCCACCAGGGACGTGTCCTCGGTCAAAAACGTCCCCAGCGTCACAGTGAAAAAGGAGAACGCCCCCACCACAAGAAGGACGATGACTGCGATCAGGAACAATGGAGCCAGCAAAATACCAATGACTAGCGGGCGGTGCTTTTCGTCCGCCAGTTCCCGTGTGACAAGCAGGATGAGCTTCTCCACCATGAGTCATACACCGCCCTTGCTGCCGAACAGTTCCGCTTCGAAAGGCAGGGTCCCGATCTCCATGTAGTATTTTCCGTTACCGGCCTTGAGCAGACAATGGCGCTTGTTGGAAACACTGATACAGGCGGCCTCGCCGTCGGTGAGTTTCAGCGCCTCCTGCATCACCTGCAGATCGACTTGTCCACTATAAAACAGGAACTTAAAGCTGCTCATATTGATAATGGGCGAACTGTACTTGCGCACAGATTCGTCCAGGCAGTCACCGAGCTGCTGCGTGGCCACGCCGATACAGGCGTTGTACTTGCGGCTGCGGCGGGCAAAGTAGCTGATGTACTTTGCCATCAGAGGCTGCTCCAGATACAGGTACAGCTCGTCGAACGAGAGCAGGACCTGGAACTTCCGCTGCAGTACGATGGACCAGATGTAAGTGTTCAGGTTATTCTCCACGGCCTGCAGGCGCTGTTCGCTGCCTTCGAGCAGCGCGCCCATGCTGAAGCAGATCAACGGATTGCCCGTCACGTCGATGGTGGTCGTACCGTTGAAGATGCTGGACAACTCGCCAAAAGTCGGGTCGTTGATATACAGCAGCACTTCCACGATCATCTCTTTGGTGAGCATAGGATAATCGCTCTTTTTCATCTGCTTTTCCACATAGGCGTACAGCGTGCTGAAGGTCGGATAATCCTCGTGCCGAAGCTGGGAAAAATCCGTCTGCTGGTCGATGTCTACCGATGCATACATCCCCTGCACCAGGATCATCAGTGCCCGCAGCGTGGTGTCGGGAATTTCCGGCATCATGATACGGAACTCATCTTTGAGCCAGGACAGATGCTGCAAAAACATCGGGCTGTCGCTGGCAATCTCCGGCAGGTCAGTGTCCTCATCGTCGTCCTCCAGCTTAATACGCCGGACCTCAAAAATATTGATCTTGTGGTGGCCGGAAGCGCAGTCGATAACGACGCCGCCCAAGCCGCGCGTAACGTCGCTGTACTCGTTCTCAGGGTCCATGATGTAGCAATGCACACCGCGCACCACCTGGAACGTAAGGATTTTCTTTTGAAGGTAACTTTTGCCCTGCCCGGCAGAGCCAGAGATGAAGAAAACGCCGTTGGTGATCTGGTCGTCCCGCTGGAAGATATCCACGTACACCGGGCCGCCCCGGTCGGTGCGCCCGATGGGCATCCCGTGGGGATGGACAAGGCTCGAATAGCTGAACGGATACAGCGCCGCCGCTGTCTTGCTGGGCAGATTGTTGGAACACAGCAGGAAACGGTCGCTGCCCAGCGGCTGTACAGAAGAAAAAGCGTCCCGCTGCTCGTAGGCTAACTGATCGTAGGTGATGCCTGCCCCGGCCAGCTCGATCTTCACCTGCTGTTCCAGGTCGTTCAGCTCGTCCAGGGTCTTGCCGTAGATCTCGATATAGATGTTGATGCTGTAGACGGTGTTTTGATTTCGCGTGATCTCCGAATAAAAGTTTTGGATGTCGTTGGCCTCCTGCATGGCGTCTATCTGCTCGGTGGCCTGATGCTTGCCCGCCATGACCGCCTTGTTGCGCAGCTGTTCGTTGATAAGTTTGCGGGCGCTGTCTTTCTGCAGCGGCGTCAGCCGCATGGTGAAGGAGGTGTTCCGCATACTGGCTACCATGTACAGCGCGCGCGGCGGGATCTGCGACGGGAAGTTTTTGATCATCAGGGTGCGGCGCAGCACGCCGGACTGCTCGGCGTGGTCTTTGGTGAAGTCGATACGGTTCGGACACAGGCGGCGCATGATCTCTTTGTTGTAGACGGCGGGTTTGGCCCTGACCATATCCGGGTAGTTTTTCACTTCTTCCGCAATCGTGTACAGGTCCACATTGGTGAACTCCCGCACCAGATAATTGCGCAGCAGGACAGCCAGCTCCTCATTTTTAACCCGGTCTACTTTGTAACCCTTGCCCGCAATAAGAGTGTAGATGTCATCATCTTCGTTCTGTGCCTTGTAAATAAAATAGTAGGCACGCTGCACGGCACTGGACCGGGCCTCGGTACTCTCGATTTCGTTGATAACGTCCGCGATAATATGGTCATACTGGCGCGGCTGGCTGCGATAATAGGCTTTCAGCGCGCTCATGTCCTCGACCTTGTCTGTACCGAACATAACGAAGGGGCAACGTAGTGAATCGAACAGGCGGCAGAGCTGTTCGATTTCCTCCGCGATCTCGCCATCGGTCATGACGTCAGTGTTGGGCGGGTAATAACGGTAGAAACGGAATAACTCCTTGCCGTCTTTACCACCATAGATACCGTTTTCCCCGAAGCGGAACTGAAGCAGTTCCTGCATGGGAAGTTTGGACTTCATAAGCCTGCGCAGCTTCTTTTTGCGGCGCTTTTCGTCTTTGCCGGAAGCCGCATTCTGGGAAAAGGTCTTGGTAAAGAACTGATATGCGGTACGCATCTTCAGCGCGCCGAACAAGTTGTTTTCAAAGTCGAAGCGCGCCGTACCAAGCGCCAGAAAACAGGTGAGCGTGAATATCTGCGGCGACCGCAGATAAAAAACAAGCACCGCGCCCAGCGCGATGCCAATGAGTTCCGGCACTGTCCACCACCACAGCAAAAATTTCTTTTGCAGGCGTGGCGGGCAAAGGTATTTTTGTGTTGTCATGAGGTCTCCTTTCCGGGCGCTGGGCCCGATCTCAACGGCGTTTTGTGCCCGACGGGCACAACTGCTTTACGACGTTACTGCGCCTTATTTTCGATGCTTATTTGCAAAAGACTGTAGTTCTCTCAAGGAGCTTTTTCTGCTTCGCACACTTTTTCCGGCGCATGGATTTTCAGATAAACGTATATGCTTTTCCCCAGCCGCGCTGCATATCCGGCGGCCAGAAGCGGAAGTACAACACCATAAAGGAATGTCATAGCCTGATGGCTTTCCTGTCCCCGCATCATCGGGGCCAGGGCAATTCCAGCAAGAGCTGTCAGTGTCATAATGGTATTTGTACACAAAAGTGTGAGCTGGGCCGGAGCCTCGTCTGCCGCCAAAATGGCGGTACTCCACTTTGAGAACTTATTTCATCATACCTTTGACAGCGCCCACAAAATAGGCCGCGCCGGTCGGGTTGATATGCGGTCCGGCACTGGACATCCCATACTTGTCCAGGGTACGGCTGACGCTACCCATACCCACAAGGCACCCAACGCCCAGCAGCGGTGTGCCAAGCCCGTTGCTGGCCATCATGGCTATGCCGAGAGAATACAAAAAGTATTCAAAGAAATAGGTCAGACCGACCGAAATTGCCTGGCGGAACCAGGACGAAAACGCCGTCTGGTCGCCCCGCAGGATGCTGGTCTCGTACAACGGCACCATCAAAATCAGCGTAAGGAACTGTACAAAACGCATGGCCGCCTTATACACAAAGACGCCGCTGCCGATGAGCACCACCAGAATGATGATGACCGCGCCGAGCACATCGCCCAAACTGACATTCATCGCATCCTGGATTACGCTGGCCGACTGCTGCATGAAGTCACTGTTTTCAAAGTCCCGAACTGAATCGCTGATCTTCAGCAATGCGCACAGATTGAGGATCGCCTGGTTCATCACGGCGATAAACTGCGATCCGAACATGGCAAAGGCCGCGCCAGCCACAAAATTTTTGGTTACGGCGGACATATAAACGGTCTTTTCCTCCGACCTGGCTTCCATGATGTCATACAGCATCAGCAGCACACCCACAGCAAATACACCCATCGAGATACCGCTGGTACAGTTCACCAGGGCCTTTATCACGTCTATATTCCACATATTGGCGATCATATCGCTGACAAACCCCATGACTGCCGTGATAAATCCCAGAAACAGGTCCTGAAGCCACTTTGCGATGCTGTTGTTGAGCAGATTTACAATATATTCTCCTAAAGCCTCCATATTTCAGCCCTTTCCCGCAAAAAGAATATACCGCGCAGGAAATTCCTGCACGGCACACATGATTTATGCGGCGGTCCCGAAAACGCCCGCCGCCAGCAGCGCCCAAATCACGCTGGTACCACAGAGGACAATAAGACCGATGATTTCTTTCCAAAGGAAGTCCCAAAACACGTCGTTCATGCCATCGCGGTGCGCCTTGAACAGCTGCGGCAGCTGAAAGATACAGTAGATCGCCGCCGCTGCGGCAATGACCGGACAGACCAGATTGGTGCCAATGGACGACAGCCAGCCCAGGATCTGGTTTTTAACGTTCGTTGTAAAGCTGTTGATGTCAAGCATAATGATCTCCTTTATTTTTCTGTATTGTGTATATACGGTTTCACGGTGTCAGTTCCAGGCCGGGGGCCGGTTCCATGATCGGCTCCCGGCTCGGCTCTGACTGCTCCCGGATACGCTGCTGCTCCAGATAGTATTTGAGAGCATCGTTCCAGTCTTTGCAGCCCGGCGCCCTGGCATCGGGCAGCTTGTCAATGACCTTCCCGGAGTATTGTCGTTCCTTCAGCAAATCACGGCATCTATCCCGGCTTTTCAGTCCGGCCTCATCTGCGTCCTGCCCTAAGTAAATGGTTTTGACCTGCGGGTTTTCCTCCAGAAATTTCCCCAGAGGGCCTTCATAGGTGCATTCTAACGACAAATAGGTGTAGTCCCGGAAATCCAAGCCATGCAATTCCAGCATGGAAGCGAAGCTCCAGGCGTCCACCGCCGCTTCGGTCACGATCAGTTTGGTGTGCTGCGGACTGGCGTTCATTACACATCGGTGCTCGTAGTCGCTGCCCTCCACCACATTGCGAAAGCCTTTCTGCCCGTCTTTGGGCGTAAGCGTACCTTTGCGGGCACAGTAATTCACGGTGCCCTGGGCGTCGCGCCCTACATAACAGAGGTTCCCACGTTCATCCGGGTAGATGGTCTTTTGCTGTACCAGCCACTTGACCACCGTCGGCGTGATTTTCCGGGCAGCCATCAGATAAGCATATACCCGGCTCCACTTGCTGTTGTCCTTTTTTGGCAGCACCAGCGGTTTCTTTTCTTCGCGCTTCGGCGACTCACGCTGCCGGGGTTCAGGCCCCGCCGCGTGTTGCCGTGAATATTCCGGCAGCCGCTTGCGCAGCGCCGTCATTGCCGTGCGGGCATCACAGCCATGCAGCCCCATATACAGGTCGATGACCGAGCCTGCGAATCCCCGGCTGTTCCATGTAAATACGCCCTTATCTGGCGTGATGACAAGGCTGTCGTGCCCTTTCACGGTAAGCTTTCGCCCGCGCGGGATTACTTCGAATCCTTCCTCGCGGAGCAATTCTTCGATGGATATATTTTCGAGAATCGCTTTTCTTAAATCGCTGGACATAGTGTACCTCACAATCATGGAGGCCCACTATTCATTTTTAATGAACCTCCGTTCTTTTGTTAGTTTCTTTCCTTCGGCGGGACAAAATGAAAAGTAACGCAACCAGCGCAGCAATGAGTAGGGCCACGCCCAGCACGGCGGCGGCCGCCTGCAGAGCTGACAGCATGGGATGATAGTGCGCCGTTACCGTCCAGTGATACAGGCCGTCGGTGTTTTCATCCCCGCCCAGGCGATAGGTGGCAAGGGCGACGCCGGATTGATTTTCGACATCATCCTCATACACACCCACCCAGCCGGTTGCATAGACCTGCAGATCAAATACTGCGGGGCGTATCATCATATCTTCGCCCGGCTGCCCCTGCCAGGAGCCGGTCCAGGCCGCACCGGTGATATGGTGCGTGGATGGGTCCAGCCCCAGGTAGTCCAAAATATCGTTTTCATACCCTTCGTAGACAGGCTCCAGGTCATTGTGCGGCAGGACCAGATTTCCAAGATAGATTCCCTTAACGTCAGGCCATCCGTGATAGGTGGCCGGGATCTCCGTGCTGATCCACTGGTAATCGCCGGTCTGTTCGACCTCCACCAGGTGGCCGACAAATTCTGTGCCGTCCTCCGCTGTAAAGGTCGAAGTTTCTTCAAATTTGGGCTGTGTGGGCGAGTACCCCATATCTACATACCCGGTGTGCTTTTCCTGCGGCTGCTGTATCCAGGCGGCAGACGCCAGCTGGAGCTGGACCGGCTGACCGCCAACATCATACTCTACCGTAGCAGGGACGGCCTCAAGCGATCTGATGTCAGCCGTTTCGACCTGACACTCGACCGGCCCGCTGATAAGGGTGGCGGTGTAGTCGCTCAGACGGTACAGCATACCATTTTGCCAGAGCAGTTGATTCGGGGCGGTCAGGTGCTCTTTCTCCGGCTCCTCCGTTGTGGCGTCGTAGGCGACCGTATATGGCTCGTCGCCTGTCTGCGCCCATTCTTTTCTGTACTGGCTGCGATCAAATTCTACATATCCGTACTTTGCCTTGTTCGTGAATGCGGTTTCCGGGCGGTTATACTCTGGCTGCTTATCCTCGTTGATGATCACGCTTGTGGGGCGGCCATCGGCCAGCACCAGTGTTGCGTTGCCCAGTTGGTCATCCACATCGTATAGGATTTTGGCATTGTAGTCTGCGTTGGTCAGCCAGAGTGTGCCATTGTCCTCGGTCAGCGTGAAGGCATAGCCGCGTT
>ERZ1673701.841-NODE-841-length-32043-cov-5.468144_pt1 | contig 32043 bp, 16 predicted proteins | sample MGYA00580231_ERZ1673701 | MGnify/ENA primary metagenome ERZ1673701 (study PRJEB41218, sample SAMN15661798) | gut metagenome | host: Homo sapiens | place: Canada: London | collected 2015-08-20/2019-03-30 | study: EMG produced TPA metagenomics assembly of...
CACAGCCCAGCAGCAGCGCCTTGTTGATCGCACCGGCAGCCTCCGGCTGTCTTGCAATCGCCTCTGCCGCCTTGGATGTTGCGATGCCGATACCAAAACCGGCTCCGATGCCTGTCAATACTGCAATACCTGCTCCAATCATTTTCAGTTCCTACCTTTCGATCCGGCTGATCCGGATATGTTTTTTCGGACGTTTCATCCGTCTTATTTCATAATTACCATCAGCAGTGCAACAACGAAACCATAGATAGCGGTTGCCTCTGCCAGCGCACAGCCCAGCAGCAGCGCCTTGTTGATCGCACCGGCAGCCTCCGGCTGTCTTGCGATGGCCTCTGCCGCCTTGGATGTTGCGATGCCGATACCAAAACCTGCACCGATACCTGTCAATACTGCAATACCTGCTCCGATCATAGCGGAACGCTCCTTTCTGTGGCTGCCGAATTCAAGACTGCACCGCACAAGCCCTGTGCGGCATTGTCCTTATGCTCTCTGCAATTTCGGCACTTTTTCCTCTTCTTCGACTTCCATGCCCTCTGCCATGAACAGTGATGTCAGGAATACGAAAACGTATGCCTGGATCAGTCCATCGAACACATCGAAGTACATACTGAACACCATCGGCACGATCAGTCCGCAGACGTGTTCGATCAGCTGCATGACAACGAATGCACCCAGCACATTACCAAACAGTCGCATACACAGCGACAGCGGACGGATCGCAAGCTCCATCACATTCAGCGGCGTCAAAAGCGCCATCGGCTTGGTAAAGGATTTCAAGAAACCCTTGATACCGCCCTGCGCCCGGAATGTGGAGACCTCGATCAGTACGATGCTCATGACTGCGAGCGCCACCGTGACATTGATGTCCTTCGTGGGCGGTTTCATGCCGAAACCGAACATACCGATCATATTGGCGATACCCAGATAGATAATCACCGTGCTGAGGTACGGTACATAGCGCTTTCCGGCTTTGCCCATGTTGCCCACAAAGAAATCGGTGAGCCATGTGACTGCCATTTCCAGGAACGCCTGCCGTTTTCCGGGAACGATCTTGAGATCTCGTGTCAAAATCAGTACCAGCACCATGATGATCGCCATAATGAACCAGGTCATCACAACAGACTCGCTGATGTGGATCGGTCCGAGCAGCGGCACATCAAAGGGACTCTCCCAGAGGATCTTGTTTTGCAGCTGTTCCTGCAGTTCTTCACCCATTGCATCCACCACCTTTTCCTGTTCCGTTTTCCGGCATCTGAAAAAGGAATTTTTCTGCGGAATTCCGCAGGTTTTCCTCTCTTTTCCAATCTGCCGGAAATGCGGAAAATCAACAGTGTGTTTAGCACCGTTTTCTTTATTATAGGACGATTTTTTCAAAAAGTCAATCTATTTTCATGACGATTTCCGCTTGTTTCTTTTCTACTTTTGTTGCACATTTCACAAATCGGCGACACTTTCCAGAAAAATGATAAGTATTCGTCTCCCCGGACTGCCGATTTTTAAGCAGAAACGTATTTTTACAATGTATTTTGCCGGAATTTCCGCCGATTCCAGCAGTTTTCACAAATTTTACTTTGCGAAACCTTTTTTTCTTGTGCCTGCAAAAAAACGCCGTATCTGCATTCACAGACACGACGTTTTTTCAGCTTATTTTACATATTACAGGGCAAAGCCCCGCTGTCTTTTTACAGGAAAGTCACCTGTTGTTTAAGCAATATCGTTGTTCGGCAGAGCCACGATCAGACGAACCAGGAACTTCACCAGAATCACAGAGTCGGTGCCGTCCACAGCGCCGTCTGCATTCACGTCTGCATTTGCACGCTGTGCCTCGTTTGCGCTGACCTGTCCGGAAAGGATCTTGTTCAGCAGAACGACGTCGCAGATGTTGATGCTGCCGTCCTGGTTCACATCACCGAAGATGGTAGCCGGACGAATGTCGTTGGAGATGAATGTGATCGTTGTGGTAGTTGTTGTTGTGGTGGTGGTGGTCGTAGTGGTAGTCGTCGTTGTGGTGGTTGTCGTGGTGGTTGTGGTTGCAGATGTTGTGGTAGTTGTCTCGGTGGTTGCAGTGGTAGGTGCAGGTGTTGTAGTAGTGGATTCCACATTAGTTGTAGAAGTTGTGGTTTCCGGAGTAGTTGTGGTGGATGCAGTGGTTGTCGTGGTCGGCTCCGGTGTGGTAGTGGTTGTTGTTGTGGTGGTGGTAGTCGTTGTTGTGGTAGTTGTAGTAGTGGTGGTTGTTGTAGTTGCAGATGTTGTCGTAGTCGTCGGCTGTTCGCTTGTGGTAGTTACGATCGGGCCTTCGTGGCCAGTACCGGAAATGGTGAATACTACCTTGACTTCCTGGGTAATGGTTGTCTTGCCCGGCAGATCCTTGATCTTGGTGGACCAGTCATCGTGCAGGTACAGACGTGTTACGCCGGCAGAGCCTTCTTCATAGTAGCGTGTGTTGATGGACTTTGCGCCAACGGTGTAATCTGCCAGCTTTTCGCCGTCGATCCATACTTCATCCAGAGAAACCTTGAGGTCTTCGAATGTATCAGTGGTGAAGTTTTCGGTTTCGCCGTCCGGAGCGATCACAACTGCCAGGAACTGTACGGTATTCGTACCGCCGCCTCCGGTAACATCCCAGGAAACGGTATAAGTGCCGTCGCCGGTGATGGGTGTGATTGCTGCGCCTTCGTTTTCGCCGGCAGTCCAGTTCTGGTCTGCGCCCAGGCCGCCGATGAAGTATGCCTTACCGATTGCGTCACCCTCCGGTACGCTGGATGTGACAGTGGTAGTGGAGGTTTCAGAAGTGGTTGTTGCGGTGGTGGTCTGTGTGGTCTCGGTGGTCTGGCCCGGATTGTCGTCTACATAGAAGTAGTCATCGAAGATCACGGTAACAGAGCTCATATCGACGGTCACCTTGTCACCGGTTGCGCCGGACCATGTCCACCAGTTCTGGAGCTTCAGATAATCCATCTCCAGAGTACCAGTCACACTGCTGGTAACATTGCCGTCGTCGTCCTTTTCCAGAACATATTCGTGAGAACCTGTGGGAACATCAAAGGTAGAAGTGGTTTCCTTCGGTCCGATGCTGTTGTCCAGGTATGCCCACTGGCTTTCGCCGTTTTCATCAGTCACGTTAAAGCTCATGTTGATGTCGCCGCTGCACTCGGAGGAGTTCTTTGCAGAGGTCATCTTATAATCTACGACAACAGAGCTTACGTGTACGCCCAGTTCCTTGTACGGCTTCAGATCCACATTCAGATATGGCTTGCCGTCCTTATCGGTTTCGGTGATGTCGCTTGCCTGGAATGTGACACGGTCGGTCTTCTGCTTGCCCGGATCTACATTTCCGCCGCTTGCAATGTCGGTGAAGATGCTCTTCAGGCTTTCGTCATACCAGCTCATGTTCTTGCGGCTGAACAGGCAGATCGTGCCGGAGTCGGAGTCATCCCATGCGATGGGGCAGATGCCGTCCATCTTGTACGCAGTGGAAGTGATGGTCTGATAGAAAGTCTTGATGGACTCTTCGTCCTTGTTGTAGGCGGTCTTGTTTACGCCGTACTTGTCGGCATTGCAGACGCCGTATTCGCCGATGACAACGCCGTAGCCGTTATCGGTGAACTTGGACTTCAGTTCGCCGAAGTCCTTTTCTACCTTGGTCAGATCTGCGGCAGTACCCCATGTCTCCCGGTGACCCCAGGAAGAAGTGGTATCAGCTACGCAGAAGGTAGACGGTTCATAATAGTGTACGGAAACTGCCAGCATATTGGAGTCGTCCTTCGGCATGGAGAAGCTGCTGGACAGTGCCTTTGCGGTGTTGTTGTTGTCTGCCGGGCAGATCAGCAGGCGATCCTTGTTGTTGCCGCCGGTTGCACGGACGGTATCTACAAATGCCTGGTTATAGGTCATGGCATCGCTGGTAGAGAAGTTGACTTCGTTCATGCCCTCGAATACCAGATGCTCGTCATAGCCCTCGAAATAAGTAGCAATCTGTGTCCACAGCTTTTCAAAGGTACCGATCTTGGAGGTATCCTTTTCCCAGTCCTCGTCGTGGTGGGTGTTGATGACTGCATACATATCGTTGTCGATGCAGTAGTCTACCACTTCCTTGACTCTTGCCAGGTACGCATCGCCTACCATGCCGTCAAAGCTGTTCATATTTGCTGCGCCGGACTTTCCGGTCATATCCCACCAGGTGACAGGGATACGGACGGTGTTGAAGCCAGCCTTCTTGACTTCCTTAATCATGTTCTCCGTGGTAACCACGTTGCCCCAGGCGGTCTCGATCTTGCTGGGTGTCAGAGAGCTGTCCCAGGTGTTGGTGGAATCCAGGGCGTTGCCCAGGTTCCAGCCCAGCCCCATATCCTCGACCAGTTCCACAGCGGTCTTGTCTGCTGCAGATGCAACAGAAGTACCCAGAGACAGTGCAGTGGTCATGGACAGCCCGATTGCTGCAGCCGTCATGGTGCTGAGCAGTTTCTTCATAAACTTCATGTTATCGAACTCCTTCGTTTTTCGTGCGGCGCAGCCGACAGCCCTCTGCTGCCGCTGCGGCATCACCTTATCCACCTCATTCTACCACCTTTTGTGCAAGCTGTCAAGAGATTTTCGCCAATCACTGGGGTGGTTTTAGTACAAACCGTCAAAATGCACAAATCGTGTTTCATAGAATTGTACAGAATGTTTATGCGCCGCCGGGCGCTTTCCTATAAAAAATCACCCCGGAAACCGGAAAACCGGCTTTCGGGGTGAAGTGCTGTTTTGTCAGCGGCTGCACAGATCGTGCAAACGCAGCGTCTTAGTCGTGTGCATTGCCCAGGAATGCAGCGCCGATGATGCCGGCATCGTTGCCCAGCTGGGCGATCACGATCTCGGTATTCTTTGCGGAGTCACGGGTGTAGACTTCCTTCTTGACAATTTCCTTCATGGGAACCAGCAGCGGATCGCCCTCGTTGCAGACGCCGCCGCCGATGCACAGGATATCCGGCTGGAAGATGTTGATGGTGTTGGTGATGCCGGCTGCCAGGTACTTGATGTAGTCGTCTACTACCTGCTTTGCAGTTGCATCGCCGGCACGCATATAGTTGAATGCAGTCCGTGCGGAAATGCGCTCTTCGTCCTTCATGGCGCTGTCCGGATTTGCTGCCAGTGCCTCCTTGGTCATGCGCACCAGACCGGTAGCGGAAGAGTATACCTCAAAGCAGCCCTTTCTGCCGCAGGTACACTGCGGACCGTCTACAGAGATCACGGTGTGACCCACCTCTGCGCCGCCGAAGTTGGAGCCGCTGTAGATCTTGCCGTCGATCACAATACCAGCGCCTACGCCGGTACCCAGGGTGATGCAGACTGCATTCTTTGCGCCCTTTGCTGCGCCGGCAACATATTCACCGTATGCAGCAGCGTTGGCGTCGTTTTCGATAAAGGTGGGCTTGCCCAGGGCAGTTTCCAGGTACTTTACCATGGGGGTGTTGTGGAATCCCAGGTTGTTGGAATATTCGATCACGCCGGTGGCGCTGTTTGCAACGCCCGGTGTGCCGACGCCGATCCACTCGATGTCAGCCATGGTCAGACCAGCCTGTTCTGCTGCCTCCTTGGAAACCTTCGCCATATCTGCGGCGATCTCCTCTTCCGGACGGGGCAGGTTTGTCTTGACGCTTGCCTTTGCCAGGATCTCATAGCTCTCGTTGACCACGCCGGCAACAATGTTTGTGCCGCCCAGGTCGATACCAATGTAATACTTCATTTCGTTTCCTCCTAAATATTCAAATCCATTGTATGGAATTGTTAACCTAACTTTTCTTCCACGCCGGTGACGATATACCGGAATCCGCTGCCCTTTACGCTGTATGCGCCCAGACCGGCAGGCAGCAAGACGCTGTCACCCTTTTTCATGGGATAGCTGCCGGATGCTGTTTCCAGCACCGCCTCGCCGTCCAACGCCAGCAGGTGGCGGAACGTCTCTGTCCCCACGGTGAAATGCACTTTGCCGGAAACCTCTACCACGTCCGAGATAAAGTACTTGCAGGACTCCAGTCGGCGGACACTGCCGCCGTCAACCGGCTGTGCCGGATACTGAGCGGTCGGTGCGATGGGGCTGAGGTTCGTCACATCCAGCGCCTTTTCGATGTGCAGCGGACGCAGCTTGCCGTCTGCGCCACGTCTGCCATAGTCATAGACCCGATAGGTGGTGTTGGAGTTCTGCTGGATCTCCGCCAGCAGGATGCCTGCGCCGATGGCGTGGAGCGTGCCGGACGGGATAAAGTACAGCTCGCCCGGCTTGACCTCTACCCGGTTCAAAATGTCGGTCAGGGTCTGCTCCTGAATGCGCTTTGCAAACTCCTCTTTGGAGACCGCACGGTTCAGCCCGTAATACAGCGCAGCGCCCGGTGCAGCATCCATGATATACCACATCTCTGTCTTGCCCGGCTCGCCTTCTACCCGCATGGCATAGTCGTCATCCGGATGCACCTGGATGGACAGGTCCTGCTTGGCGTCGATCAGCTTAATCAGTACCGGAACAGTGGTGCAGCCGGCGCAGTTTGTGCCGAGAAAACCAGTGCCGTGTTCGTCCAGGTATTCCCGGAGGTCCTTTCCGGCATCTGCCCCGGTGGTCAGAATGCTGCTGCCGTCCTTATGGCAGGCAAGCTCCCAGCTTTCGGCGATCTTGTCGGCATCGCTTTTCTTGCCGTATTCTTCCCGGAGTCGGTTTCCGCCCCAGAGATAGTCCTTGCAGATCCCCTGCAAAAAAATCGGTTCTGTCATAGTGGTTCCTTTCTAAAATTCCTGCAGTCCGAACTGTTTCCGGAATTCGTCCATGCTGCCGGCGTAGACGTTCAGATCAATATGGGTCTGATAGCCGTCATAGCCCTGCAGTTCCCCGTCGTCCGTATACTGCCAGAATGTCCAGTCGAAATAGGGTTTATAATAGTAGTTGCTGATCCAGATGGGATACTCGTCCGCAAAGCTTTTGATATAGGTGCGGTAGGTGTTGGGGGCTGCATAGAGAATGGGTTTTACCCCGTAGTGTTCTTCCAGCAGCTCCAGCATTTCCCGGATATTCTCCTTTGCAGTATCCGTATCCGGCATCACGCCGCCCAGGGACTCATAGAGTTCCACGTCGATCACCGGCGGCAGCGTGTTTTCCGTCACCGGAACGGTCTGGATGAAGTTTTCCGCCTGCGCCCTGCCGCTGTCCTCGAACCGGAAAAAGTGGTATGCACCCACATAGATCTGCGCCGACTGCGCCGTTTCCCAGTTCTGGGCGAACTGGCTGTCGTTGTGGTCGATGCCCTCGGTGGCTTTGATAAAGCAGAAGTCCACGCCCTGGGATGCCAGCACGTCCCAGTCGATGTTCCCCTGGTAGTAGGACAGATCGACTCCTCGCACCGGATAATCCTGCTTGCTGGGTACATCTGCCGCCTGCCGTCCGGTACTGGTGAGATAGATGTGCAGCAGCCGTCTGCCGCCCACAAAGGCGAACACCAGCCCCGCAAGCACCAGCAGGGTCATGATCCAGCGGAAAATGTATTTTCCGTAATGTTTTCTTCTCACGAGGCAATATCACCCATTACAATGCCACGTCCATCGGTGCAGAAATAAACTCTGCCGTAGACATTGCTGTCCCCGGTGATGTACTTGGGGTTCAGATTGCCGAACTTGTGCTGGTCATCGTTGATCCGGAGCCAAGTCTTGCCCTTGTCCTCGGATTTGTAGATGCCATAGCCGTTTTCGCCGTCATCGCCCTCTGCGTAAACTACTGGATAGCTGTTGTCCTTTTTACCTTTTCCGAAACCAATGCTGTCTACCGTGGGCAGGGTCTTTACGGTCTGGAAGCTTTCGCCACCGTCCTCGGTGTACATAATCATAGTGCTGCTGGAGATCCAGACGTTGCCCTCCTGCCCGAACACGGTCACCGGCTCTGCGGCATCTGCCACCATCTGCCCGGTGGACTCGAAGGTCACGCCGCCGTCCTTGGACACGTAGAACAGTCCGTCACAGGTGGCGTAGAACACCTTGGGGTTCACCCGGTCTGCGGCAATCTTGGCGTTAAAGCCCAGACCCTCTACATAATACCAGGTCTCGCCCAGGTCAGTGGTCACATAGGGCTTTCCGGAGACGCTGTTCGGCACCCAGATGGTGGAGCTGCCGTCTGCGGACATTGCCACCTGTCCCCCGGTCGCCGGGTCGGGCTTATGCTTTACGGTCTCCCAGGTTGCGCCGCCGTCTGTGGTGAAATTGATGGTGGTGGTCTTTTCCTCGCTGAGGTATACCGCCGTGTTGGGGTTCTGGAACGCCACATCTAAATCTGTGGGCTTGCCGTTCTTCATGAAGTGGGCATCGTCCGGGCATTTCGTCACGTCCTCATGGGCGAAACCGGTCAGATCTCCCATGATGGAATACAGCTGGGGCGAATTGTCCTTGCTGGGCGGTGCCAGCATCTTGAACACTGCCGTTTCTTCCAGCCCGTAAGCATCAAAGGCAATGGTCACCGGCTCTGTGCCGATCTTGGTCATATTCTCCGTGGAATAGATGGTCGCACCGGTGCCGTACATCACTTCATCCGAATTGAACGGGTTGATGTTCACATCTGCCACCCACCAGCCGGTTTTCGCCTGGTTCTCGCCTCTGCCCCAGTCCAGCCACGCCGCCCGGGAGGTGTCCATCTGGTAGTTGTTTTCCTTGGTGTTTAAGTTGAACAGACCGCTCCAGGTCTTGCCGCCGTCTGTGGTATAGTACAGGTTGTCACCGTTGTCCGACCACCAGCCCAGGGTGGAGACCACCACGGCATCCGGGTTCTGGGCATCTACCGAGATGCCGCCGAATCCACCCTGTCTACCGTCGCCCAGGTCAGGCGTGATGTCCGTGAAACTGTCTGCCTTGGTATCGTACACACAGACTGCGCCGGCAGTGGGAGACAGGTTCGGACCGCAGTTGTCGGAATATGCCAGATACAGCTTGCCGTCCGCAGAAAACGATGCGTGCAGGGGATACATTCCCGGTTCGTTTGCCGCCAGCGCCGTCCAGCTTTCGCCGCCGTCTGTACTTTTATAGATACAGGTGCCGTCTGTCATGGCTGCACCCACGTACATATCTGTCGAAGTCGGGTCAAATGTCACCCAGAGAATGCCGATACTGTTGTTCTCCTGCTTATAGTTGCCCTTTACCGGGAACGAAGTGACCTCTTCCCAGTTCTTGCCGTAGTCAGAGGTTTTCCACAGACCACTGTCACGGCTGCCGAACCAGACCTCCTTGTTGTCGTTGGGATTGACGCACATCCGCTCGCCGCAGCCACGTCCGGACTGGTTGCCGCCGCAGCTGAACGGCGCATCAAAGCGTGTCCAGGTCTCGCCGTAGTCGTCCGAGGCAAACAGCGCCGCATCGTCACTCATATAAGTACCGCCGGCAAAATACACCCGGTTCGGTTCTACCGGGTCGGTCGCCATGCTTTCGATGCCGATATAGCCCCACTCGTCTGCGCCCAGAAAATCGGTGAGCGGCACCCAGTCGGTGTCCTTTTTCCGGCGGTACAGTCCGCCGATATCGGTACGGGCATAGACCAGACCCTCTTCCTTGGGGTTATACTCCATGCCGGTGACATAACCGCCGCCGCCGATGGCAACATTGCTCCAGGTATAAGTTTGGGCGCTGCCCGAAGTACAGCCGGTGCCGATGCCGCAGAGCATGGCGCCGCTCAGCAATACTGCCGTAAGCCGTCCTCGCTTTTTCATGTGTGTGTCCTCCGTATTCCATTGCAGGGAGACTGCAAAAATTTCCTACTTTCTATAATAACCGAAAACGGCGGATTAGTCAATATCTCTTTTCAATTTTTAAGGTGCAAATTAAAAAACGATTATTATCTAAATTGAATGAAATTCGACAAAAAATCATATTGACAAATGTTTTTCATTGTTTTATAATAAAAATATACAATTTAACCATATTATTAAACACAGAAACGCAATTACGTGTCCTCATGGCATGAATAGAGTTGCAGCAAAGCCATCCTATTCAGAGTTTACTTTAATATACAAAAAATATTCACCTTATTACATCTGACCATCGCCGAAATCCTGTATCATAATACTATGTTTTCAAAGGAGGTTATCTATATGAAAAAGAAACATTTTGCTGTTTTAACTTTTGCCCTTTGTTTTTCCCTTCTTTCAACTGCTTGTGGAACATCGAAAAACAGCACTGAATCCACGCAGACACAAAAGGGACTTGTCCTTACAGTCTCCAGCACAGCCGATTTTGTCGATCAAGCCACAACTTTACAAGAGCTAATCGACTCTTCAGACATTGTTGCAAAAGTTAACGTCCAAAAAGTTGATTCCTGTGTTTACAAAGGCACTGATTCTGTTGTTACTTCTATTACCCCAGAAATTTTGGAGATATATAAAGGCACCTATAATGGCGAGACTTTCGATATGTACGGTGGGTATATTAGCTACGCAGAGTATCAAAACGCACCCATTTTTCAAGAGAACGATGACGCTCTGCCTTTCGATACATCAAGTTATTCTGAATCTGAAATCAATAACGCACAACTTTACTGGGACTGGTGCAACGTATATATTCCAAGCGCCGGAGACACACTTCTTTACTTCGGCAAAGTAAGTGACAACAACAACTTTTTCCTTACGAATGCTTATCAAGGACTATTTCATTTAGAAGATGGGAACTGGACAAATCAGGCTTTAATCACTGGTTCACAAACGCAGCAAGAACTGCTCGTCACAGACCTGTTGAACATTTCCGGTTCGTCTGCTGTGGAATCCCCTCAAACCGGAATATCAAAAACAATTGATGCAATTACGTACACCTATCCCGGCAGCGATTACGATACTATGATTTCCATTCCAGAAAGCGCACTCACAGAAGCAATACAAAAAAATATTTCTGATGCAGAATAACAGCAAGAGCGGCAATGCAGCGACATTGTCGCTCTGTTTATTTATCCCCACACCACCGGCAGCGGCGTATCTGCATGGTCACCGATGTGCTTTTCCATCCAGACCATATGATACCACCGCCCGAACTTATAGCCGCACTGGTGGAATTCGCCCACCATCCGGTAGCCCAGCTTTTCATGGAACCGGATGCTGTCCCGTGTCAGATAGGGGTCGGTTTCCCCCATAGGGCAGGCGATGCAGGCGTTCATATTGAGGAAATGCCGCCGCCGCAGTTCCTGTTCCAGGGCATCGTGGAGCAGTCTGCCGATGCCACGGCGTTTCTGGTGCTGTTCCACATAGATGGAAGTCTCCACCGACCAGTCATAGGCAGCACGGTCGTGAAATTTTCCGGCGTAGGCATAGCCCACCGGCACGCCGTCCTGCTCTGCCACCAGATAGGGGTATTTTTTTAAGGTATCCGCAATGCGGCAGGCAAATTCCGTCTCGGTGGGAACGTCGTATTCAAAGGTGATGGCAGTCTGTGCCACATAGGGCGCATAAATAGCAAGCAGTGCCAGGGCATCTGCCGGGACTGCCGGGCGTATCTGTATGGACATGGTGATTCCTCCTTTGGTGATTCTCTGTCTAGGGTACACCTTTTGAGATGGATTGTCAAGACTTTTGGCGCAAAACAGCCCCCAGCGGTGCAAATTCCGCTGAGGGCTGTTTCATTATGTGAAATCGATTATACTTTCAAAGAAATGGGGTTGCCTTAGTTCTTCATCTCGAAGTGTTCGCCCAGGATATCCTTGTTTGCGTCCAGAATCGGCTGGATGCACTCTGCCACGAATTCCTCGGTCTGCTGTTCGCTGCGGCCGGTGAAATTCTCCGGTTTCAGAATCTTGTCCAGGTCTTCCTTGGTAATCATGAACGCCGGGTCTGCCAGGAGCATATCGCACAGGTCGTTGTCCAGACCCTCTTCCTTGACGTGCTTGCCGGCAACCATGGAATAGGTACGGATCTTCTCGTGGAGTTCCTGGCGGTTGCCGCCTTTTTCCACTGCGTCCATCATGATGTTTTCGGTTGCCATAAACGGCAGTTCACGCATGATGCGCTGACGAATCATCTTCGGATAAACCACCAGACCGTCGGTGACGTTCAGCATGATGTTCAGAATCGCATCCACTGCCAGGAATGCCTCCGGAACAGAAACACGCTTGTTTGCGGAGTCATCCAGAGTACGTTCAAACCACTGGGTACCTGCGGTGAATGCCGGGTTCAGACTGTCGATCATCACGTAGCGTGCCAGAGAAGTGATACGCTCACAGCGCATGGGGTTGCGCTTGTATGCCATTGCAGAAGAGCCGATCTGGGTCTTTTCAAACGGCTCTTCCATCTCCTTGAAGCTCTGGAGCAGACGCATATCGTTGGAGAACTTGCTGCAGGACTGTGCAATACCGCTGAGGGTTGCCAGAATCTGAGAGTCGATCTTTCTGGAATAGGTCTGACCGGAAACCGGAACGACACCGTCAAAGCCCATTTCCTTGGCGATCTTCGCCTCCAGCTCCTTGACCTTATCGGTATCACCCTTGAACAGCTCCATAAAGGATGCCTGTGTACCGGTAGTACCCTTGGAACCCAGCAGCTTCAGATTTGCAATACGGTATTCCAGTTCGTTGAAGTCCATGAGCAGCTCGTTCATCCACAGGGTAGCACGCTTGCCCACTGTGGTCAGCTGTGCCGGCTGGAGGTGGGTATATGCCAGCGCCGGCATTGCCTTGTATTCCAGGGCAAAACGGGACAGGTTCGCCAGCACATTAATCATCTTCCGGCGCACGATCTCCAGCGCATCACGCATGATGATGATGTCGGTGTTGTCGCCCACATAGCAGGAAGTTGCACCCAAGTGGATGATGCCGGCAGCCTTCGGGCATACCTGACCGTAAGCGTACACGTGGGACATGACATCGTGGCGGCGGCGCTTTTCCTCTGCCTCGGCAACGTCATAGTCGATGTTGTCGATGTTTGCCTCCAGTTCGTCCACCTGCTCCTGTGTCACCGGCAGACCCAGCTCCATCTCTGCACGAGCCAGAGCCACCCAGAGACGGCGCCAGGTGGAAAACTTCTTGTCTGCGGAGAAAACGTGCTGCATCTCTTCGCTGGCATAGCGGGTGCAGAACGGACTTTCATAACTTGTGGTATTACGCATATTTTTGTACCTCTTTCTTTTGGAATCCGTTGACGGAATCGTTTCTTGTTCTATTATAGCATATTTCGGCAGGATTGGCAAGAGGGCGAAAAAACCGCCCCGACAGGAATGCCCTGCCGAGACGGTCTTTCACGATGACGGAGACAGCTCACACGGAAAATGTGTGCCTTATCCGGTCATAACGATTTACTTTTTTCTGCGCTTTTTGCCTGTCACGATCGCTGCAGCCAGTGCAGCGCCTGCCGGGATCAGAAGTGCCGGAAGTGCCTCGCCGGTCTTTGGCGTTGAGGAGACTCTTGTGCTGCCGGAGGACGAACCGGAACTGCTGCCGCTGCTGTTGCTGCGGGTAGTGGTCGTCGTCTGGCTGCTGCCGGCAGTGGTGGATGCAGAATCACTGCTGTCCGTGCCGGTGCCGTCGGTTGTCACCAGGGTTGCCGTTGTGGTCGGCGTATGCTCTCCATTTCCGGCGGTGGTGTTTCTCTCGGTCGTGGTCTCTTCGGCTGTGGTTGTCGTAGTCGTTGTGGTGGTAGTTCCTTCGGTTTCAGAAGTGGTCGTCTCTGTGCCGATGTACTCATCCACCATGACGATCGCCTTTGTGTCTGCACTATATGCGGTGCTTACGATCTGCCATGTACCGTCCTCCTGGACGACAGGTGCGCCGTTCTCATCGACGGCAACTGTCAGCAGCAGCAGATCGCCGTTTTCATCCAGCTGGAAGTAGATCGGCTCTGCAATTGCGTAGTCTGCCGGAGCGAGGACTTCGGTCAGGCAGTACGGTACGCCTGTTTCGATGTTGGCAAAGACGTGAGACACGCCCTCTTCCGATACCCACTGGTCGATGACATTGCCCGACTGGTCTGTGATCGTCAGCGTTGCGCCGCCGATCTCCTTGCCACCTGCGTCACACTTGCGGATGAGATAGCCGTCCGGACGTTCTGTGGTAACGGTAGTGGTTTCTGTTGTTTCTGTGGTCGTTTCTTCGGTTGTGGTCTCTTCGGTAGTCGTATCTTCTGTTTCAGAGGTTGTTGTGATTACTGTGGTTGTGGTCGTTGCTGCTGCGGTCGTAGTAGTACTTGTTTCCGTTCCGGTCTCCGATACGGTGGTCGTCTCGGTCGATGCTGTGGTATCCGTCTCCGTTTCCGTTGCAGAAACAGTCGTGGTATCGGCGCTGACAGATGTTGTCGTCTCAGAACCGGTTTCCGAAGTGCTTTCCGACGATGTGCTTACCGCAGAGGTAGTTGTTCCGCTGGTGGTGGTATTGGTCGGACCTGCACTGGATTCTGTAGAACCTGTGGTTGATGTGACAGTACCCGACGCACTGCCGGATGTGGTCACTGTTGTGCCGCTGGTCGTGGTGTTGGTGGGTCCGGCGCTGGTTTGTGTTGCACTAGTGGAAGATACTGTTGCACTGCTGGTGACAGTGACAGTGTCGGTATTGGTCTGGGTTGTAGCGGATGTAGAAGATTCGGTGACAACGGTAACAGTCGATACAGTTGTACCGGATACGGTTGCCGTAGTATTGCTTGCGGATACGGTCGAGGTTTCCGTTGTCTGCGTGCCGGATGCAGATTCCGAAGAGGAACTGCTGCCGGATGTCACGCTGCTGGAAACCGATGTGGTTTTTGTTGTAACTGTTGTCTCAGACGAACTGCTGGTTTCCGAGCTGGAGGATGTCACCTTTTTCAGTGCATCGAACATGGTGATAAGACCGGTTGCCTCATCGTATTTGTTCGTCTTGCTCTCACCGACTTCTACGTTCTGCACCTTGCCTTCCACCACTTCAAATGTGATCTTGGTGGTCAGTTCGTAGCCGTCCGGTGCGGCGGTCTCTTCCAGGGTGTACTTGCCGTCCGGAATCTGTTTCAGCAGAATTGCCTTGTCGCCGGATGTCCAGGTGATGACCTTGGAGCCAGCTTCATTGCCTTCGATCTTGCCGTTTTCTGCGGTTACATGGGACAGGTCTGCGCTGCCCTCATAGGTCAGTTTCATACCTGCGCCGGGCAGTTCCTGTGCAGCGTCTCCATTCTCGCCCATCTTTACAATGGATACTTCGGACGGTGCGTCCTTCATAATCACTGCGTTGGCAGATTCGCCCTCTTCCAGACCCTCACGCTTTGTCACGTTTCCGTGTTCGTCCACCGTAAAGGTCATGGTCTCGGTCTTTCTGGTAAAGCCGTCCGGTGCAGTAACCTCTTCCAGGGTGTATGTGCCTGCCGGCAGATTTGCCAGTGTGACACCGCCCTTGGCTGCGTCAGAAGTCCATGTGATGGTGTTGTCCTTAACCTGGATCGCAGCCACGCTGTCATCGCCGTAAGAGGCTTTTACCTTGGAAAGGTCTGCATCCTTCGGTGCGATCAGTTTCAGTTCTGCGCCGTCCAGTTCCTCTGTACCGTTGATGCTCTGCTTGCCGATCGTAACGCCGGGTTTCAGTGCATCGAACATGGTGATAAGACCGGTGGTCTCATCGTACTTGTTTGTCTTGCTCTCACCGACTTCTACGTTCTGTACCTTGCCGTCAACCACTTCAAATGTGATCTTGGTGGTCAGTTCATAGCCGTCCGGTGCAATCGTTTCTTCCAGGGTATACTTGCCGTCCGGGAGCTGTTTCAGCAGAATTGCCTTGTCGCCGGATGTCCAGGTGATGACCTTGGAGCCAGCTTCATTGCCTTCGATCTTGCCGTTTTCTGCGGTTACATGGGACAGGTCTGCGCTGCCCTCATAGGTCAGTTTCATACCTGCGCCGGGCAGTTCCTGTGCAGCGTCTCCGTCCTTGCCCACCTTTACGATGGACACTTCGGATGGTGCATCTTCCATAACAACAGTCTTATCATCCTTTTTCGTCAGATTGTTTACGGTTTCGACCTTGCCGTCTGCGCCGACCACAAAGGTCATGGTCTCAGTCTTTTTGGTAAAGCCGTCCGGAGCAGTGATCTCTTCCAGGGTGTATGTGCCTGCCGGAAGATCGGTCAGCTCTACGCTGCCCTTTGTGCCGTCGGATGTCCAGCTGATGGTTTTGCCGTCATTTGCGATGCCGTCCGTAGACTTGTCGCCGTAAGCATAACCCACCTTGGACAGGTCAACGCCGTCCGGTGCAGTCAGTTTCAGTACGGCTCCGGTGAGTTCTTCGCCGCCGCCGACTGCCTGCTTACTAACAGAAACCGTTTTCTTGATGCTGTCCTTCATGACGATTTCATTATCGGAAACGTCATATTCCTCAGAAACGGCGGAAGTCTGTGTTACCTGACCATTCTTTATGGTAAAGGTGAAGCTTGTGCTTACCTTATTGTAGCCGTCCGGTGCAGCGACTTCTTCCATGATATATTCGCCGTCCGGCAGACCGATGATGTCAGTCTTGTTTTTGCCGTCTGAAACAAAGGTGATGGTATCGGATGTCTGCGTGTACTTGCCGTAATCGGCGTTGTCCTCCAGGGAGTCTGCCTTTGTCAGCGAAGTTTCTCCACGCTTGACCTCCAGCACATCTGCGTTCAGACTGCCGTCTGTCCGGGTGATCTTGATGATTGCGCCTGCCAGTTCTGCGGAATCTGCAATGTCCTGCTTGTCCACGCTGATCTGCGAACGGTTGATAGCGGTAACCTTATTTGCCGCAAAAATACAGTTATTGTTTTCAATCGGGCTGCCGTCCGGATGATTGGCAACCACATAGCCGCTTTCATCTACGCTGAATGTCACGCTCAGCGGTGCGTAGCCCTTAACTGCAGTCTCTGTCAGAGTGTATTCACCCTTTGCCAGATTTGCAATGGTTTCCGGTGCTGTCAAGGTCTTGGAAAAACCGCCGGGACCTGTCAGCGTAAACGCACAGTTTGCCATTTCCCTGCCGTCTACATCTACCTTTGCAAATGAAATCTCTACATCGCTCTGGTACGCATCGGTGATGGTCTTATCGCCCGGAATGCCGGCATCCATAACGACTTCATTGCCGCCATCATAGGATACATGGAATATTTTATCTTTGCCAACTTCTATCGTGCCATCATCAGCAACACGGTTTCCGTCCTTGTCCAGCTCAAAGACGTAGTAGATCTTGCTGCTGTCCAGTCCCTCAAAGGTAACGGACTTACTGCCGTTGTCACCGGCAGTAATGTTGATGTCTTTCTTTTCAACCAGCTGATAGCTCTCGTCTGCATTCTGCGTATACAGTCCAACTTCAATTGCATGGTCAACTGCCGGTTTGCCGTCCTCGGTTGCGATCTTCGTTACCTTGATCCTTGTGGGATTTTCGGTGGCATTGGTGATGACCGCATCCGCACTGGGTGCATCCTTGGTCAGCAGAATTGCCTGCTCACCACAGCCGTTATAGGAAACGTAGAATGTCTTATCTGTTTTCGTAGTAGGATCCTTGAAATCTGTTACGACGCTCTGGACAAAGGATTTCCCTGCGCCGACACGCTCTTTGCCGTTCATCTCAAAGATGTAATACTCGGTATCAGCGTCCAGACCGTCAAAGGTCACGCTAGAGCCAGCACTAACAGTTTTTGCATCAATCTGTGTATAGGTGTCACCGTTCTTGGTGAACAGTCCCACAGAGAATGCGGGTGTGCTCTTGACATCATCTGCGATCAGCACCTTGCTGACGGTGATGCTGTAGTCGATCTCCTCGGTGTTGGTGATCTCAGTTTTGCCGTCTGCCTGTACTGCCGCCGGTGCTGCCGGTTCGCAGGTATAGCGGATACCGCTGTCTGAGGTGTATTTTGCAAAGTCTGTATCTGCCAGAACACCGTTTGCATTGGTCTCCAGCACGTAGAATTCCACGCCCTTGGGCACATCTTCAAATGTCACGTTCTGCTTGCCTGCCTCGGTGAATGTCAGAGACTGTACCGGCGCATCTTCATAGCGCACATAGTCCCCGGCTGCATTCTTGGTGAACAGGGCAAAGTAGAAGGTATCGCCGGTCACGCTGTCCCCTGCCAGGGTCTTGGTCAGCGTGATATTGCCCACATTTTTGGTGTTGGTCACGCCGACAGTCTGGTTCGCCGTGGCATCGGTGGAAATTACATTATCGGTATATTTCGGTGTGTAATTCTGAATCCGGTTGCCCTTGGCGTCGGTTTCCAGGAGATAGATGTTGTTGGCGTTGTTCTGCTGCTTGATCGAGGACAGGTCTACGTCCTTCATGGTGACGGATGCCGCAGTCTGTCCTGCCGGAACGGTGACGGAAATCACATCGCTCAAACGTGTGGTGTAATTTTCGTCAGCAAACAGGGCAAAGTAGAAGGTTGCATCCTTGGTCTCTGCCTCTGTCAGCGTCTTGTTGACGGTCACATCAATGGTGGTGTCCGGTGTCTGTACCCAGACGCCGACCTTTGCCGGCTCTGCCACCATGACGGTATCGCCCAGAATGCTGGTATTCTGATAGGAATACGCAAAGCTGTTCCATGCGATATTCTCCTCGCCGGTCTTTGCCACATAGCTGGGAACGGTTGCAGTAACTTTGACAACAACTTCCTCACCGACCTTGACGGTCGTATCTTTCAGCTGGATACGGAAGTTCACGGTATCCGCAGAGGAATTGCCCGTCCAGTTCATCACGTCATTCTGTCCCAGCCAGTCCTTGGAATATTCATCCAGGACGGAGGTCTTGTCGGTGGAGTAGCTGCGTACTGTTTTGTCAATTACATCTGTTCCGCTCACCACAACAGAATCAATGCTCTTGAGTTTCACGCCGAATGCGGAGAAACGCTCATAGCCGGAAACCAGACCCAAGTCACCCACATAGGGCAGACGGTCGATAATGGTCATGTTTTCCAGATCTACCGGCGAGTTGTTCTTGATGTGGAGTTCATAGGTCACATCTTCGCCCTGCATACCCTGCACATAGTTGTGGGTAGGCTGGCGGCTGTAACCGGTATCGGTAGCCGGGTCCGTGTGCGGTGTGCCGGTGTGGTTCTGGTTGGTGTAGGTAATGGTCTTCCAGGATTCGGTGGTCAGACCAACGATGTTATAGTTTGCGTAGCTCCAGATCTGGTCGTCACGCTTTTCGCCGGCAACCGTATCTTCGGTGGAGAACGGCTGTGTCACACTGGCATAGCCGATATTGGTGATGACGCCCTCTTTTTCCTGACCGTCCTTGACGGTGGTGGTGAACTGGAAGACGATGCACTTGTTCGGTGCAAGCGTTGCCTTGCCCAGCTTGTCCGCATAAATAATCAGTTTCGAACCGTCGATCTTGTAGGCATCGCGGGGAACAGGCGTGCCGCTTTCCAGCAGACCAGTCTTGTCGTTTGCCTTAAATGTGGAACTGCCGTCGCTGTTATGCGTCAGCGTCAGTTCCTGGTAGGTCATCTGCAAGCCGGTCTCATTGCTGAACTGGTATGTCGGCGGCAGATTGTCGGTCAGCGTCACGCCGTCCAGTTTCAAGTCTGCCACATCGGTGGAGTCGCCTCTGCCGTTGTACAGCACAGTCTGCCAGATCAGTGTATCACCGGCGGTGATGTAGCCGTTTTCTACCGGCTGTACGTCATCGGCATTGTAGGTCTGTCCTGCAAAGGATGCCACTGCCAGCTTGGCGAAACCGGGTGCGGGAGTGGTTTTGGTGAAGGAGATGTCCACCTTATCCTCCGGCGAGATCACACGGTCACTGCCGTCATTTCTGCCCTTCACCACTGTCACCTTGGAAAGGGTGTTTGTCAGTGTGACTTTTTTCGCCGTGCTGTTTGCCAGTTCCTGTGCCTTGTCGGCGGTCAGCTTGGCTTGGTAAGTCAACTTTACGCCAACGCCCCACTGATCTGCAAATTTTTCTGTGGAAACAAATGTAAAGGTCAGCGTCTGTCCAACTTGAGTTGCCTGAATGCCACTCAAAGCTGTATAATTTGCAGTTCCCTCTACACTATTTGGCACATATTCCATGCCGTCCGGCAGCGTATCTTCTACAACGATCGTTTTCCCAGCATAGTCATTATTTGAACCAGAAAGTGCCAAGCTGTAGCTAAATGTTTTCTTCTCCAGATCTGCCGCTGTCATACCAACGATATTGGTCGTTTTGTCCTCACTATTTGTCAGTGACTTTTTCGCCTCAAAAACAGTATTGCTTACTGGATTCAAAATCATGTCATGTGCATACCAAGTTACAGTTTTGCTTCCGTGTTCGTTTACAGTCAGACCGCCTACTGCGGTATAGTTATAGACACCTCTCTGTGTTCCGAACTTTGTTTCAAATGCACTTAATGTCTGCATCAATGCACTATTATTCAGATTAGTACCATCACCATACCCCTGAATTCCCCTTTTTTCAGAAGCGTAGTCATTATTTGTATTAGTGACATCGTTTCCAAGTACCACGTATTCCACTGTCACTGATTCGCCAGCCGCCAGATTGATTCCCATAATATTAAAGGTTTCAACCGCATAGCCTCCACCATCAATTTTATTTTGCTCTACAGTAACAGTCTGAATTCTGGGGTTAGACGCATTGCCGTTAATTGCAACGACTTTCAGAACATCAGAAGCTTCCCACTTCAACGTTGTACCATAATCATATAAGTACAGGTTTTCCATGGTCGTGGTTCCGTGGTTGGTAAAAGTCGCCTGATATGTCAGCTTATCACCATTTACAATTTCTGTTGTATCATCTGCTGGTATACCATTTACTGCAATGATTTTCTTTTGCAAGCTATATTTGCTTAAATCTTCACCGCCGTAAATAGTATGCGTCGCAGTACCCTTTACTTCCGCACCTTCATATACTTTTGCGGTATTTGTCAGTGCTGCGGCTGTTGCAGAATCTTCCACATTTGCATATACTGTCAAAGTAATTGACTTTCCTTTTGGAACAGTAATCGTTCCGCCGGCAGTCAATGTTTTTGTATCAACGGAAGTAATATTTTTTGTGGTGCCGTCTGATAAGGTCAAAATGCCATATGCACCACTATTTTCACGGAATGTCATGCCGTCCGGCAAGATGTCCTCTATTTTCACATTTTCAGCATCTGCTTCACCATTATTCGTTACTGTAATTGTGTAAACAACATCTTTTGCCGTGCCAAATGTGTAATTGCCGACATCTGCCGTCTTCGTGATTCCCAGCTGTGCTTTCGGTCTATCCGGTGTAAACTTCACTTTATTTGACGGCTTTCCGTCTACGGTTGCAACATTGGAAATTTCTCCGTTCACGCCGTCTTTGATTGTACCAGTTACCGTGATCTGTACTGTCTTTCCTGCCGGAACGTCAATTTTGCCCGGGAAATCAGCCACTGCAGCACCATCTACCTTATAAGTCATATTTTCCAGATACTGCAGCAAGTTCGCATCAGAAACAGCAACATCTTTCGCATCCTTTGCACCGGAATTGGTGACAGAAATGGTATAAGTAGCAGTCTGCCCGGAAATGTCTGTGTAGTACTTCTGTCCCAGGTTCTTACCATTATAGATAACAGAACCGCTCTTCACCGGCGTTTCGATCACAGCCTCATCCTTTTTCACCTGGATGGTCTTTTCCGCCTTTTCGCCGTGGTTTCCGGTAACGGTATTGGTCAGCGCCACGGTTTCGTCCTTGTCCACGGTACACTCGATTTCCTTGGTGACGCTCTTTCCGGCAGGCACGGCAATGCCTGTCCAGGCAATGTCCCCGGTCGGTGTCAGTCCGTCCGGCAGGGTATCCGTGATATCGATATCACCATCCATATCGCCGGTGTTGGTCACGGTAATGACAAACTTGACCTTATCGCCTTTTAAGTAGTATGCCTTTTCATTTTCCACCGTTTTGCTCAGACTGAACTGCGGTCCCTTGGGTGCGCTGACTGTCAGTTCCACGCTGTTTCCGCCGATGGACTTTTCCGCTGCATTGTCCCCGTAGGGCTTGCCGGAAACGCTCAGATCGTTGGTGACCTTGCCGTCTGCTGTACCGTTCATCTTTACGGTACTGCTGTTCAGCGGCAGTGCCACATTCAGACGCACTGCCGGCATCTCGGCGTTCTCGTTCTTGCTGTTCAGCACAAAAGAGATGTCTGCCTTTGCGCCTTTTACGGTGACGGTGGGTTCTGCATCATAGCCTGCCGCCTGGATCGCCGACTTTACGGCGTTCCGGATGGCGTCTTCTGCATCGCCCTGGAATGTCATGTTTTCCAGGCTGATCGTATCCTGGAAAGTCAGGCTCTTCACCCACTCTGCGCCTTTTTTCTGGGACGCATTGTTGGAAGAGGCGCTGAGCGTATAGTTCACCGAAGTGCCGCCTGCAATGTCGCTGGCTTTCAGACTGGTGCGGTCCTCGCTCTTGGACGCATTCCAGTTCATGGCTGCAATTGCGGTGATCGTATTGGACACGCTCTTTCCGGAGCCTTCCTGCGAGATACGCACCTCTGCGACGGTGCCGTTCGGCGTTTTGCCGTTCCGGAACTTCGCCTGGAGCCGGATCTGCTTGGTCTGACCGTTGTCAATGCTGAATGTAATATACCGGCTGCCGTCCGGATTGACGTGCAGTACATATCCGTTATACACTGCGCCGTCCCGGAAACCGTTTCCGGCAAAGTTGGGCAGCAGAAGATTCTGGTCGGTGATCTCGATCCGATAGGTGTCTTCTTCACCCTCATTGACATTGTTTCCGGAGATCGTCGCCATCAGATAGAACAGATCGCCGGATTCTACGCCTTCTTTGCCTTTCTCAGGATCAGGAATAGGGTTGTACTTACTGTCCCGAAATTCTATGCTGGAATTTGTCAATACCAGCGGTCCGCTCGCTTTCGCATTTTCTGCCGCCGACGCAAAGAACGCCGACGGAATGCAAGTCACGATCATCAAAACTGCCAGCAAGACACTGATGACTCTTGTACGCAGGTGTCTTGTCTTTTCTGTCTGCATAAAAAAAACTCCTCTCATTGCGGGAACGCTGCACGCAGTCTGTTCTGCATTCTTTCGTGCAAACTTTGTACGGCGTTTCCTCAGATTTTTTGCACCGTGGCAGCAACATCGACAAAAACGATATACATACCACATTTTTTACGGCAATTTCCACCAACTCCGCCGCTTTCAGCTGTTCAATTGTTTCCACAATCAAAAGAACATTTTGGCACAAATCACGGGAATCGCTCTGATACAACTTTATTATACTGATTATCCGTGAAATTTTATATCATTTTTTATATAATATTTGAAAAGCAAGAGGAAGAATCAGGAAGTCTATTCAAACGGCTTTCTGATTCTCCAAATTTTGCAGCGGCATCTCCGGCGAATGGCTGTCCGAATTTACCCGCATGCAACTTCTTTCAATCACATATGACGAATCCCGCCATTGTTTTTTCAAATATTTCGTGAAAAAAGCTATTGCAACATCGACCAAAATCCGGTATAATAGTATTAGATATGTTCCAACCTGGCGGAGCAGTCTGTATTATGGTGGTTCGGCGCACCATAAAGAGGTACGAATGGGATTCCGGCACGGTTTCTGTGTGCCGGGAACGAGAAGATTCCGCCGAAACTGTTGAGGAGGATAACATGGCAGTAAAAACAACTGGAAATCCCCAGAGAGAAGAATTGAAACAGAAATTTGTAGACAGACTTCAGCTGGAGTGCAGTGTTTCTCCGGACGAGGCATCTGATAAACAGATCTATCAGGTGCTGTCCGCACTGATGGTAGAAAAGCTGAAGCACAAGCGTCAGCACTTTGTAAACAAAACCAATTCCGTAGGCGGCAAGAGCGTGTACTACCTGTCTATGGAATTCCTGATGGGACGTTCCCTGAAGACCACCCTGTACAACCTGGAGCTGGCAGACGATGTTCGTGCCATCCTGCAGGACTATCACATCAACCTGGACAACATCTTTGAGTGCGAGCCGGACGCAGGTCTGGGCAACGGCGGTCTGGGCCGTCTGGCTGCCTGCTATCTGGACGCTATGGCAACCCAGGAGATCCCGGCAACCGGTCACTCCATCTGCTATGAGTACGGTATCTTCAAGCAGATCCTGGAGGACGGCTGGCAGACCGAGGAACCGGACAACTGGCTGCCGGGCGGCAGCGTCTGGCTGGATCCGAAGCCGGACGAGGCGATCGAAGTACACTTCGAGGGCAATGTCCAGGAATACTGGCAGGATTCTTACCACTACATCTCCCATGTCAACTACAACACTGTTATCGCCATCCCGTATGATATGTATGTCTCCGGCTATGGCAGCACCGGCGTTTCTACCCTGCGTCTGTGGAAGGCACAGGCACCCAGCTTTGACATGAAGGAATTCAACGAGGGCAACTATGAACAGGCACTGTCCCGGAACTCCATGGCAAATGCGATCTCCAAGGTGCTGTACCCGAACGACAACCACCTGGAGGGCAAGTCCCTGCGTCTGCGCCAGCAGTATTTCCTGTGCGCCGCAGCCATCGGTGATATCGTAAACCACCACATGAACGTATACGGCACACTGGAAAACCTGCACGAAAAGGTTGCCATCCACATCAACGACACCCACCCGACTCTGGCAATTCCGGAACTGATGCGTGTCCTGCTGGACGACTGCGGCTATACCTGGGATCGTGCATGGCACATCGTCACCAACACCTTCGCTTATACCAACCACACCGTAATGGCTGAGGCACTGGAAAAGTGGGATGTAAACCTGGTAAAACAGATCGTGCCGAGAATCTTCCAGATCATCGTGGAGATCAACAACCGCTACTGCGCAGGTCTGATGGAGCGCAACGGCGGCGACAGCGCAAGAACCACACGGATGTCCATTATCAAGGACAACCAGATCCACATGGCTACCCTGTGCGTTATGGCATCTCACAGCGTCAACGGCGTTTCCAAGCTGCACTCGGAGATCATCAAGGACAGCGTATTCCACGAAGAATATCTGGACACCCCGAACAAGTTCAAGAACGTCACCAACGGTATCGCATACCGGAGATGGCTGTATCAGTCCAACCCGGGTCTGACCCAGCTGCTGCGTGACAAGATCGGCGACGGTTTCCTGAAGGACGGCAGCGAGCTGAAAAAGCTGGACGTTTTCGCTGATGACAAGGCTGTTCTGGAACAGCTGCGCAAGATCAAGAAGGAAAACAAGGAGCGTTTCGCCAAGTTCGTCAAGAAAAAGAGCGGTCTCATCCTGGATACCGACAGTGTATTTGATGCACAGGTAAAGCGTCTGCACGAATACAAGCGTCAGCATCTGAATGCAATGCACATTCTGGCACAGTACAACGCCCTGCTGGAAAATCCGGATATGGACTTTACGCCCAAGACCTACATCTTCGCTGCAAAGGCAGCGCCGGGCTATTATCTGGCAAAGCAGATCATCAAGATGATCTGGGCGCTGTCTGAGGAGATCCGCAAGAATCCCCGCATCTCCGACAAGCTGTCCGTTTACTTCCTGGAGAACTACTGCGTTACCATGTCCGAGCTGCTGATGCCGGCTTGCGATATTTCGGAGCAGATCTCTCTGGCAGGTACAGAGGCATCCGGTACCGGCAACATGAAGCTGATGCTGAACGGTGCGATCACACTGGGTACACTGGACGGCGCAAACATCGAGATCGGCGACGCAGTGGGCGCTGACAACATCCTCATCTTCGGCATGAAGACCGAGGAAGTCAACACCCTCAAGGCTCGTGGCTATCGTCCGGAGGACTATTACAACAACAACCCGATCATCAAGAGCTGTATCGACCGGATGTATGCCGGCATCAACGGCTGCAAGTTCACCCAAGTGGCTGACTCCCTGCGCACCCAGGATCCGTACATGGTTCTGGCTGACTTCGACAGCTACTGCCAGGTACAGGAGCGCAGTTCAAAGCTGTACACCGACAAGGATACCTGGACCAAGATGTCCCTGCACAACATCGCAAACGCAGGCATCTTCTCCGCTGACCGTGCAGTTAACGAATATGCAAAGGATATCTGGAATATCTGAGAACGTGTTATCACACATTCTGATATAATCTGACGAAAACGGAGCAGCACAAACCCTGCTCCGTTTTCTTGAATGGGATGGGTTGTGTGAGGTATCCCTGCTTTATATTGTAGTGAAAACTATAGAAATAAGCCTTCCTTGAACCAGCGAAGCTGGTAAAGGAATTACAATGAATTTTTCCTTATCTGCAAATTTCACAGAAAAAATCCCTCAGTCAGCCTGCGGCTGCCAGCTCAGCACAAAGCACGCCCTTCGGGTGCCTTTTCAAGGGAGCCTAACCTAATACAGGAAGTATCCCTTTGAAAAGAATACTCTCCCACTCCGCAAAGAAAGGAGCATCTCTGTATGCGTTATTTTTACAACAGTTGGGATCCGGCGTATAAGTCGCACTTCGGTGCGATCGCCCGGAACCAGAGCTGTCAGTTCACCATTCGCCTGCCGGAAGAAACGCCGCTGGACTTTTCTCCGGTGCTGGTGGTTTTCCGCACCGGTTTCAAAGAGCGTTTTCTGCCCATGAACGTGAAAACCCATGAAAACGGCTACATCACCTATACCGCCGACCTTATCCCCAAGTATTCCGGCGTTCACTACTATTATTTCTCCTATACCTCCAACGGCGTGCGTCACTATATCAAGCGTGGCGATGCCTGCCATGGTATGCTGGATCAGGGCGAAATGTTCCAGCTCACCGTCTACAACGAGGACTATCAGACACCGCAGTTCCTCAAAGGCGGCGTGATGTATCAGATCTTCCCCGACCGTTTTTGCAGCAGCGGCAAGGTGCATGACAATGTACCGTCTGACCGTGTCATGCGGAACTGGGGCGAGATGCCCTACTACAAGCCCGACCAGAATGGTCACGTCTGGAACAACGACTATTTCGGCGGCGACCTGGACGGCATCCGCAGCAAGCTGGACTATCTGAAAGACCTGGGCGTCACCTGCATCTATCTGAACCCGATCTTCGAATCCCACGAGAATCACCGCTATAACACCGCAAACTACCGGAATGTAGACCCGCTGCTGGGTACCAACGAGGACTTCCGGGAGCTGTGCAAGGCGGCAAAGGTACGGGGCATCTCCGTCATCCTGGACGGCGTATTCTCCCACACCGGCGCAGACAGCATCTATTTCAACAAGTTCGGACGCTACAACACGCCCGGCGCTTATCAGTCCGAGAACAGCCCGTATTACTCCTGGTATCACTTCTGGGGCAACAAGGAGTACGAGTCCTGGTGGGGCATCGACACCCTGCCGAATGTGGACGAGAACAACCCCAGCTACACCAAGTACATCTGCGGCGACGACGGCGTACTGGACTACTGGATGAGCCTGGGCGCCGCCGGATACCGTCTGGACGTGGCAGATGAGCTGCCGGACGAGTTCCTGGACAATCTGCGCACCTGCGTCAAGAAGTATGATGAGGAAAAAATCGTCATCGGCGAGGTCTGGGAGGATGCGTCCAACAAGGAGGCTTACGGCGTCAAGCGGCGCTATCTCCTGGGCGACCAGCTGGACAGCGTAATGAACTATCCGTTCCGTGAGGCGATCATCGCCTACATGAAGGGTGAGGCTGCCACCACGTTCCGGGACCGCATTATGGTGATCCTGGAAAATTATCCGAAATGCACGGTGGATGTGCTGATGAACTTTGTCTCCACCCACGACATCGAGCGTGCCATCAACCGTTTCGGCGGTCAGCCCTGCGACGACAAGAGCAAGGACTGGATGGCATCCAACGAACTGTCTCCGGACGAGTACAACCGTGGCAAGGCTCTGCTCAAGGGCGCTATGGTACTCCAGTTCTTCCTGCCCGGCGTCCCCAGCATTTATTATGGTGACGAGGCTGGCTTGCAGGGCTGGAAAGACCCGTTCAACCGCCGCTGCTATCCGTGGGGCAATGAGGATACGGAACTGGTGGAATACACCCGTCAAATGGCGAAGATCCGCCGGGAGCATCCGGCTTTTGCAGAGGGCGCTATGGAGTTCCTGGTACTGGAGGAAAAGGTGCTGGGCTTTGCACGATACATTCTGCAGAACGGTTCCAGCGCTGTTGTGCTGATGAACCGCAGCGATGAGACTGCCATGGTCTCTCTCCGGGACAAGTGCTTTGAGAAGTATGCGTTCAGCACAGTAATCAGCGGCATCTGTGACGGCGATGCTGTCATTCTGCCGGCACACAGCTATGCAGTTGTCAGCGCCGTTCGCTCCAAGCAAGCAAAAACGCAGTAAATTCTCCGGGATTTTTCTGCATTCAGACAAAAGGCGGCAGAGATGCCGCTTTTTTGTTGGCTGTTTTTATTTGCGGATTGTTCTAAAATCAAAGATATCTATTTTATTTTGCAAAGATATCAAAAGCAAAACTTTCTTTTTTTTGAAAGTGTCGAAAAAGGCTTTACAAGTGTCCGGAAATGTGCTATACTATATGAGTCGCCAATCGAGGTGTGGCTCAGTTTGGTAGAGCACTACGTTCGGGACGTAGGGGCCGCAAGTTCGAATCTTGTCACCTCGACCAATTGCAGAAGGCTGAATTACGAAAAAAGCTCGTAATTCAGCCTTTTTTCGTTACCTGGGGTGTTTTGCGAAAAACAGGTTTTTTCCCAAAATGGCAAGTAAATACGGGCAAATGGCAAGTAAAATGGCAAGTGGAAAACGGTCAGTTTGTGCCAGTTGTTGGAACTTTTGGAGTTGCCTAGCGTTGTCCAATCAAGAAAGAAGGCAAATGGATTTGAACAAAAATATGAAAAGCATACAGCCTATAGACCCCGTCATTACACTTCCAGCCTATCTGAATCAAAGGCAATACCGTGCAAAGTCACCAGACGCTCTTTGTGCGGTATTGCCTTAAAATAAAATAGGCAAAGGATTTGTCACTGCCAATCGCAGCAAGTCCTTTGCTTTTTATTATTTCCGTTCCGACCGCCTGTGATTTCTGTACTCCTTAGGCGTCATTCCATAGAGTGCCTTAAATTTGCGGCAAAAATATCCCACATTTTCAAAGCCTGCTGTCTGAGCTATAACGAAAACGCTGTTTTCAGTTTCCGTAAGAAACTTGGCAGCACGCTTCAAACGATATTCCAGAGCATAATTAATGGGCGATGTGTGCAGATAGCTTTTAAAAATATTCAGCACACTGCTTTTGCTTATAGAAACAGATCTTGCAATGTCTTCCAAGGTTATCCGACGATAATAGTTTTTGTGGATATGCTGCATCATTATCTGCAGCTGTGCTTGTGCCTGTGCGGAGGTTTTGTTTATGTTTTGAGTGTCGTTCCAACTTATGCTTTCGTAAATCTGCCCCCATAGCTTCATAATAAGTTCGGTTGTTTTCAGTTCGGATATGCTTTTCGATTCCTGTATGGCAAACACATTTCGTATTGTATCAAGCATCTCACATTGCTTTTCATCTGTCGGCGATATTATCAGGCATTCAACCGAGGACATGAGCACAGGCTTTATATATTTGCGGTATATCAAACTGTTTTCTGCGGCTATCAGAAGCGGAGAAAAGACCATATTGGGAATAATTGTACTTTCGCTGCTCTCAAACCGATGTATCACCTGTGTGTTGATGAAAATTGCTTCCCCTGTGTTAAGCACATATCTGCTGCTGCCCACAAAAAAATCTGCCGTCCCATTTTCCACAAGCACAAACTCAACCTCGGGGTGCCAGTGCCAGTCAATACAGTGCAGGTCAAAGAGCCATATATCCTCATAATAATATCGAAAGGGATATTCCTCACTGCCGTGACTTATGGTTTCACGAAGAGTTTCGTCAGTGATGATCTTTGCGTAGCCGTCGTTTAGGTTTTTCAAATTTATCCTCCATTTTTGCGATATAGTGTAATAAAAATGCGATATTGTACATTGAAATATGCCGTTTGTTATGATATGATACAATTATATCAAAAAGCGAAAGGAACGTCAAGATGAATTACAGAAAAACTCTTATTGCCTGTTATCTTGGATTTGTTACACAAGCTATTACAGCAAATTTTGCACCGCTGCTATTTCTCACATTCCACAATGTTTACAATATCCCTCTCGGAAAAATTGCGCTCATATCATCCGTTTTCTTTATCACCCAGCTTATTGTGGATATTCTCTGTGCAAAGTTTGCGGACAGAATAGGCTACCGCAGATGCGTTGTGGGTTCTCAGCTGTTTTCGGCAGCAGGACTTCTGGGACTTGCGTTTCTTCCTCAGATAATGCCCGACCCGTTTATGGGAATAATCATCAGCACAATTGTATATGCGGTGGGCAGCGGTCTTACGGAGGTGCTTGTCAGCCCTATCGTTGAATCCTGTCCCTTTGAGCATAAAGAGGCGGCAATGAGTTTGCTCCATTCCTTTTACTGTTGGGGCTCGGTAGGAGTTATCCTGCTTTCCACAGTATTTTTCTCGGTGTTCGGTATAGGCAATTGGAAATGGCTTGCTTGTATCTGGGCAATAATTCCGCTGTATAATATGTTTAATTTCATCACCTGTCCCATTGAACACCCTGCCGAGGACGGGCAAGGTATGAGTATCGGAAATCTTTTAAAAACCCCCGTGTTCATTATTTCCATACTGCTGATGATATGTGCGGGAGCGTCGGAGCTTTCAATGGCACAGTGGGCATCTGCATTTGCGGAATCTGCTTTGGATCTTTCAAAGGCTATGGGAGATATTGCCGGGCCTTGCCTGTTTGCGGTGACTATGGGAATAAGTCGCTCACTGTATGGAAAATACGGCGACAGGCTTGACCTAATAAAATTTATGATAGGCTCAGGCATGCTTTGCCTGATATGCTATCTTGTTGCTTCCCTGTCGGATATTCCCATGCTTGGGCTTGCAGGCTGTATAATATGCGGCTTTTCCGTTGGAATTATGTGGCCTGGAACCATAAGCATCTGTTCGGGGAAAATGCCCTCAGGCGGCACAGCAATGTTTGCCCTTCTTGCCATGGCAGGCGACCTTGGCGGTGCAATAGGTCCGGGTATCGTAGGAAACATTTCACAAAGTGCAGGAGATGATATTCGCAAGGGCGTGCTTGCAGGCTGTATTTTTCCACTTGTGCTTGTTATTCTGACTTTTGTGATTTCCAAAAATGTCAATAAAAACAGGCAGGAATGAAAGAGTATGACTATAAGGCAATACCGTACAAAGAGCGTCTGACGACTTTGTGCGGTATTGCCCTGAATCAGTACAATGTGATTCATATCGATATCCAGCAGTTTGTCAGCAAATATCCTGTGATAAAAGACATGGTGGCACGCTTAACAAAGGAATTGTTGTTTGATGTGAAAATGGAAATGCCGGATGTTACATTGTTTGATGAAACAGACTTGGTAAGGACATCAAAAGATATTTTTTCGCAGAAACGGGAAAAGTTTATCTTTATCATTGACGAATGGGATTCCATTTTCCGGGTACATCGGGATAATGCAACTGCTCCAAAGGAATATCTGGATTTTCTGCGGGATTTTCTGAAAGGGCAGCCCTATGTGGCACTTGCCTATATGACAGACATTCTCCCAATCAAGAAATACGGTCAACATTCTGCACTGAATATGTTCAAGGAATACGCTATGACCAATCAATATGCACTCGCAAAATTCACTGGTTTTACAGAGAGGGAAGTTCGTCAGCTCTGTGAACGTTATCATATGTCTTTTGAACAAACGAAAGATTGGTACGATGGCTATACTGTCAATGGTATATCCATTTATAATCCAAGATCTGTAACATCAGCGATGATGAACGGCATCTTTGACAGCTACTGGACACAGACAGAAACCTATGAGGCTTTGAAAATGTATATCGTCCGCAATGAGAACGGCTTGCGGGATAAGATCATTCGAACGATTGCCGGAGAACATATTTCCATCAATACGAAAACATTTCAGAACGATATGTGTACTTTTGAAACCGCAGATGATATTTTGACCTTACTGGTGCATCTGGGCTATCTGACATACGACTTCGATACAAAAACCGCCTGGATTCCCAACAAGGAAGGGCGGCAGGAATTTCTCAATTCCATCCAGGGACAAGAATTTCAGAACGTCAACAATGCCATCCATCGTTCCGACAAGCTGCTGCAATTGACGCTGGCACAGAATGC
>ERZ1673701.864-NODE-864-length-31409-cov-19.652261_pt1 | contig 31409 bp, 38 predicted proteins | sample MGYA00580231_ERZ1673701 | MGnify/ENA primary metagenome ERZ1673701 (study PRJEB41218, sample SAMN15661798) | gut metagenome | host: Homo sapiens | place: Canada: London | collected 2015-08-20/2019-03-30 | study: EMG produced TPA metagenomics assembly of...
GCGCTACCATGCACATGGACGGCTCGGCCATGTCCGCCATCATCAAGGTGGCATTTCTGTTCGGCGTGTTCGGGATGGACTTCTCCACGGATAAGGCTATTTTGGCTATCATCGTGGCGGTGTTCTCCTCTGTGGCCATGAGTGGTATCCCTGGCGGAGGCGGTACCGGCGAACTGGTGGTTTGCACCATCTTCTTCCCTGACCAGCTGGCCATCGCGTACCCCATCGCGCTGGCTATCGGCAATCTGGTGGATCCCCCCGCCACCATGGTCAATGCCGCAGGCGACTATGTGGTATCCTTCATCGTGTCCCGCTATGTGGACGGTAAGGATTGGCTGCAAAAGAAGCTGCACGGCAAGACGGAAGCATGAATACGTGAAAAAGACAGCGGCGGATGCGAAGCGTCCGCCGCTGTCTTTTTGGGGGAGAGAAAGACATGGTGATGTGTGGTTTATACATGGAACTCCGCTTCGGAGTACAGTGCGGCCTTCGCGCCGGGGGCAAACTCGTTTTTCCCTATCGTTACCATCTCGTGGACTTTTGGGCGACCTCATTATATGCTTATCTTATAAATAAGTAAAATTGATGTTCATTATATGAACATGCAGAAATGTTATTTGAGCATGCATCGATACAAAGCGTTTTTGAAGGTGGCGGAGGTGGGCAGCTTTACCAAGGCGGCGGAGTTATTGGGCTACACCCAGCCCGCGTTGAGCCAGATGATGACCTCGCTGGAACGGGAGCTGTCTATTGATCCGCCCATCATCCGGACGCTGGCTGTTGGTCACCAAGGACCGCCGCACCCTGCCGCTGGCGGCCAAGGTGTTTATCGATGAGCTGATGGCACACAGGCAGCAGCTGCTGTGACGCTTTACAGCTTTAGTCGACAAAAATATTTTTAATAAGGTGGTTTACTTTCGCGGACTAAAATGCTATACTGGCATCAGTACCCGAAAAGGGAGAAAGAAGGAGAGACGATCATGGTTCGAACCGCAAAGTCCAAGATCGGAAAGAAAGAAAAGAATGACCGGCTGTATAAGGCCATTCTGATGCTGGAGACGGAGGAGGAGTGCTATAACTTCTTCCAGGATCTGTGCACGGTGTCTGAGCTGCGGAGTATGGAGCAGCGCTATGAGGTAGCCACGCTGCTGAACGATGGGATGATCTACAACGACATTCTGGAGCGCACCGGCGCATCCAGCGCTACCATCAGCCGAGTGAACCGCAGCTTGATCTACGGCAACGGCGGGTATGAGAGCGTGCTGGAGAAGATGAAGGAGAAAGAGAAGAAATGAGCTGCTACGAGGCGCTGGCCGGTTCATATGACGCGCTGACCGAGGATGTGGGCTATGGAAAGCGGCTGGATTTCATCGAGAAGCTGCTGTGCCGCAGCCGTATCCCGGTGAAGCTGGTGCTGGACCTGGCCTGCGGCACCGGGACCATGAGTTGGCTGCTGACGCAGCAGGGCTACGAGGTCATCGGCGTGGACGGCAGCGAGGATATGCTGGCGGCGGCCATGAGCAAGGGCGGGGAGACACAGGGCGTGCCGCCTGTCTTCCTGCACCAGTCCATGCCGAAGCTGGACCTGTACGGTACGGTGGACGCGGCGGTGTGCTGTCTGGACAGTCTCAACTACCTGACGGACCCAAAGGACGTACAGCGGACGTTCCGGCGGCTGCATCTGTTTGTGGCCCCCGGCGGGATGCTGGTGTTCGACGTGAACACCGCGGCTAAGCTGGCGGCGCTGGACGGTCAGGTATTTCTGGATGAGACGGAGGATACCTACTGCGTGTGGCGGACGGAGTACCACAGGGGCCTTTGTACCTACTACATGGACCTGTTCCGCCGCCGCGGCGACGGCGCATGGCGCCGCAGCGCGGAGGTGCACCGGCAGCGGGCCTACTCTGAGGAGGAACTGACCGCCTGGCTGGCAGCGGCGGGCTTTGGCGATGTTCGGGTCTACGGCGATATGCGTATGCGCCGGCCCCGTGCGGATGAGCAACGGGTCTACATCAGCTGTGTCCGCAAATAAAGCGGCCCGGTACTCGGGCGGATCAAAAGGAATGACCGCGCCCCGCCCTTTTGGGCGGGGCGTGTGAGGCGAAAGAGGGTTATATCTATGGCAGATCGTATCGTAAGAGCTATTTCCACCGACGGCATGGTGCAGGCGGCGGCCATTTGCAGCCGTGGCCTGACGGAGCGCGCCCGGCAGATACACAAGACGCTGCCTGTGGCCACGGCGGCGCTGGGCCGCACACTGGCGGCGGCGTCCATGATGGGCAACGCACTGAAAAGCGACGGCGCCAGCCTGACGCTGCAATTCAAGGGCGGCGGTCCGCTGGGCACGGTGCTGGCCGTCAGCGACAACGAGGGCAACGTGCGGGGCTACGTGACCAACCCCCATGTGGACCTGCCTCTGCGGCCGGACGGCAAGCTGGATGTGGGCACGGCCGTGGGTCATGAGGGCACATTGACGGTCATCAAGGACCTGCACATGAAGGAACCCTACGTGGGCACCATCGACCTGCTGGGCGGCGAGATCGCCGAGGACGTGGCGGGCTATTTCGTGGAATCGGAGCAGATCCCCACCGCCTGTGCCCTGGGCGTACTGGTGGACCGTGACCAGAGCGTCAAGGCCGCCGGCGGGTATCTTATCCAGCTGATGCCCGGCGCAGGTGAGGACGTCATCACCAAGGTGGAGGGCGGCATCATGGCCGCGGGGCCGGTTTCGGCGCTGCTGGACAAAAACGACGACCCGGAGCAGCTGCTGCGGGACGTGATGAGCGACTTTGACCTGAAAATATTGGAGACGTGCCCGGTATCCTACAAGTGCTATTGCAGCCGGGAACGGGTGGAACGGGCGCTGATCTCCCTGGGCCGTGACGAGCTGGAGCAGATGCTGGCGGAACAGGGCGGCTGCCAGCTGACGTGCCAGTTCTGTGACGCGGTGTACGACTTCTCGGCGGAGGACCTGAAGGGCCTGCTGAAAAATATGTAAGGAAAAGGACAAAAATTGAAAAATTTTTGTTGACAGATGCGGATGGGAACGTTATAATATGCCTTGTCGTTTGAACGACAGGTACGGGAGCATAGCTCAGCTGGTTAGAGCACCTGCCTTACAAGCAGGGGGTCACTGGTTCGAGTCCAGTTGTTCCCACCATCCACATGGCCAAGTAGTTCAGTTGGTTAGAACGCCAGCCTGTCACGCTGGAGGTCGAGGGTTCGAGCCCCTTCTTGGTCGCCATATGCCTCTGTAGCTCAGTTGGTAGAGCAGCGGACTGAAAATCCGCGTGTCGTTGGTTCGACTCCGACCGGAGGCACCAAGGTGCCGCAGCAGCGGCGCCATTTGCGGGCGTAGCTCATCTGGTAGAGCGCGACCTTGCCAAGGTCGAGGTAGCGAGTTCGAGCCTCGTCGCCCGCTCCAAGTTAACAAACAGGTTTAGATGCCATGCGGTGAAAACCGCATGGCATCAAGCCTTTTCCGGGGTTCCTATACCCCGATTTTAACGGTTTCAAGCATGGATGTCAGAGCCGCCTGAGAGGCGTTCAACGTGATTTGAACCCCTCTTTTCCTGTTTTCTGGCGAAATAATCGGATGCAGCCCCCTGTTGTACGAGGAGTTTCCTCGCAAAAGGGGGCTTTTTTCATAAAAAAGTTTCACAAAGTTTGGAGCGTCGGTTTGTTGGTTTCGTAGAACCATCGAACCAGCGCTTTTTTGCGTTTAGGAGGAGCTAAATGAGCCGCACGGCTCAAAAAGCAAGGAGGACGCTGTTATGCGGAACGATTATTTTTGCACAAGGCTGCTATTGAACACGGTTTTCTCACAACTTCTTATGGTAAGCGGATTCAAGGGCCCGTGGAGCCTTTATGCCATTGTAATAGCATCATACAAATGGACTGATGCATGTACGCGTGTCAGCCTGTCTATGTGTATGGAATGGGGGTGAAACGGTGGTCGGCTGTAATGGACTTACGCGGCGGTGTGAGCGCAGCGACCATTTGGAAAGCGACTGCGACCACCGTAGGCCGAGAGATGCGACAATTATAGGTGCTAATGTTCTTCATGGCAGCTCTTTCTTTAGAAGGCGTTTTTATATTTGGGTGGGTGTGTTCTTTTTTTACAATTCCCTGTCATTCCAGAACCTGTCAGCTTTGCAGCAGCCGTATGAATTCCTGGCACAGCAGAGAGGCTCGACCCTCGCCGCGATGCACCAACAGAATCTGGCGGGCAGGGATGGGTTCTGTATCGAGTGTGAAAAAGCCCTCCTGCGCCAGAAGGCTCTGTGCGAACAGAGATGGCAGAATGCCGATGGCCAGCCCCTGCTCCACAAACGGGATAACGGTGGAGGAGGTACGCACAGAGTAGTTGGGCAAAAACGTCATCCCTTGTTCGGCAAACCATGCGTCCAGATTGCCCCGGGCACTGGTGCCGGACTCCACCGCCACGATGGGGAACCGGAATATCTCATCGTAAGACAAATGCCGTCCAGCCAGCGATTTGAATCTGGGGCCGGCTACAAACACGTCACGAAAAGAGGCTAGATTAGTCACGGACAAGTCCTCCACATCTGTCAGCGGAGAAACTGCCAGCACTACGTCCGCCTGCTCTGCGCGGAGCATCTGAATCGTCTCATGTGTGGAGCTGCCCTGCACCTGAAGCGTCACATTGGGATGCATCTCCCGGAACTGTCCCAGCTTCGGCAGCAGGAAATGGTACAGCGGCGTCTCCGTAGCGCCGATGATCAGCGTACCTGCTTCAAAGGCGGCCAGCCGCTTTAGTTCGCGTTCGCCGTTGGACAAAGATTTGAACGCGCTGTCCACATGGGAAAAAAGCGCCGTGCCTTCCACGGTGAGCCGCACGCCGCGGGAAACGCGGGTAAACAACTTGCAGCCAAGAGACTCCTCTAGCCGGTGGATGGAGCGGGTTACGGCGGGCTGGGACAGGCACAGCAGCTCGGCGGCCTTTGTGACATTGCCGGTCTGTGCCACCGTATAAAAGGCGCGGTAATATTCCAGATTGAAGTATTCCATGGGCCACTCCTTTGTGATATGCTTTTGACTGATGAATTATATAAATATAAGTGATTTGAATTATATCAGTTTCGGCCATATAATGCAATCATCGAAAGTGCATTTTCAGAAATTTTGGACAAATGAGGTGGAGGAGATGAAAGCGGTCAGGATCTCTGCGGGTGCCGGTTATGCCGGTGACCGCATTGAGCCGGCACTGGAAAACATCCGCAGAGGCAACGTCGATTACATCATGTTTGAATGCTTGGCGGAACGGACCATCGCGTTGGCGCAGAAAGATCGTGCGGCGGACCCGCAGAAGGGATACAATCGACTTCTGGAGTATCGCATGGAGCGGGTGCTGCCGCTGCTGCGGGAGCATCCAGTGAAGATCATCACCAACATGGGGGCGGCCAATCCCGTCGCCGCGGCCGAAAAGGTGCGGAAAATGGCGGCGCAGTACGACCTGACTGATCTGAAGATCGCGGCTGTTATCGGCGACGAGGTAACGGAACGGATACCGGCATACGGCGATCTCGCGATTATGGAGACGGGTGAGCCGCTGCACACGCTGGCGGATAAGATCGTTTCCGCCAACGCCTACATCGGCGGACGGCAGATCTCGCAGGCATTGGCGGACGGCGCGGATATCGTCATTACCGGACGGGTGGCTGACCCGGCGCTGGCCGTCGGCCCGCTGATGTACGAATTCGGCAAAGATTACGATGCCGACGTGGATTTTCTCGGCAAGGCCACAGTGGCAGGGCATCTGCTGGAGTGCGGTGCGCAGGTCACAGGCGGTTATTTCGCGGATCCCGGTGTCAAGGATGTGCCGGAGCTGTGGAATTTGGGGTTTCCCATCCTGACATTTACAGAGGATGAGCGTATCCTGCTGGAGAAGCTGCCCCAGACCGGCGGCAGACTGGATCGCCAGACGGTGACGGAACAGCTGCTGTATGAAATCCAGGATCCCGCCAATTACTTCACTCCCGATGTGATCGCGGATTTCTCCCAGCTCTCCGTGGAGGAGCTATCCGACGGGCGGGTCGAGGTCAAGGGTGCCGCGGGAAAAAAGCGCACCGGCACGTTGAAGGTCAGCGTGGGCTATCAGGACGGCTACATCGGTGAGGGCCAAATCAGCTATGGTGGTCGGAATTGTGTGGCGCGCGCGAAGCTGGCAGCGGAGGTCATCCAAAAGCGTCTTGTCCTACTGAACAAGCATTACAGCGAAACGCGCACCGACCTGATCGGCGTCAACAGTCTGTACGGTGCGGAGCAGGAGAAGGTGTTCCCCGCTCCGCAGCTCAGCGAGGTGCGGCTGCGGGTAGCCGTGCGTACGGAAAAGAAAGAGGACGCGGAGGTCATTGGCCGGGAGATCGAGGCGCTGTATGTCAACGGCCCGGCCGGAGGCGGCGGCGTCCGCAGCAGCGTGGAGTCGGTGCTCTCCATCGCCTCGGTGCTTATCCCGGAGGAAGACGTTCATCCCACGGTCTGCTGGGAAAGGGGTGAGTGAATATGCGTGTATACGACATCGCGCACTCCCGCACGGGAGACAAGGGCAACATCTCCACTATTTCCGCCTGTGCTTACCGCCAGGAGGATTATGCCGTTCTGGCAGAGAAACTGACGGCGGAGAAGGTCATGGAGCAGTTCGCTCCGCTGGGCGTGACCCATGTGGACCGGTATGAGATTCCGACCCTGTACGCGCTGAATTTTGTGATCTTCGGCAGTCTCGGCGGCGGCGTGACCCGCTCTCTGGCGCTGGACAAGCACGGTAAGTCCCTGTGCGGCCTGCTGCTGGAAATCGAACTGTAATCCCTTTTTGCCCCTCAATGAGAGGTATCCTTATGACATCAAAAAATATTAGGAGGAGAAAACTATGGCAGCGATTTATGCATTGACGATCTGCCTTGTGCTGTATGCTATCGGCGATATCGTCTCCGTCAAGACAAAAGGACTTCTTTCTTTGGTATTCGTTCTGTGCGTCGTGATGCTCATCGGCTTCTGGTGCGGTCTGCCCACGGATATCGTGACCACCGCTGGCATCGCGCCCCTGGGCAAGGTCAGTGCCAGTCTGCTGGTCGTCGGTGTCGGCACCACTATGAACACGAAGGAACTGATGCGCCAGTGGAAAACGGTCATCGCCAGTTTCTGCTGCTGCACCGCGGGTGTGCTGCTCATCGTATTTGTGGGACGGTTCATCATCGGCACGGATGCCGCCATTGCCGGCGCTCCTATCTTCGCCGGTGCGTCCGTAGCGCTGATGATCGTCAACGAGGCGCTGGAAAACGTCGGGCTGACTGATACACTGGGTGTAGTGGTGATCCTGATTTTTGCGTTGCAGAAGTTCATCGGTGTGCCCCTGTGCTCCTTCTGCCTGAACCGTGAGGCCCGAGCTTTCCTAAAGGATCGGGAAAAGATGCAGAAGTATCTGGCTGTTACGACGGAAGATGCCGCCAGCGAGAAAAAGCGTCCGCTGTCCTTCTTCAGCAAGACCAATAAGCCCGTTTACAACTTCACCAAGGTGGCGCTGGTGGCCAGTCTCAGTACGGCGCTGTCCGCGCTGACGCAGGACAAGGTCAACGTGTACATCATCTGTCTGGTGATGGGCGTGCTGTTCACCGAACTGGGCTTCCTGCCCCGCAACGCGCTGTCCAAGCTCGATTCCTATTTCCTGCTGCTGTTCTCCATCCTGATGACCATTTTCTCTTCCCTGGCCAAGGTCACGCCCCAGACACTGGTGCAGTCCTTCATCCCCGTGCTGGTAGTCCTGCTGCTGGGTGCCGCCGGCGTGGTGGTGTTCGCGTTCCTGCTGTCCAAGGTGCTGAAGCAGAGCGCCTGGCTGAACATCGCGTTGGGCATCACCTGCACTTTCGGCTTTCCCACCACAGTGATGCTGTCTGAGGAAATCGCCAATGGCGTGGGTACGACGGATGAGGAAAAGTCCGCACTGCGCAACTATTTGCTGCCGCAGATGACGGTGGCCGGTTTCATCACCGTGACCATCGGTTCCGTGATCCTTGCCGGCATCATTGTTCCCCTGCTGGGGTGATCGCGGGTAACAGGAGGTACTTATGAGCACGAATGTATTGTGTGGACTGGAGCCGCAAAGCGTATTTTCCTATTTTGAGCAGTTGACCCGCATTCCGCGGGGCAGCGGCAATGAAAAAGCGGTCAGCGATTACATCATTGCCTACGCGGAGCAGCATGGCTACCGTTGGGAGCGTGACGAAGCCAACAACGTAAAGCTGTACGCCCCGGCAACGTCTGGCTATGAAAATCGCAAGAGCATCGTACTACAGGCGCATCTGGATATGGTGTGCGCCAAGGATCCGGATGTGGCGTTTGACTTCAAGACGCAGCCCATCGACATCTATGTGGAGGACGGCTTCGTAAAGGCTCACGGCACCACGCTGGGTGCGGATGACGGCGCCGGTGTGGCCATGATCTTGGCGCTGCTGGACGACAGGACGCTTCCACATCCGCCGGTGCAGGCGATTTTCACCACCGGTGAGGAGATCCTGTTCGTGGGTGCAGAGGCGATGGATGCCCATTGGCTGGACGGCGACTATTACATCGGACTGGATTACTCTAACAACAAGAAGATCCTGGTCTCCGCCGCGGGTGTCAGTGTGTTACAGTGTACGCTGACGCTGGAGCGGGCACCGGTGCCTGTGGGCTGGACGGCATTTGACGTGACTATCAGCGGCATGCAGGGCGGACACAGCGGGAATACCATCCACATGGATCGCGGCAACGCCGTCAAAGTCACGGAGGAATTTCTGGTGGGATTGCCTGCCGGACTGGCAAGCCTTGCTGACATCTCGGCAGGCACGCTGATCAATATCATCCCGGCGCACGCGGAGGCGGTCGTGGTGTGCCCGCCGGAGCACGCGGATACCGTCCGGACAGCGCTGGATGCGCGTATTGCCCTTTTGAAAGAGGTATACCGTCACACTGAGCCGCAGCTTACTATCACAGTGAGCCAGCGCTCCGCCGGGGACGGCATGACGGTGCTGACACCGGCGTGTGCGGAGAAGCTGCTGCGCTTTGTCCGGCTGTGCTATGTGGGCGCATGGCGCATGGCGGACGATACCTACTCTCGAGCGGAGTGCTCTGCCAATCCGGCGATACTGCGTCTGGAACAGACCGAGGCAAAATTTACCCTTTCTGCCCGCAGCAATTCCGAATATCTGCACGATCAGATTATTGCCCATCAGTCGGAGCTGGCTGCCCTGTGCGGCTGGAAGGCTGAGCTGGAGAGCCGCGCAGGCGCTTGGGAGTACAACGCGGCGTCTCAGTTGCTGCCGCAGGTCATTCCCATCTTCCGGGAGGTCACCGGACGCGAGCCGGAGATTGCGCAGATCCATGCCGGTGTGGAGGGCGGCGTTTTTGACACCAAGGCCCGTGAGATCGGGCGCAGGCTGGATATGGTGAATCTGGGCGTCATGAATTACGATGTCCATACTCCGCGGGAGCGGATGGAGATCGACTCCGTGAAGCCGCTGTATGAAATGCTGCGGCAGATCCTGATGACGGTGGAGTAAGCACATGGACGGGCTCCGCTTTTCGAACTTTTTTGTCGAAAAGCGGAGTTCTGCTTATATACTTCTCGATGGACAGGAACTTATTCGCTGTGCTTTACTATACTTGGAACAAAGATAATAACTGGGAGAGGCCGCAATACGAAGGAAGGAGAATATGCTGACTCGTGACCCTTTTAACATTACAAGTGAACAAACAGGTTTAGATGCCATGCGGTGAAAACCGCATGGCATCAAGCCTTTCCGGGGTTTTCCACGCCCCTTTTTCAACGGTTTCAAGCATGGATGTCAGCGCCGTCTGAGAGGGGTTCAACGTGATTTGAACCTCTTTTTCTGTTTTCTGGCGATAAAATCGGATGCAGCCCCCTTTTGTACGAGGATTTTCCTCACAAAAGGGGGCTTTTTTCATGAAAAAATTTCACAAAGTTTAGAGCGTCGGTTTGTTGGTTTCGTAGAACCATCGAATCGGCGTTCTTTTCATTACAAAATGGGAGGATCACAACATGAATGACCGCAACACGGAGCAGCAGATTCATTACCTTGAGGAGATCTGCGTTCGCCTGCACCGCGCTGGCTTTGAAACCCAGCCTTTAGAGGACTCGCAGATGCCTGTCTATTGGAATGGCGTGCCTCTCTGCCGGATCACCGGCAAGGGCAGCGTGTTCTATCGGCGGGAGGATGTTGGCACACCTCAGACCGAGGAGGCTCTCCGCCAGGCCGAGGACATCGCCGCACGGACGAGAGAGTATATGCTTGCTATGGAGACTGCCCCGCAGCTCAAAGCCAGTGGACTGGAGGGCGACTATCGAATCCTTGCCGACTTCAACGGCACAGTGCTGGCGGGAACACATAGCAAACACGGCGTCCAATTCGTCACATGGGATTGGGACTATAATCGCACGGGCGTGTCCCACGGGCACTACTTCATGGAGGACTATGACGGGGCCAAGCGGGACTTTGCCATACGAAGCGGCCTCATCCACAAGGAGCAGCTTTTCAGCCCAGAGCAGATGACAGAGATCTACCGCTGCTGCGCCGACTCTGTAGACGGTGATTTTTTCGACCTCACCGCCGAACAGGAAAAGGTGATCCGAAGCGTACAGCAGCAGATCGAGGATTGTGTGCCGGATTTGGCCGAGCGCATCCGGCAGCAGGAAGACGCGATGGAACAGACAATGTAATAATGTAATACAGAATGTCACGGGACGAAGTTTGAAGGGTCAGACTTCGTCCTTTTGTATTTTATGGACAGGGAGGTAGACATGATCGATGGGATCAGACGCAGCGTAGACAAACGCACCTGCACGGCATTTGTGCCGACGCCGCCGGAGCCGGTGTTTTGCACGGAGAACGAACGATGCCGTGGATGCCCGTACCCCGCCCACGGTGTCATCTGCTGGCATCGGGATGGGACTTGCCTGCGGATAGATATGGAGAAAATCGAGAGGAGAAAGAAGAATGATTCAAGCTGTTTTTAGTAACCCTTTGCACCCGGAATACGGCGTGGCAACCATTCCGTTTCCAATCTCACATGACCAGTATGCGTACTGCATGGAGCTGCTGGAGGCATTGAAGATCGGTGATGCGGTCAAAGCTGACTGCAAGGTGGAGGAGATCGACAGCTTCTACACCGTTCTTAAGCGCATGGAGATGCTTACGGTAAATGTAGAGGAGCTGAACTATCTCGCCAAACGGCTGGAGAGCTTCGATGACGGTGAAGCTGCGCAGTTTCAGGCAATGGCCCATAAGCTGGAACTCTCCAAGCTGAAGGATTTCATAAACCTGACCTTCTGCTGTCAGCAGACTACAGTCATCACGGATTTTTCTGACCTTGCTGCCATTGGCCGAGACCACTACATGAATCTGCACGGCGGCAGCGCAAGAGTTGACGAGTTGGAGGCGCTGGACGGCGAGGAAACGGCAAGGCAGCTCATTGAGAATGGCAACGGCACGATCACGCCCTATGGCGTGGCCTATGACAACGGCATAAAGCTGGAGCAGGTCTACGATGGGCAGTTCTTTCCCTGCTATTACTATGAGCCGAATGCCAGCGCCCTTGCGCTGACCTCCAAAGCCGAGCCGGAGGACACCGAGCACATCACTTGGTTGTTTCTCCCCATGGCGCAGGAGGAGATCGACCGAGCCCTGCTTCGTGCCGGCATCACCGATCCGCCGGAGATCCGCCTGCGGCTGGTGGAGAGCCATCTGCCGGACGAGGTAGACGTGCTGCTGGATATGGAACAGGAAAGCCTTGCGGACCTCAATGCATTGGCGCAGGTAGCGGATACTCTTTCCACGGATGACCTCAAAAAGCTGGGCGCTGTGGTGGCTATGGCAAAGCCGGAAACTGCGGCACAGATCAAAAGACTTGCGGAAAACCTCGAGCTCTTTGACTTCGCTCCCGACGCGCACACGCCGGAGGAATACGGCAAGTACATGATCCAGCAGTCCGGCTATTTTGATTACGATGAGAATTTAGATGGGTTCTATGACTACGAAGGCTACGCCCAGCAGCGCATGAGTGAGGAGGACGGCATGTTCACCGACCGGGGTTACATCGCGTACAAGGGCTATTACAGCATGGAGGAAGTGATGAACGGCAGCCAGAGCGGTTGCATGGAGATGGGAGGCATGACATGATCATTCAAAAGGAGGGCTACCTGTGAACACAAAAATCTCGTATCTGTATAGAGATGCCGACAATTACAAGAAAGTCAACGAATGCGTCATTGCCGGCGCATTGACTGCGGAGCAAATTTGCGCCATCAAAGATTGCTGCGACATGGGCGAATACTTCATTCCAAGCCAAGTGGGTCTGCCGGAACGCCGCTTTGATCGGTATGATCCGGCGGTGGATCACTGCTGGTTCGAGCTGGATGAGGACAGCTTCTCGGAAACGATAGAGCCACCTACGGTAGCCCTTACCGCTGCAGAACTGGTCAACCGCTTCGAAGAATGCCGAAACAACTGGCAGGATGAGGCATACACGCCGCAGATGGGCGGCATGGTATGAGCACGGGAACGGCTTGTGCCAGAGGGCCTCCCACCCTATCAGACCATTGTAGATCTTTCCGTTGACTTACGGATGGTTGTGTGGTAGTTGTTTGTGCTACCCAAAACACTGAAAGGAGAAATGCACATGAAAAAGAAGATCCTGACTCTGATGTTGGGGACGCTCCTGCTGCTCACGGCCTGTGGGCAGACGGGGGACAGCTCCCCATCGACGATGCTGCCAGTGGCGGCGGTGCAGAGCGCGACAGCGGCCATCGCGCCTGTGGATGACAAGGTGCAGGAAAATGCCGAGAGCCTGCTCGTTGGGGAGGATACCGAGGAGGCCGAGCCCGCAGGCGACGAGGAGACTCCGAAACCTACCAAGGATGCCGCGACACCTTCCGGCAAGACGGAGGAAACACTGTCCACACCCGCCGGAGAGGAACAGCCGGACGTGCCGGAGCAGCCGACTACGCCCGAACAGCCGGTAACGCCTGAGCCTGAACCTGTTCCCGTACCTGCGCCGACACCGGCAGAGGAGCAGGAGCAGCCGGTACAGGAGATTGCTCCCGAACCTGCGCCCACGCCTGAACCCGCCGCCAGCGGGGACATCTACTCCATCGCGGAGGCTATTCAAGCGGGCAACGAGTACGCAAGAGCGCAGTACGGTGTGACCATCGACACCAGCATGACCACCGCCGACTCCAGCTACTTCCCCGGCACGGCGGACAGCGTGGCATGGCTGGCGGAGAATGGCGGACAGGCAGCACTGACCGCCGCCGTAAAGGGCAACGTGGACGCCACCTTCGCCTGCCTCGCCGCCATGGACGGCGCGGAAACGGTCAGCGCGTATGCGCGATTCAACTGCACCGCCCGCTACAATGCGGCATCGGACGAGTACATCGTGGTGGTGCTGTACGGATAAACCAACTGAATACCCGACCGAAAGGCCGACAGCGTATGCTGCCGGCCTTTTGCGTTGGGAGGAAGGAACGCTATGAAGAAAACAATTCCTAATCTGTTGACGCTGGTATGCCTTTTAGTAGCAATCATGGGGCTGTCCGTTGTGACCGCCCACGCAGCCACGGTCACAGGCACGATCAGCGGCGGTAACGAGTACCGTTACCATGAGGACAAAACGCCCGTGCCGCAATGGGGCGCGTTTACCAGCACAAAGCTGAAATACTTTACCAGAGATGATACGGGCGTAACGGTGCCTGCCTACTGCATGGAGCCATCCGTTCGCTCTGCCAGCGGCGATCTGAGCTACTCCTCCACCAGTTGGAGCAGCTTGAGCTGGAATCAGCGGTACGCTGTGACGCTGGCACTCTCCTACGGCTACGGCGGTAACTATGATTTTTATGGAATCCATCCTGACTGCGCGCAGCTGGCGACACAGGCGGTGATTTGGGAGTTCGTGTGCGGCTACCGCGGTACGACCTATCCGTACACCCTGTATGATACCACCTGCGCCAACCTGTTCCACTACGCCGGTGACGGCGTGCAGGAGGCGTATGACATCCTTATTGACCGCATTATGAGTCATGGCGTGATCCCCAGCTTTGCGGTGAAGTACCGCAATCAGCTTTCGGACGCCAATGCCATTACGCTGACATGGGACGGCAGTCAGTATGTGGGTACAGCCACCGATACCAATGGTGTGCTGTCGCAGTACTATTTCCGAACCAATATCAGTGGCGTAACCGTCAGCCAGCGGCGTAATGTATTGACCGTGACGGCCACAAAGGACGCCGCAGCGAAGCTGAACGGTTATATCAGCAGCGACTACGGCTACGCACTGGATGTGGAGGGCACGGAGGCTGTGCTGTTAGAACCCAGCAACGGCAGCAACTACCAGGCGTGTGCGGCGCTGACCTCGCTGCCCGACCCCGTGTGGGCGTATATACACTTTAAGGTCAACATTGTGGAGGAGAAGGGCAGCCTGACCATCAACAAAGTCGATGCGGAGACTGGCAAGGCGCTGGCGGGTGTGACCTACCGACTATACGACAGCGCAGGGAAAAAGGTGACGGATGTTACCACCGGCGCGGATGGTAAGGCGGTGTTTGCTGATCTGTCGCAGGGCAAGTACAGCTATCAGGAGATCAGCGCACCCAGCGGCTATGTGGTGGACAACACCAAGTATCAGATCACCATTACGGCCACGGCACTGAACATTACGCAAAAGAGAACCAACACACCTGCCAAGGCCAGCATCGAGATCGTCAAGGTGGACGCTGATCACAAGACACCGCTGCAAGGCGCGGGCTTCCGACTGTATGATACTTCCGGTAAACAGGTCGCGGAGGGCAACACAGACGTCAATGGTAAGCTGACCTTCTCCAACCTGCGGTTGGGCAGCTATACCTACAAGGAATTCAAAGCACCGGACGGATATGTTTTGGATACCACGGCGTACTCCGCTGTGCTGAATAAAAACGGGCAGGTGCTGAAGGTCACTCGCGAGAATATGCCGGTCAAAGGCAGTATTGAGGTCTTGAAGGTGGACGCAGAAACCAAGCAGCCGCTGGCCGGTGTGGTGTATCGTCTTTTCGACGCCGATGGCAACAAGGTCGCGGACGGCACGACCGATGCCACCGGCAAGGTGACATTCTCTAACCTGAGACTCGGCAAATACTTCTATCAGGAGGTCAGTACCGTGGATGGCTATGTGCTGGACGAGACCAAATACGATTTCAGCCTGACCAAAACAAATCTCAACATCAAAGTCACCCGCGAGAACGCACCCGCCAAGGGCAGCATCACTGTCCGCAAGGTGGATGTCACGGGCGCACCTCTCGCCGGCGCAGAGCTGCTGCTGGAGACTTCCGCAGATGGCAAGACGTGGACGGAGGTGGGCAGAGTGACCACCGACAAGACCGGCATCGCCAAGTGGAGCGACCTCAAGATCGGCGTGAAGTACCGCGTGACGGAAACCAAAGCCCCAGCAGGGTACACCCTCCTGACCGAGCCGCTGTTCACGGGAACGCTGGACAGCAGCAACCGCGATATTACCATCACCGCCTGCAACAACGCAGGATTTGCCCTGCCGTTCACGGGCAGGGCGGGATTTACAGCCTATTTCCTGCTTGCAGCACTCATGCTTTGCATGGGTGTTTATTTTTGCAAAAAATCTAACATCAAAAAGGAGACAGCTAAATGAAAAAGATCCATCGCGTGTTCGCGCTGCTCATGGCCGTTGTTATGGCTCTGGGCCTCATCACCACAGCGTTCGCAGAACCGACCATCGACCCCAGCAAAAAAGCATCCCTTTCCATCTACAAATACGACATCACCAAGGCCGGCAACGATGGCGCGTGGGACGCGGAGTCCTACGTTTCCACTGGTCTGCATGACGACGCGGTTATTGACAAGCTGAGCAAGTACGCCATTCAGGGCGTGGAGTTCACCTACCTTCGCGTCGCTGATATTGCCATGAACAATGAACTGGTAGACGGTCAGCGTCAGGTTGGCGTCCTGTATGGCTTTGACAGCTCTGACCGCAGCAACGCTGTACTGTCTACCATCGGCCTGACCAACGCAGACGCTCACAAGACCGACAATGGCATCAATTACTTTACCAGCGATATGCTCAACAACAAGCTGTCCGCTGCACTGGCTGCCAACACCACCACCGTGAAGAATGCGCTGGAGGCCGCTGCCAAGGACGGCGGCGTGGCCATGACCGAAACGGATGCCACCGGCCACACTTCTGCTTCCAGTATGGAGCAGGGATTGTACCTTGTCGTGGAGACTCGCGTCCCCGAAAACGTGACCTCCACCTGCAATCCTTTCTTCGTGTCCCTGCCCATGACCACCATCGATGGCGCGGCATGGAACTACGATGTGACCGTGTACCCCAAGAATCAGACCGGCAATCCTACGTTGGATAAGACTGTGCGTGAAGCAAAGAACTCCACTGGCAAGAATACCGGCAGCCTGACCGACATCACCGATGGGTACGCTCACACCGCTACCGCTTCCGTGGGCGATACCGTGGACTACCAGATCATCAGCACACTGCCCACGATTACCTCCAAGGCGTCTTCTCTGAGCGAGTACACCTATGTGGACACGCTGAGCAAGGGTATCAAATACAACGAGAATGACGTGGTTATCGAGTTCTTTAAGGACGCTGGCTGCACCGACAAGATCGCCACCTGGGCGGTGAACTCCGGCAAATTTACCGTGGGTTACGAAGATACCGCCAACACCATGACCATCCACATGACCGATGCCGGTCTGGCGGAGATCAACGAATCTGAGAGCGTTTATACCGACAGCGTGAAGCGTGGCTACAGCGATTGCACCATGCGGATTACTTACGCCGCCACCCTGACTGCCGCCGCCAAGATGGGCGATACCGACAATCCCAACGAGGTCGTGCTGACTTGGAAGCGTACCAACACTACCTACTTTGATACCCTCAAGGACTGCTGCCATGTGTACACCTACGGCATTGACGTTCTCAAGCAGTTCTCTGACAACGGCGGCAACGCGCGGAACGTGAAGTTCCGGCTGCACAACGATACTGACGACTGCTATATCATCGCCGAACAGAAGGACGGCGTGTACTACGCCAAGGGTTTTACCGCCAAGAAATCTGATGCTACTACGTTCATTCCCAATGCACAGGGTCACATCGTGGTCAAGGGGCTGGAGAACGATGCCTATTCCCTGACCGAAATCTCCACGGATAAGGGCTATGTGCTGCTGAGGGACGCGGTCAAAATCATTATTAAGACCAGCGAGAACGGCCAGTGCGAGAAGTGCGGCGCAAAACTGCTGACCGCCTCCGCCACCGTCAACGGCAAGGACGTTACTATGACCGATGGCAATGCCATTGCGCCTTTGACCGTGGTTAACAACCCCGGCTTTGACTTGCCCAAGACCGGTGGCTACGGCACATGGATGTTCACCATTGGCGGTGTGGCCCTGCTGGGTGCGGCAGCCTTCATCGTGGTCAAGTCCCGCAAGCACAAGAGCGAGCAGTGAAGCGCTGGATACTGGCGGCGGCTTGCGGTATTGCGGCACTGGGGCTGCTGCTTTACCCACTTGCGGGAGAGTTTCTGAGCGAAAGGTATCATTCAGACGTCGAAACCACCTACACCGCCGCCATCGCGGACACCGATGATACCGAACTGACCGCCCAGCGTGAAGCCGCAGAGCAATACAACGCCATGCTGTCCGGCACAGCGGCCATCACAGAGGGAGGGGCTTCCGTCCCTCCCTTGCCGTATGCAGAGCAGCTCACGGTGGGCGGCGTCATGTGCTACATTGACATTCCCAAAATCAGCGTATACCTGCCGGTACAGCACGGCACAAGCGCGGAAACGCTTGAAAAGTCAGTCGGCCATGTGGTAGGGACTTCCCTGCCGGTGGGCGGCAGCAGCACCCAAGCGGTGCTGTCGGCTCACAGCGGCATGGCGAGTTCCAAGCTGTTTTCGGACATAGACCAGCTGGCAACGGGCGACACGTTTTACATCCATGTGCTGGGTGAGGTGCTGGCATACAAAGTAGACGCCATAAACACGGTACTGCCGACAGATACGCGACTGCTCCAAATCGAGGAAGGCAAGGACTATGTAACGCTGGTGACTTGTACGCCGTTCGGGATCAACACCCACCGACTGCTGGTGCGAGGGCATCGGGTGCCGTATACGTCAGAGCAGGACGCCGTTGCCACCGAAACGCAGAAAACGGCATCCTCGTGGACACAGCACTACCTCACCGGCGTGGGCATTGGCCTTGGCGTGGTGGCCGTGGTCGGTGGTGCTTACTTTTGGGTGAGGAGGGCGCGCCATGCGTAAGACACCCTTTGTACTGGCGGCACTGCTGGCGGTGGCGGGCATCTGCGTCATGCTGTGGCCGGTGTTCACGGGACACAGGCTGCAAGCCAACACAGATGAGGCCGTGCAGAGTTTCCTCGAAGAACGGAAGCCGGAGCAGCAGTACCCCGAACTGCTGGCAGCCTTACGGGAGTACAACCAGCGCATCCACGCCGAAAAGCAATCCGGCCTTGTTGATCTCGAAGCCTGTGAAACGCCCGCCGCCGACCTGACCGCCTGCGGTGTCGAGGACGAGATCATAGGCGTGCTGGAGATACCGGCTATGGAGCTGACCATGCCCGTCTACTTGGGTGCGTCCGATGCCCACCTCGCCGCAGGCGCGGCGGTGCTGGGCAATACCTCCGCCCCTATTGGCGGCGACAATACCAACAGCGTTATTGCCGGCCACCGTGGGTGGCGCGGTGCGGACTACTTCCGGCACATCGACCGTTTACAGGTGGGCGATACTGTTACGCTGACGAACCTATGGGAGACACTGACCTACACCGTGGCCGACATCCAGATCATCCAGCCCCATGAGGTGGATAAGATCAAGATACAACCGAGCCGTGACCTGCTGACGCTTGTCACTTGCCACCCCTATGCCAGCGGTGGACGGCAAAGGTATGTGGTGTGCTGCGAGAGAACGGAGGTGAGATAGCGGTGGCTCTTGTAGGCAAAGTGACCTTTGTGGGGGACGATGACATCCTATACGACGATGCAGATGCCTTCCTGGACTGCATTCGGGAGGAACTGCCCTATCGGGACACCACAGGGTTTCGCTACGAAGTTCTGACAGACGATCCCGCCGTCCGCAAGGCGGTAAATGATATCCTGTTCGACTTCTTTGGCGTGGAAGAACCCTGCGAGGAGGAAGACTACACACAGACAATGGGAGGAATGTGATATATGAACGTAAATCGGGAGATGCTGGCATTTCTGCGGAAGCAGTATCCTGCGGGCACGCGCATCCGGCTGGACGCTATGCAGGACCCGTATGCGCCGGTGGAGGCCGGTACGACGGGAAAACTGAACTACATCGACGACGCGGGACAGTTCCACATGAAGTGGGACAACGGGCGGACGCTGGCGCTTATCCCCGGCGTGGACAGCTTCACCGTCCTGCCGCCTGAGCTTACCCTGATGAAGCTGTATATGCCCCTCACCGCCGACATTTACGAGCGAAATGAGTGGGGAGATATGCCGGATGAGCCGGAGCTGCTGACCGGGCGCGACCTGACGGCGTATGAGGACCATATCCGCAGTGCGCTGGTGAAGTATCGGATGCCGGAGGAGGTCAGCCGCGGTATCATGCACTGGTACAACGCAGCGGACAGCGTAAACGACAAGGTGCGCTCCGCCACTTTCAATGTGGAACGGCGGGACGGCAGGCTGTGGGGCATCGCGGAATGCCAGATCAGCGGTGAGCTGTCGGCAACGGAGCTGGCCAAGCTGAAGGAGTACATCTCCGGCCAGGCGTCAGACGGCTGGGGCGAGGGCTTCGAGCAGAGGAAGATCGCCCTGGACGGCGGCAGAGAGCTGTACGTCCACCTGTGGCAGGCTGAGGACTGGAGCATCCAGACGGAGCAGGAACGCTTCTGCGCCCACTTTGATAAGCTGCCGGAGATGTGCTTCACGCTGCTGCCGGGTACGGGACAGCTCATCTGCATCAAGCGCGGCGAAAGCGGGTACTACCCCAGCGATTGGTCTACCGGTGACGCCCACGAGAACCGCCGTATCGCGGATGAGCAGAACAGAAAGAGGGGCGTGACGCCTGCACAGGAGGAGGCTATGAAGATCGGCAGCATGTGCGGCTGGGATGTACCCGGTGCAGACCCGGACAACTGTGAGGACATCGTACAGCGCCGTGGGGGGATGGAGCTTGGATAAAAAGATTATCTCCATATACATGGGCAATCCCGACAACAGCAATCACGCGGAGCTGGAGCTGCCCGCCACGCCATGGGAAATGGTGGATGCCATGGACAGACTGCGTCTGTCAGAGGGACAGGAACCCTATTGGCAGGTGGAGGACATGGGTCGATATGAATTTCTCGCCCCACATCTTGATGGGTACGATTTGTACCAGTTCAACGCACTGGCAGAGAAGCTCCGTACATTCAGCGATGTGGATGCCGTGGCTTTCGAGGGCCTGGTGCAGATGGAGCTTGACAAGCTATGGCAGAACAACGGCGGTGAGTTGACGCTCCGGCGGGTACTGGATCTGGCATACAGCATGGATTGCTGCCATGTGGTGCCGGGGATCACGGACGATGCAGCGCTGGGACAGTTCTATGTAGAGAACGACTTTCTGCCGGATTTGGCAACCGTGCCGGACAGCGTATTGGAAATGCTGGACTACGAGAAGATCGGTAGATCGATGCGGGAGGGTGAGGGCGGCGTACTTACGCCCCACGGCTATGTGATGCAGGAGTCCGAGCTGCGGCAGGCCCCGTCCAACTTGGGCAGGCCGCCACGAAAGCCGCCGTATATGATCTATTTCCTCTGCGTCAGCGATGCCCGCTCCGTAAAGCTATACCTGCCCGCAAAGCAGGCGGAGCTGGACGCTGTACTGGATTGCCTGGAGGTGGACAGCTGGCAGGAGGTGCGGCTGGAGGATCGTGACGCCGCCATGCCGGAGATGTGGCGCTTCACAGATATGGTCTATGACGGCATGGAGCAGATCAACCGATTTGCGCAGTGTCTGGAGGAACTGGACAGAAATAAGGAACTGATAAAGTTCAAGGCTGTGGCCGGTCAGCTGGACATCAGAAGCCTGGACGATGCGGTTGCACTGGCAGAGCATCTGAGCGAATATGCCCTTGAGCCGGGTATCCATTCTCTGGAGGAATTGGCGAGGGAGGAGCTCTCCGTCATCGTGAGCGATCCGGATCGTGACCTGCTGACGCGGCATCTGAACATGGAGGCCTACGGGGCAGACCTGTTGTGGCAAGATCAGGGGCTTTTCAGTGACTACGGCTATATCTGCCGCCCGGACGGACAGCCGCTGCAAGTACCGCGGCAAGGCGTGGACATGACCATGCAGTAAAATTTAACAACAATGGGGCCGCTTTCCGAAAAGGGATGGCGATCCCTCTTTTTGCGCCCTTTTCGGTGAACGGTCACCGGAAGGGAGTGCAAGAATGACGAAGGAAACCGTCGCCCTGTATCTGGAAAATGGATTTAAGGGGCGCAGAAATGTGATCAGCAGCCGGGAATTGGAGCGTGTGCTGGGCATCAGCGGGAACGAGCTGCGGCGGCGCATCAACCTTCTGCGGCGGGACACCGTACCCATCGCGGCAGACCAGCGGGGCTACTACTTCGCGGAAACGGCGGCGGAGGTCTATGATACCATCCGCGGCTTGCAGAAAATGCGCAGCGGACTGGACGCGGCTATCTCCGGACTGGAGCGTGCGTTGGAGAAATTTGATGCGTGACAGCCTGATAAAGCTCATGCCTTGGATGGGCGGTAAGGGACAGCTTATGTGGGCCATACAGATGCTCTTGCCCATCCACTATAAAACACTGGTGGATGTGTTTGGCGGCAGCGGTATCATCACGCTGAATACCGCCGTGCCGAAGGGGTGCCTGCAAATATATAACGACCTGAACCATGACCTGTATAACCTGCTTTTCTGCGTCAAGCACCGCCCTATGGCCCTGACGAAGGAACTGAGCTTTCTCCCCATCAATGCCCGTGACGAGTTTGATGTGCTGCGCAGACAGCTGCAGGGCGAGGACTTCACACAGCTGTATCTGGATGAGGAGCTGCAGCTGGCAGAGCAGATGTTCCCACCGCCGGAGGCGGAGGAGGTCAAGCGGCTGCTGCAAAGCCGTGCGGAGCTGTCGGATGTGCGCCGCGCCGCCGCTATCTACAAGCTGCAGCGATACAGCTATAACGGCAACGGCGACAGCTATGGTGTGAGCTCCTGCGATATACAGCGCTTTTTTCGGGATATTTGGGAGTGTTCTCACCGCCTGAAGGATGTAGCGCTGGAGAATAAGGATTTCGAGAGCATCATCACCACCCATAATGATCCGCAGACCACGGTCTATTGTGACCCGCCCTATTATGAGGCGGAGCGTTACGCGGTGGAATTCCCCCGCAGTGACCATCAACGGCTCCATGACGTGCTGGCGCAGCACACGGGCTTCGCCATGGTGTCCTATAACAACTGCGACTATATTCGCAGGCTCTACGAGGACTTTTTCATCTATGAGGTGGAGCGTCCCAACAGCCAATCCAAGAAGAAAAATGACATATACCGGGAATACATCATGACCAACTATGATCCCCGTGTTTTTGCATCACAGATGACGATATTCGGCGATTACAGCAGCGATGGGAAGATATGCCGACTGGTGCATATCCCGGAACGACCTTTGAGAACTTGAGGAGGATCTAACATGAAGAACGAAATGACATGGGATAAGAACGGCCTGCTCATCCCCAATGGGGAGCTGATAGAGCAGGGGCTGGACTGCGGGGAGCTGTCCGCCCAAATGACACAGAACCTTATCATGCTCATGCCGGAGGAGATGACGGCGGCGCAGGCGGCAAACGTGCTGGCGGGGCTGCTGGATGCGGCGTCGCAGATCACAGAGGCGGTGCTGGACGCCTGCAAGATGCCCTGCGGCAAACACTGTGACAAAGCCGCTGAGGAGTTTGACCTGGACGCCGTGCCGGAGATGATCCGTATCCTGCTGCTGAACAGCGGCTGCTGCCCGTCCCTGCTGGAATGCTATCTGGAGGAGGGGGATATCATCTATGCTGTCAAATGAGGAGATGTACCCCTACACGGCAAAGGAGGCGCGGGACAGGGGCGAACTGGAGCTGTGGCGTGCCAATTTCCGCAGCAACTGTGCCTGTGCCGGTGCCATAGAGCTGGCCATCCGCAGGGACTTTGACGGGATGCACCTCAAGGAGGGCTGCGCCGAAAGCGTCATCGAGCAGTACGGTTACAAGCGCGTAGGCTATGTGCTGGCCAACACGCTGCAGATGCAGTCCTACGATGGACGCTACCACGAAACGAACAAGAGATGGAGTCGCACTATCTTCGTGCCCGAGGACGGCGGACACCGGCATACTTTCCTCATCAATAGCCATCCCGTCATACTGGACGGCTTCGTAAGCAACTACCGTGTGGAGCTGGAGCAGCTCCAAGCGAATAGCGATCAGGCAATGTCCATGGGCGAAATGACAATGTGAAGGAGGAAGCTATGAGATATGTGAAACGTGCAGTGCTGGTCTGCGGTGCGGCGGTACTGCTCTGCTGGCTGTTTTCCGTGGCGGCTTACGCCACCGGCAGCGGCGATGTTGCCGGTGCGGTGGAAAGTACATGGGCGGCGGCATCAGGGCAGATCAAGACCGTTGTCAACAATGTGGTATTTCCTGCCATTGATATGATCCTCGCCATTTTCTTCTTTGTGAAGCTGGGTACCGCCTACTTCGACTATCGAAAGACGAGTCAGTTTGAATGGACTGCACCGGCTATTCTGTTCGCGTGTCTGGTTTTTACCCTGACCGCACCGCTGTACATCTGGGACATCGTGGGTGTGTGAGCGTTTGGTGAAAATATCCTTGCATAATAGCATTTTAAGAGTATAATATAGTTATAAAACTGCTATGCAAGGAGGGCGAATATGAATATCAAACCAAGCGCTGCCATTCGTCAGAACTATAATGATATTGCGGAACTGTGCAAGACCACTGGTGAACCTGTTTACCTGACCAAAAACGGTGAGGGCGATTTGGTCGTTATGGACATTGAGGCATTTACCCGCCGCGAGAAAATGCTGAAGCTGCGTGAGGAATTGCTCGCCGTGGAAGAAGACCGTCTGCATGGTGCACCGGACTATTCCGTGGACGAAGTGTCCGCCATGATGGAATCCGCGATCCGGGAGGTACGCCATGCCGGAGCATGAAACGTATCGGGTCGTTATTTCGAAGCGTGCCGCCCAACAGCTGGTAGAGCACGCGGCGTTTGTTGCGCGGTTGGATGAAAAACTGGCACACAAGCTGGTTTCCGATTTCCGACAGGCGACAGAATCTTTAGAAAGATTCCCGTTCCGCAATTCGGTGATGCGTTCTGATGTCTTTGCCGTTGAGAAGTACCGCAAGCTCATCTTCGATAAATACCACATTCTGCTGTATCAGATAAAGGGGCAGGTAGTATATGTGGAGTATGTGATAGATGGGCGGCAGGATTATCAGTGGCTGCTTACAAAGTGAGTGGGTGAGACGATGCAGTATACGCTGATGCACAAGAATATCGCGGTTGCCGATATGGAACTGGATGAGGCGACAAGCTCTATCCAGCGTATCGATGCGGTGTACCGTCCGGAGCATCTTCCGGTGGCTACGGCATCAAAAAGGGACGGCGTGGATCGTGCCGCGCTGAATGCATGGTGGATCGACCGCTGCATCCCCGCCAGCCGCTCCGGTGTGCGAAAGGCGCTGGAAACACTGGAGTTGCCAAATACGCAGGTGCTGCTGACGCGCTGCTTCGGTTTGAGCCTTTCAGATCAGTACTGGGTCAGACCCCACGGCAGTGACCTCCGGTGGGAGCGTATCAACTTCTTCGAGAATCCCTTCTCGAAGGACATCGGTGATGTCCTGTTGGGCAAGGCCACAGACACAACAAATTTCGATTTAAACTCCCCGGACAACACGACCAACGGCTACCTGAAAAAGCGGTGGAAGATCATAGACGGAAAACGGTGCCTGCTGAAGGCAGGAAGTAATCCCTTCATGCAGCAGCCGTTCAACGAGGTAATTGCATCACTGGTGGCGGAGAAACTGGGTATCTCCCACGTGCCCTATACGCTGCTGTGGGATGATGACACGCCCTACAGTGTCTGTGAGGATTTCGTTACGCCGGACACGGAGCTTGTCAGCGCGTGGCGCGTGATGCAGTCCATGAGGAAAGACAACAACACATCGGTCTACCGCCACTATCTGAACTGCTGCGAGGCGTTGGGCGTGGAGGGTGTGGAACACGCGGTGGATCAGATGATCGTGCTGGACTACCTTATCGCCAACGAGGACAGGCATCAGAACAACTTCGGACTACTCCGCAGTGCAGATACACTGGAATGGTTGGGCGCCGCACCTATCTTCGATAGCGGCTCCTCCTTGGGGTACGATAAGCTGACACCGCAGATACTCTCTGCCCGTGCCATTGAATGCAAACCATTCAAGAAGACCCACGAAGAGCAGCTCAAGCTGGTGACCTCCTTCGACTGGATCGACTTCGGTAAGCTGAACGGCATCGAGCAGGACATCCGCGACATCCTGGATCAGGCTGGCGAATACATGGATGAGAACCGCAAGACCGCTATCATCTCTGCATTCTCCTCCCGACTTGGACAGCTGATGGTCTTGGCACAGGTGCAGCGTCAGGAGGATGACGTGGCACAGGATGTAGACCTGGACCGAGCGCAGGACTACGGATTTAAGATGGAACTGTGACCTGTAAAATAATACAGCATACAGGAAGCACTTTGCTGGCGGCAGAGTGCTTCCTGCGTTTATGGAGGTGAGAAACTATTTTTATTTGGGACTTTGTAGCCGATACAGTGCTGGGTCAGATCGTGGACTGGTTCTACGGTCAGATCGTGGGCTTTCTCGGCAATTTCTTCTCGGAGATGGGCGGCATGGGCGCGGAGCTCTTTGAGATGAGCTGGGTGCAGAGCGTGGTGCTGTTTTTCTCCTATCTTGGCTGGGCGCTGTTTGCCATGGGGCTGGTGGTAGCCTGCTTCGAGTGCGGTGTGGAGTATTCCAGCGGACGTGGAAACGTAAAGGAAGCGGCTTTGAATGCCATCAAAGGCTTTCTGGCGGTCTCCCTTTTTACACAGGTACCGGTGCGCTTGTATGAGCTGGCAGTATCGCTGCAGGCCGACCTGACAGCAGGCATCACCGGCTTTGGGACGACCAACATCGGGGACGCGGCAAAAGCGGCGCTGGAGAATTTCAACGCCGTGGAGAGCCTGACCACCGCCACGTCCTTTGCTCTGCGGGGCTTCGGGCCGGTGACCAGCGGGCTCATGGTCATCTTCTGCCTTGCGCTGATGGCCTATGCGGTCATTAAGGTTTTCTTCGCCAATCTCAAGCGCGGCGGTATTTTGCTTATCCAAATCGCCGTGGGCAGTCTGTATATGTTCAGTGTACCACGCGGCTATGGGGACGGATTCATACAGTGGTGCAAGCAGGTCGTGGGGCTGTGTCTCACGGCCTTTTTGCAGGCCACCATCCTTGTAGCTGGCTTGATGGTGTTTAAGGATCACGCGCTGCTGGGCCTGGGGTTGATGCTCTCTGCCGGAGAGATCCCCCGTATCGCCGGTGCGTTCGGGCTGGATACCACCACGCGGGCCAATATCTCCTCGGCGGTCTACACGGCACAGAGCGCGGTCAGTATGGTGCGGACGGTGGTGGCCGCGGCGAAATGAGAGTTATCACCATGGGGAAGCTTATTCGAATTAAAAGGCTGCCATCTTAAAGGTGGCAGCCCTCAACAACCTTATTACTACATATTACTTATGGAAATAACGGCTCATGGTTTCCCGTTTCAGTGGTAGAACCCAATAATTTCCCATTTTGAAAATATTGAATCATGCAGACCTTCTCGTTATTTGTTTTCACAAGCCACGCATAGCCATCATCAAGGTAAAATGTATAGCTATTTCCACCAACAATCCATTCTGTGTAACCTGGCTCACCCATCAAAGTTTTTGTAATCCATGACTCACTCATTCCAATATAGGGGGCTTCAATTGGGAGCGGTGGCTCACACTCGTTGATGTCGGTCGTCTGGCTGTTTGCATTTGTGTTGTTGCCATCATCTAAAACTTGTCTTTGACTAAATTCCTCAGAAGATTTTATGTTTCCGCTGTCATAATGCGTTTTGGGAGAGGCAATATGCATTATGACAGTGAAAACAAGGGCAAGACTAAGAAACATAAACAGAAGGTGTTTGCTAGGGGCAAGCCAACTATCTGTGGACAACCTGCTGGATTTTGAGTGTTTCATCTATTCATGGCCCCCTAAAGGCAAGTGGCGGTGTGTGCTATTATAGAAGCAAAATATCCCGTAATTACTGGCTTTTCGAGCCAAAGTGTAGGAATAATGCAGAACTAACCTACATTCTATTGCCCCGTATTGCTATTTATTAGCCGTAAACCACATCCGTAGAGATGGTGAGTCCATCGTCCGACAGTGTCTTGGTTTCCGTTGCAATGACCGTTCCTTCAGAGTCCGTGAGAACCGATGTGATTGTTTTCATATCGTCCGAAAAAGTCTTCACAAGCTGGTTCCCATTGGCGTAAACCGTCGTTACGGTCTTATAATCTTTTGAAAAAGTCTTGACGGTGTCACCAGACTGAATATCACTGGCGGAACCTACTTTACCGTCTACATACGACTTAGTCTGTCCGGCAAGTATCTTCATTTGTTCAAGAGATACCAGCTTGTAATCAGGCATTCGATTCACGCTCCTTTGAAAGATTTAGGGAGGGCTGTTACGCCCTCCCCAGAGACTTACAGTCTTTAGGCACCGAAAACCTCAGTGCACATAGCGGTAACTTCCTCGTCGGTAGCACCAGACAGGGTGTCCAGGAACGCCTTGTTTGCATGACTGTGGTTGCCATCAGCAGCGGCGTTGACCTTCTCCTTCAGAGCAGCATCCAGATCAGCCTCTGCGACAATATCCTTGTCAGCAAGCTTGCCGGTCGGAATAGTCAGAGCAATAGACTTATCCTCAGCCGCAGGGGTTGCCTCAACGCCATTGACTTTGATCTTTTCAATGACGTTCGCCTGAGCGCCAGCGGCAATGCCAGCCAGTTTGGTACCTTCGGCATTAGTCATCAGGCGGCTGCCTTCGACCTTATCCACTTTCTTACCCAGCTCGGCAGTCATAGTGGTGGTCTTGACATAGTCACCGATGCCAAGCGCGTTAATCATCTTGGTGACATAAGCCACGACAGTAGCTTCCTCGTCAGTACCGCCGATACCGGCAAGGATACCATCCAGACGAGTGATGTCATTAGCCATCTTTGCGGCACCCGTGGTGTCACTCAGAATCCAGTCAGCGATCTCCTTCAGAGTGTCGTAAGACTTGTCGGCACCAGCCACAATCTTTGCGACTTCCTCAGAAGAGATAGTGCGTACAGACTTGCCAGTATCCTCACCGACCAGGGTGTCAACAGTAGCCTGAGTAGCCTTACCGTCGATCAGAGTCTTCAGAGCCGCAGCCAGATCGTCGTAGGCGACCTCACTCTTGCCTGCCAGGGTGCCCAGACCATCGATCTGACCGTCGATGTAAGTCTTAGCTGCCTGAAGAGCAACCTTCAACTGCGCCAGGGTAGTAATCTTAATAGTGTCTGCCATAATACATTCCTCCTATTGGAATAAAATTATTTTTGCCACAGCGTTTTGGCGCTGCTGTGACCACAAAATGTTTAGCCGAAGACATCGGTAATAGCATCGTTCAGCTCTTTTTCTGTTGCGATGTCATCAGGACTGTAAGTTGGCTCGTCCGGATCAGGATTGACTCCGGTTCCGAAAACATCATCGATCAAACTGTCAATATCGTCGTCCGTAGCCATCTCACTCCCTTCGGGAAGACCTCCGGAGTTTGCCTCGATTACAATATCATGCTTCAGCAGTTTGTTGGCTGTCGGCAGTACCTGAACCGTGTCGCTGGGAACGATATTGTATTCGCCCTCATAAATATCACAATCCAAACCTCCGCCAACAGGTATAGATAAAGCTCCTTGTAAGCTTCCAATGGGCGAAAGGCGACCTTTAATAGACCCGATTCCACATACTCCACCCATGCTCAGTCAACCTCTTCCGAAAGCTTCAGAATTGCTTTCGAAATAAAGGTATCAACTTTGCCGTTTGCTTTTGTGAGCTGAATGTCATAGACATACTTGCCGAAATTCAGATCTGCTGTGTCTTGAGGCTCAAGCGTCAGCATCATCGTGTCAATCGGGATGTCTTTGACAAGAAGGGGGCGGGGGTCATCGTAATTCTCTTTCATTGCGAAGCGAATGGTATCACCTGCAACAGGAATATACTGTGTCCCGTCCCTTTTGGTGGCAGAGACCAGAGCCTCAAATGTATCACCTCGGGTCAAAGTGATAGTCGTACCAGTAATGTTGTAACTCATAATCTCACCTCCGATTCAAGCATTGTAAGTTGATTTATGAATCGCAAGTTGGTCGACTTCTGTCATGATTCGCTTAGCCGAACCGTTACCGCCTAATTTTTCATAAGGCTTGTACAAGTATTCATACAGATTCTCATACTCGGCCTGTGTAATGTAGCCCCTCTCGATGTAGGTCATACCGAGATAGATAATGCGATCATGAGCCAAACCAATGAGTATTTGCGTTTCAAGATTGTTGTGCTTATTCTCAGCAGCTTTTCGTTTGCTTCGCTCTTGGATATATGCCCAAAATCCAGAAGAAGCAAGTATCGTCCCCAAAATGGTTAATAGCGTTTGCAGCCAGGGTTCCATTTCCATGTATCATCCTCCTTGAAGTCATAAATGAATTAAGAAGCTTGTAGGAAATATCACCCCAAACCTCTTTTAATTAGGCGAGGGAGCCCACCGCAAAGCAGACTCCCTGCCAATTTCGGTTAATCCACAGGATTACCATTTTCGTCAAGACCGAGAGCTTCCAGATCAGCCTTGACAGCAGCCTTGAACTTTGCCGGAACCTGATTAAAGGTTCGACGACCTGCGATGATGAGTGCGACATACAGTGCTACCATGTTGTTACCTCCTATTAAAAATTTGGATAAAATATAAAACATGGTTACTCCTCCTCAGCGATAGGATCGCCGTTGGTATCGTAGCCATATTCTAACAATTTTGCCTCGACATCTGCCTTAAATTTTTCAGGCACCTGGTCGAAGGTTCTGCGCTTATTGATGATAAGCGTGGCGTAAAGATTGACCATTTTTGCTACCTCCTCATTCAGGAATCATTGCTGCGACGGCATCATACAGATCAGCAATTGCTTCCATGATAGCAAGCTGCTGGGAATCACCAGTTTCCTGACCTGCCATGAGCTGAACAATGTTGTCCGAATCATTTGTACCTTTAATGGCGTTTTCAGCCATAAGCAGATTGGTGTATTCATTGAACTCCTGAGGGGTCAGCGCCGCTTCCTGATAAGTCCAGTAAGTGGTTTTATCGCCCTGTTCTGAAGTTCGTGTAATACTTGTAATGTCCTTGCGGAGATATACGGTCCCAACCGTAACCTCAAGTGCAGTCGGTTGGACTGTGCTCTCGGCATACTTGTAATTTAACTCCATGCGACTTTCCTCCTTTCGCAGTGTAAAGACTGACGAGTTTTTGATATACCCGCTTCTCATCGTATTTGTCATATCGTGAAACTTTTCGCTTCAATTGCTGGAAGCTAACACATGGTCTTATCCACTTCCGATACATCAAATAGGTATCGGTGCAGTCGATCCACCCAAGATAAGACAACATTTGCCGAGCATCGAGTATGGTTGCTTTCTCCTTTTTGGAGATTTTGCGAGCTTTTCTCGTGGCCTTGTACATAATGGATTTTCGAAGAATCGTTCGATTACGATAAAAACGAAAGCCCATGAAGTCCAGATCACGCCCCTGGTTGTTGCCATAAGAAAAGCGAAAGACTTGCCAATTCGCTTTAAGTTCCAAGCCAAGCTCCATTTCCAGATAATCGGAAATTGCTTGCCTCATGCGGTGCAAAACCCTCTTGTTGCTTCCGAAAACGACCATGTCATCCATGTAGCGCATATAGTGCACGGCACAGAGCTGCTCCTTGATGAAATGATCTAAACCCTGCAAATACCAGTTAGAAAGCCATTGAGAAGTATAAAAGCCAAGTGGAATACCAACCTCTGTGACATCAATAATGCGAAATAGTAAATCCAGCATCTTTTCATCATGAACGGTCTTCTTCAACTTGGCTTTCAAACGATCGTGTGGAATAGTATCGAAGAAATGACGAATATCCATTTTGAGGACATACTTACAAT
>ERZ1673701.938-NODE-938-length-29453-cov-9.565583_pt1 | contig 29453 bp, 27 predicted proteins | sample MGYA00580231_ERZ1673701 | MGnify/ENA primary metagenome ERZ1673701 (study PRJEB41218, sample SAMN15661798) | gut metagenome | host: Homo sapiens | place: Canada: London | collected 2015-08-20/2019-03-30 | study: EMG produced TPA metagenomics assembly of...
TTCAAGCTTCTCTCGCTTCCGCGTCCCCGCGACAGCCTATTTAGAATACCATATCCGTCTTTTAATGTCAATAAAATTCGTCAATTTTTTTCAATGAATTTTAAGTGAAACCCACGTGACGCCAAAAAGTCAACCGAGATTGCATGCGTCCAGCACAGGCTGAAACCGAGCCATTTCGCTCTTGGCGTCGGCAATTTTCTGCGCCGCATCCTTCAAGAACTCCGCGTCCTTTATACTGCCCGTGTTGATGTTGACGTTGTATATCGCGCTCCAGATGCACGCCAGAAGCATACGCCCGGCAACATAGCCGTCGGACACTACGTTTTTGTCGCCCCGCTCTATGCTCGTTTGAGCGAGAGGCAAAAGCTTTACGCAAATATCCAGCGTGTCGAGAGGAGGACGGCACGCTTTTTTGCATGCCTCCGAAATGCCCAGCACGCGCGCAGCCTTCTCCTCGTCGGTTGACCTGGGCAGCTTGTAAGAATTTATCACTATTCCGAAAGCTTCGGCGTCGAGATCAATCAGCTTCAAAAGCTCGTCCTGAAAATTTTTGGCTAGGAGCACGGTTTTTACCAGCTCTTTGTCTACCTGTTGTTCTTTTTTAAGCATTTTGTTTGTCGTAACATTGCAAACCATCTGGATAAGTCCCGCCGCAATAGCGCCGTTGAGCGCCGCGCAGCCTCCGCCGCCCGGCGTCGGCTCCGAAGAATTGAGCTTGTCCAGAAAATCGGGTATGGCTAAGTCTCTCAGCATTCTTAAACTCCTTTTTTCCGCTCTATTATATAATTTCCCGCGCGGCAAGTCAATCGAAAACGACCTTTCCGATATAACGCGAATTTGCAAAAACCGAATTTATTTTGCAGCAAAAAACATGAATTGATTGGCTGCCGTGAGTTTAACCGCGCAAGCCGCAAAAGCATAAAATAGCAATGAGGGCTTTGATACATAGTTTCCGCTATGTAAATTTTTCGGAGGTACATTCCATGAGCTGTTGTATTTTTCAATGTCTGCTCGGCTGCCGCTGCTGCAACCGGATCTGCTGTCACAGACGGCCGCGTCCCGTCTGCGCGCTCGGCAGCTTAAACTTCGTTCCGTCTGCGCCCCGCACCGTCGTGACGCAGGAGCTGCGCAGCGTTCAGGCAAATCTGTCTACGGGGGCGGGCGTGGTTCTTACGCCGGGCGAAACAATAGGATTTGATTCGCTCATTGCCAATCAAAACAAATTCGTTTTCTACGATTACACAACGGGCGAGCTGGTAATAAACACAACCGGCAATTTCCTTTTAAGCTGGTGGGTAGGCATTGCGGGAGCCGCCGGAAGCACGCCGTGCGTATCGGTATACCAGAACGGAGGAAGCATAGCCACCTCCTGTCTGCCCTCTTCTTCGGGTCAGCTCAACGGGTCGGCTGCAATCACAGTCGCCTTCGCGCCCGCAAGAATAAAGCTGGTCAATACAAGCCCCTTCAACGTAACGCTGTCAAACGGCGGAGTTCAGGCAGGTTTGGTGCTGACGCAAACTTATTGATACAAAAAGCCGCGTAAGTTACGCGGCTTTTTCTGCAAAGCTTTCAGTCTACGGTTTTTAACGAAGCGTTCATATCGGTTTTTATAATTTTGCTGCACAGCAGCGCCATAACCACCGCGGAAAACAGCAGAGACAAAATTGCCGTGCCCAGCCAGGAGTACCAGTGCATATCGGCTATCGAACCGAAATCGACATATTCGAAGACGAATACGGAAAAGCCGTAGCCCAAGGGTATGCCCAGCGCCGTTCCGATAACGGATAATACCGTTATTTCACGGAATATATAGCCGCAGACCTCGTTGTTTTTGTAGCCCAACACCTTCAGTGTTGCGATTTCGCGCTTTCTTTCCTCTATGTTTATGTTTGTCAGGTTGTAAATAACAAGTATGCTCAGCAGCGCGGCGCAGACAATCAGCACCGCCGAAATGGCGGTCATTGAGCTTGTCGAGCCAGCCCCCTCCGTCTTTTCCAGAGCCACGCTGGAGTCGTAAAGCCCCAGCCCCGCAAAAACAAGCGCCGTAGAGCCGGCAATGGAAATAACCGTCAGAATAAAATTACGCGCATATCTGAACAGGTTGCGATAAGTGGATTTGTACTTGAAAGACATTTTTTTCCAAATAAAGCCGATGCGCTCCAAAAGAATTTTCTTTCCGGGCTTGGGCGATTTGGGGCGCAGAAGCGCGGCAGGCTTTTCCTTAGTCATGGAGGACACCACACGCCACGTAACCAGCAGCACGGCAGCCAGCATACAGAACACGGATATTCCGCCGAAGACCCACGAAATTTCGTTTGTGACGGGCGGCATACGAAACGCAAAGGAAAATGCGTTGCAAATCAAGTAAACAAGCAGATTGGTAATGCCCAAAAATCCGCACAACGAGCCGATAATACAGCTGAACATAGAGAAAAACAAGTATTTGAACATTATTTTGCCGTCGTCGTAGCCCAATGTTTTGTAGCACCCTATGGCAGACCGCTCCTCCTCGGCAAGCCGCGTCATGGTCGTGGAAATAACCAGAACGGACACGCCCACGAAGAAAACCGAAAATATTATGCTTATGTTATAAACCTTCTGCGCATATTCCTCATACATCGCCGAGCTGAAGTTTTCGCGCAGCGTAAGAAACGCCATGTTCTCCGCGTCAACCCCCAACGCCGTTTCCAGCTCGGTTTTGGCGGCGACGACTGCCGCGTCGTATTTTTTTGAAAACAATTTGTGAGTATGAGCGGAATTTATTCTCACGTACATATCCGAGACGACAGGCATATAAGTAAGCGCGCTGTCAAAATAAAATACCGCGTCGATATTCTTCTCGGAGTCTGTCAAGGACGGCTCTTCCTCCTCGGAAAACATCAGAGGGTTCACCGCTATTCCGCTGACGGTAAATTCCCTCCCCATGTAAGACACGACGTCGCCGACCTCGTATTTCCGAAAATATCTGCTTTCCCGCTCAGCAACAATTTCAGTCGAAGTACGGGGAAGCTCCCCCTCCAGAAGCTCCAGCTTGTTCAGAGTCAAATCGGAAAGCGGCATATACTGTATGCGGACGCAGCTTCCGTCCATATCCGCATCCAAAGCGGTCACGGGCATAAAGGTATATGCGTCGGAAAATTGCTCCAGCGCATCTGTCTGAGCTTGGGAAAAACCCGTTGCCGACTTGATTATCAGGTCGGGAACGGCTCTGTCGGAATAATATTTGTCAAGCGTGCCTATAAGCTTGGGCTTGACGGAGCCCAGCCCCGTCATAAAGCCTATTCCCAGCGCTATGATTGCCGTAACCGCAAGAAATCTTCCCAAATGCCGCTTCAGCATTCTGAAAAGAGTCTTTGAATAAGCTTTCATGTTTTATCCTCCCCTTCTGCGGACCTTTTTACGTCACCATTCTATGTCTTCCACCGCTTTGGGCGACGAATTGATTTCGACCTTTTCAGCCTTGCCGTTTTTGATATAAACAACTCTGTCCGCCATATCCTTGAGCGCGCTGTTGTGGGTGACGATAATAACCGTCTTTTTCTCATCCCTGCACATGTCGCGCAAAAGCCCGAGCACCAGCTTGCCGGTGCCGTAATCCAACGCGCCCGTTGGCTCGTCGCATAAAAGTATTTTGGGATTTTTAGCCACGGCGCGCGCTATGGAAACGCGCTGCTGCTCGCCTCCCGACAGCTGTGCGGGGAAATTGCCCGCCCTGTCGGTAAGCCCCACCAATTTCAGCGCCTCGTCGGGCGACATGGCGTTTTTGCAAATTTCCGTAGCGAGTTCGATGTTTTCGCGCGCCGTAAGGTTGGGCATAAGATTGTAAAACTGGAAAACAAAGCCTACGTCATGCCTGCGGAACATTGTAAGCTGCCTGGAGTTGAGCTTTGCCAGCGAAACTCCCGCTACGCTTATTTCTCCCGATGTAAGGGTGTCCATGCCTCCGAGCAAATTGAGCAATGTGGTTTTACCCGCGCCGCTCGGACCGAGTATGACCACCAGCTCCCCTTCCTCTATTTCAAAGCTCATCCCGCTCAAAGCATCCACTGCGGTTTCGCCCATACGATAAGTTTTCGTAACGTCCTTCAACTCGACGAAATGGGACATATTCAACCTCCGTTTATGTTTTCGGGAAATATTATTCCCATTTTTATGCAAAAGCCGAAAAATTTTTCACGAGACAAAAATTGCGGCGTTCTGCATTGACTTTCCCACCTGTTTACCGTTGCAAAGGAAACGCCCAGCTCCTTTGCAAGCGCCTCCTGCGTCAGCATCAGCCTGGCACGAAGATATTTTACTTTTGCGGCAAAAGCGCCGCCGTTTGATAAATCGTCCATATATAGATTATAACATATCATAACATTTGTTGCAAGCGAGAGGGAGAAGCGGCGACCATAACAGACACAATCCCAAATCTGTGCATTTTTTAAACAAAAAAGCCTTTACCGTTCCGGTAAAGACTCCGCAGTCGTTTTTCAGTTGATTTTGTCGGTTCTCGAAAGCAGATAGTCCAACGAGCAGCCAAGCGTCTGAGCCGATTTGACTACCAGAGCCATTTCCGGAAATTTTTTGCCGGAAAACCAATTCTCAACGGTAGCCGTTTTCACGCCCATCATTTCGGCGTATTTTTCCGCAGAAACGCCCTTGTCGGAAATAAGCCCCCTGACTCTTTCGACGTAGCATGCCTTAAGATTGTTCAACGGCACGCCAAGCCGCAGACCGCCGCCGCGCTCATCGGACAATCCTACGACATAATCCGCAGAAACATCCAGGAGGTCGCACAATTTGACAAGCGAATCGTATCTCGGCAAATATTCGCCCGAAAGCCATGTTTTTACGGAATTTTTGTCCGCAGGGATTCTGTTGGCGAAAGCCTTTACTCCCCAGTTTTTTTCTCGCATAAGCGCCTTGAGTCTATGCGCGGTTACTTCTGTCGACATGTATATCACCCGTTGCTTTAATTATGAATACTTTTTGCATGAGCGTTTAAACAAAAGATAAAAAATTTGACGAAAAAAAGCGAAACGGCAAGTCGTTTCGCTTTTGTGAAAATTTCTTTATTCCGTCAAAGCGGCAGGCGCAGTGTACACGCGCGAGCTCAGCTCCTGATTGAGCATGTAAAGCCCTTTGGAGTCGCTTCCGAACAGCTTCATCTTTTTGATGAGGTCGTCCGCATTTTTTTCCTCCTCGCCCTGTTCCTTGACAAACCAATCCAAAAACTGCATGGTTTTGAAATCCTTTGCGTCAAATGCAGCGCCGTAAATTGCAGTTATGAGCGACGTCACGTATTTTTCATGCTCAAGACCTGCTTCCAGAGGGCATAAAAGCGTCTTGTATTCCTTGTCGGGCTTGGCGATTTCTCCGAAAGTCACGCGCACTCCGTTGTCGATCAGATAACGGCGCATCATAAGCGCATGGTCCCGCTCCTCCTGCGCCTGAATTTCGTACCAATGGGCGAAGCCGTCCAGTCCCTCGCCCTCATAATAATTGGCGAAATCGAGATAGAGATAAGCCGAGTATAACTCCTTGTTGACCTGTTCGTTGAGCATATCCGCGATTTTCTTGTTAAGCATATATACCTCCGAATTTATCCTGTGTGAAAATTATACATCTCCGCCGCAAAAAAAGCAAGGAAAGTAACGCATGTTTTCTGCCTATCGCAGCTAATGAATCAACGCGCAAAAGGCTTCACGCCTAAAGGACAAAAAAGCTTGAGCGCGTCTGACCTGCGACGAAAAGAATACTCACGAGGGTTTAAATACGGCAAATAAAACGGACAAAAATGTTCCGACGCCCCAAACATTGCAGCTTTCAGGGCTTTTTCCGCTCATTTATCTTCGCTGTATTCCAGAATATCGGCAGGCTGACAATTCAACTCCTTGCACAAAGCGTTCAGTGTAGAAAAACGAATTGCAGAAATTTTCCCTGTCTTTATATTAGATAAATTTGCGTCGGTTAAACCTATTTTTTCGGCAAGGTCTTTCAGCTTAACCCCGCGTTCCTTCATTACTTCAAAATATGCAGCGACTTGTTTAGCCTTTTGCAAACGCCGCTTCCAATGTGTCCACGTCCAACAGCGCCGTCAGACTGTTCGATTGAATTTCTATTTTCTCTTTTTTCTGTATAATAAACAGCCGCCTTGCGACTGTTATTTTTTATCTGGTATTTTTTACCTTTAATTAAAACTCGGCTTCGCAATCGGCTGCCTTATAATCAACCGTATAAAATACATGCCAATCGATTCCGAGCAACAGAGCTATACGCTTTGCCATTTCGGGAGAAGGCGTCTTTTTGCCATTAACTATATACGTGAAATATGAGCGGTCAACGCCAAGTATTTGTGCAGCCTGATTCTTGTTTAATTTACGTTCTGCAAGACCGTTTTCGATTGCTTCTGCCGCCTTGAATTTAACCGCGCTGTCGCTTTCATACGGCTCGGCTTTTATAAGCGTAGCAAAATCTCCGTTTTCCGTCTTTACCGTTGAAATGTCGGTAGGCTTTGGTCTGTCCCCCTCGTCTTCTTTAATCCACACAAACAAAGCGTCTGCAGCCATATTAAAAGCCTCCTCCAAGCTATCCCCCTCAGTGACACATCCGGGCAAATCGGGAAATTCCACCCAATAGCCACCTTCTTCTGCTTTATGAAATATTGCAGGATAAATTGCCTCTTTCATTATCTCTTACTCCTTTGTTCTTGCGGAATGTTTTATTTTATCCCAGCCTCTTTTAATATCGCCTGTTCAAGCCCCTTCTTAAGGTCTCCTGTGTGCATCGGCACCGTCACTATTCGTCCTGTATCTCTGTTAATCATTTTTAAATGTGACGTCCCGTTTTGTCTCAATTCCTCAAAACCGTTTTTTTTCAGTAGCTTCACCATTTGTTTAGCACTTAGCGGCATGCCGACTTCCTCCTACTTTGCTACTATTATATTATAATGTTGACCAATTGTCAACATTATAACTGCAGTTTATAATTTTTTTTAACTTCTTTTTGCTATACTCTTATTTTTTGTATTATCCGAAAAAACGGAGGCATTCATAAAGAAAATTCTATGTTTATATTGCCGTTATTGCAATCGGCAAAAAAGATTTTTCACCGCCTTCTTTTAAAGCAGGCAAATTGCAAATGGAAGCTCCCACATTGGATAATTTATGGAATTATCATAAGCATTTTTATGACCAAATTTCCGAAAATCAAAAAAATAAATTTACATTTGGAGATATAGCGGGCATTTTCGAGCAGAACGGGCAATCGCGCTTATTTGCAATATGTACTAGGCATACAGAAACAGACGGAATTAAAATTTTGCCGCAATGCAACTATTTGTGCGCGGATTGCACGGAAGAAAATCGCGGCATAAAAATAAAACAATTATATGAAACAGCAAAAACAGAATATAAATCAATTCCGGAATTTACAATATAGCTCATTGTACTTTCGGGAATTTTGCAATGGAACTATCAGATACAAATTTATATTCCGTAACGCAATATCAGGTTATAAACGGCATAATCATACGACCGTTACATTTTTGGCGACAAATTTTATTTCAAAATTTAAATCGACTTGTTGTTTGCGCTGCCCATATTGCTTACCGCCGTTTAAATCATCAAGAGCGGAGTTGCTCAGACCAAAAAAGAAGCCGAGCGGCTTCTTTCCTATTGTGTACTCATGTTCGCGTCAATATTCGCCGTCAGCGGGGCGAGAAATTGCTTTTTATGGCGGACTTGTCGGTGTCAAATACGCACCGTCCACAGAGTGCGTTTTTGCTTGTTTTGGTGGAGGTGAGGGGACTTGCACCCCTGTACCGCCGTACGGCCAGATGCCCTTCTACGCGTGTAGCTTGCGAATCGGATTTCCCCCGAAGCAAGTCCGCAAGCAGACTTCTCGACGGGGTAATGCGCTTTGAAGCGAACAGACGCCGCGCAAGCTCGTCCGTTCTCTGACCCGCGCTAAATTACGCCGCTTGCCTGCCGTGCGGGCAGCAGGGGCGACGAGCCGCGTAAATTAAGCGGCGTAAGCCAACCTGTAGTTGGAAACTGAAGTTTTGTTTTCAGCGTTTATTTTTTTTGCCCGTTTTTACGCAGACACGGGCGACTGCGACGCGCTTAGCAAATTTCCTGCACAACGGGCGAATCTCAAACACCCCCGCTAAAGCCCCTTTCGGGAGAATGATTATACCACACTCCCTTTCTTTTTGCAAGCGTTTTTATTATTTGACAGCCCGACGGCTTTTCAAACGCGGCAAAACCGATTTAAAGGTTGTCTTTAAATTAAATTTGTGTTATTATTATAAAAAATAGACTTGGTAAAGCTTTCGCAGCGGGAGCACAAAGCTCCGCGCCTAAAAGTACGATAGAAAAATTTCGGAGACCGAAAAAATGAAAAACGCGGTCATATATGTTTTTTCGGGTACGGGCAACACCCTCAAAATAGTTCAAGCTTACGCCGACGAATTTTTCCGGCAGGGAGTGAGCTGCAAAATTCACATTCTCGAAAAGGACGGTTTAAAGCGCTTTCCGCCGCCCGAAAATTTCGACTTGACGGGCATCGCCTACCCCGTCCACGCTTTCAACGCGCCCTACGTCCTGCACCGCTTTGCGGACGCGCTGCCCTATCTGCCTTTCAAGGAATATTTCATACTCAAGTCGTCGGGAGAGCCTTTGGCAATAAACAATGTATCGTCGGGTAGTCTCGTCGCCAAGCTTGAAAGAAAAGGCTATTTTTTGACAAACGAATATCATTACGTCATGCCTTACAATATGATTTTCAGGCACAGCGACGGCATGGCGACAAAAATGTGGAAAATCGCAGAACAACTGTGCGCAGTTGAAGCGAGGGAAATCCTTGATGGGAAAAAGCACTTTCTTAAGCCTTTTCCCTTCGGAAGAGCAGTTTCCGCGCTTTTTCGTATCGAGCAGCCGGCAATGAAAATAAACGGCGCCCATTTCAAGGTGAGCGACAAATGCATAGGCTGCGGGAAATGCGCGGAAAACTGTCCCGTTGAAAACATCTCCGTTTCGGACGGAAAAATAAAATTCGGCAGAAAATGCGTAATGTGCGCACGCTGCTCATTCAGTTGCCCCTTAAACGCAATAAGCATAGCATTGCTCAACGGCTGGAAGGTCAACGGGAGTTACGACTTTGAAAGCAGACAAAGTGACTGCGAGCGCAGCGTTCCCGATTTTTTAAAGGTTGCGTATGAAAAATATTTCCGAAAAGCCGAGGAAAAAATCGCTTTGGCAAAGGCTGATTACCGTAATCCCGTGCCCTTTTCCGCACAGGACGATGAGTCACCTGCCGACCTGCCGGTAACAAACAATCATTGATTTTAAGCAAAACCGACAGTCCGCATTTACGTGTCCGAATCGGGAGCAGCGTAGACCTGCCGACCGACGCGGAGCATGTCAGTCAACGTGCCGACGCGGAGAAAAAGCAAGAGACGGACAAGCTTTTTCTGTTGTCCGCCAAGTCGGCTATTACGCGTTTGTGAATGTTTTTCCCAAAAAACAAGAAAGAGAGCCGGAGAAAATATGGCAAGCAGCAAGGAATTTTTAAATTTTGTTTTGGAGCAGTGCAGCGAACTGACCGCCAGACCCATGATGGGAGAATATGTAATTTATTTCAGAGGCAAGGTGGTCGGCGGAATCTACGACAACCGTTTTCTGCTTAAGCAATCTGCTGCCGCAAAGACATTTCTCAAAAGCGCGGAAGCCGCCGTTCCGTATAAGGGCGCCAAAGAAATGCTCGTTTTGGACAACCTTGACGACAGAGAACTTTTGAAGGACCTGCTGGAAGCAATGTATGAAGAACTGCCCGAGCCGTCCGGAGCAAAGCCGAAAAGCCGCGCATAAGCACGACGAAAAAAGGAAACAGCGTGCCAAAATCGGCAGCTTCTTTTTTGAAAATCCAAAAGCCGACCGTAAGGGCAATGACTCCAAATAATATTCGCAGGCAAAAGTACATATATAACAAAGAATAAAAAAAGTAACGACGTGCCAAACACTTAAAAGACATTAGCCCGACTTAAAATAAGTCGTCGTTACTGGTATTAGTATATATGATTTAAGAATTTAATGCAAGTATTTTAAATCAATTTTTTGTTTTTAAAGGACATACTCATATATTAAGTTGAAATTCCCCCATTTCTTGAATTCTTTAAAAGTTTAAATTGTTAGAAAATTCAAACTTCTAAAAGTAAAACGTGACCAGAATCAGCAGGTCACGTTTTTGCTATTCCCCGCATAAAATCAGGGGTTTTGGAGCTACTGGCCGGATTCGAACCGGCGACCTGCTGATTACGAATCAGCTGCTCTACCGACTGAGCCACAGTAGCAAACGCGGAGGTGTTTTCCGACGCTTTTATATTTTATCAAACTTTGATTGGATTGAAAAGGATTTTGACGCACTTTTTAAAATTTTTTTCGCGCCGTATGGAAACGCGCATGATTACTGTCATCTGCGCATATCCGCGAGCTGTCTTTGCTTGTCTCTTTCCGCGTCCCTTTCGGCTATTGCTCTTTTCTTATCGAAAAGCTGTTTGCCCTTGACAAGACCAATTTCCACCTTGACCAACGAGCCGTTCAAGTACATTTTCAGCGGCACCAAAGAGTAGCCCTTTTCCTTGACCTTTCCCAGCAGCCGCATGATTTCCTGCCTGTGCATAAGCAGGCGTCTGTCGCGGCGGCTTTCCACATTGGAAAAGCTTCCCTTGTCGTAATTTTTGATATAAGTCGAAACGAGCACCAACTGCCCGTCGCGTATGACGGCATAGCTGTCCTTGAGGTTCACCTCGCCCGCTCTCACTGACTTGACCTCGCAGCCCACAAGATTTATCCCCGCCTCGAAGCTGTCGACAACAAAATAGTCGTGATAGGCTTTTTTGTTCGTTGCAACGATTTTCATTTTTAAATGATTTCCTTTTTTTCAATAAAAAAACGGCAGAACTCAAGCTCTGCCGTCAAGTCCGTTGTCACACAAGCAATTCCACAACAAACCAAGCTATACTCAAAACGGCTATCACTATGCCGCAAATCATGGTCCACAGCTTCATCCTGCTTTCCTTTCTCTTGGATTTGTTTTTGCCGTAAAAGCTGTCCTGCGCTTCGGTCTGACCGCTGATTGCTCCCAAGCCGTCCTCTTCTCCGTGCTGGCGCATAACAAACACTATAATACAGATAGCGCTCAAAAGCAGCAAAGACATAAGCGCTATTCTGATACCCAATATCAGTCCGGCGGAAGCCGCCAACAAGGTTGAAATCATCTTGACCTCCAATACAATGCTTGAGCAGTATATCACAACATCGAAAAATTTGCAAGTATTTTTCCGCAATTAATACGCTTCGCCTTTACTTTTCCAAAAGAGAGCGTCCGCTCATCTGCTCGGGCTTTTCTATGCCCGCTATTTCGAGCAGCGTAGGCGCGATGTCGCACAGGCTGCCGTCTCTTCTTAACCTCCTGTTCTTGTAAGCCACGCCGGCGAGGACAAAAGGCACTCTGTTTGTCGTGTGAGCCGTATGCGGCTTGCCTTCTGCGTCCGTCATCATTTCGGCGTTGCCGTGATCGGCGGTGACAAGCAAAACTCCTCCTCGAGCCAAAATATATTCGGTAAGCCGCCGCAGACACTCGTCCACGACCTTGACCGCCTGCCTTGCCGCCTCGAAATTTCCGGTATGTCCCACCATGTCGCAGTTTGCGAAGTTAAGAATCATGACGTCGTAATCGTTTTTCTCCAGCTCGTTGAGCGCTCTGTCACACACGAAATAAGCGCTCATTTCCGGCTGCAAGTCGTAGGTCGCCACTTTGGGAGAGTCGATAAGCACGCGTTTTTCCCCGTCGTTGGGCTCCTCTACCCCTCCGTTGAAGAAAAACGTCACGTGCGCGTATTTTTCCGTTTCCGCTATTCTGAGCTGCTTCTTGCCCTTTTCCGCCAGCACCTGCCCCAGGGTCTGAGCCGGCTCCTGCGGACTGAAAGCGACGCGGACGTTTTTGAATGCCTCGTCATAACGCGTCATCGTCACCCAAGTCACCTTTCTTGCTTTGCCCTTGAGCGAAAAAGCGTTAAAGCCGTCTTCCGTAAAAGCTCTGGTCAGCTCTCTCGGTCTGTCCGAGCGAAAATTGAAGAAAATAACGACGTCTCCGTCCTCGACGGCGGCGACGGGCTTGTCGTTTTCCGTAATCACCGTAGGCGGCACGAATTCATCCAGAATGCCCTTGTCGTAACACTCTTGCAACGCCTGCTCCGCGTCTGACGCGCGTTCTCCCTTAGAAAGGGCAAGCATATCGTACGCCTTTTCTATTCTGTCCCAACGGTTGTCCCTGTCCATTGCATAAAACCGACCGCACACCGTGGCGATTTTTCCGATACCGATTTCCTTTATTTTACGGTTGAGCTGACGGACAAATCCCAAGCCGCTGTCGGGAGGGGTATCCCGCCCGTCCATATAGCAGTGCACGAAAACCTCCGGCACTCCGCGCCGTTTGGCAAGCTCCAGCAACGCGAAAATATGCGTCATGTGACTGTGCACGCCGCCGTCGCTCACAAGCCCCATAATATGCAGCTTGCAGCCTGTTGTTTTGGCTTTTTCGCATGCGGCGACAAGCTCCGCGTTTTCGAAAAAGCTTCCGTCGTATATAGAATTGTTTATTCTCGGCAAATCCTGAAAGACGACTCTGCCGGCGCCTATATTGAGGTGCCCCACCTCGCTGTTGCCCATCTGACCGCGCGGCAGTCCGACGTCCGCGCCGCTTGCAGAAAGCGTGCAAAACGGATATTGCTTGGTGAGAAAATCAAAAAAGGGAGCGTTGCCCGCAATCGCGTTTCCCTCCGTCTTTTCGGACATGCCGAAGCCGTCGAGTATAATCAATGCTATTGTTTTTTTCTGCGTCATAAATTTTTTCCCGAATTGTCGTATGCCCTGATGATAGAAATAAACTTGTCGGCGTCAAGGCTTGCTCCGCCTATCAGACCGCCGTCTATGCCCTGCATTTCAAGCAGCGAAAAAGCGTTTTTCTCGTTCATGCTGCCGCCGTAAAGTAAATATGTCTGCCCGGCTGTTTCTCCGTCGAAAATTTCGCCCACCACTCCGCGCAAAAAAGCTATCGCACGGCAAGCCTGCTCGGCGCTTGCGGTCTTGCCGGTGCCTATTGCCCAGACAGGCTCGTAAGCAACGCAAACGTCTTTCATCTGCGCCTTGTCCACGCGACAGAGCACGGCCTTAAGCTGAGCTCTCAGCACGTCCTCCGTCAGCCCCTGTTCTCGCTGACTTAAAGTTTCTCCGACGCACACCATTGCCTTGAGCCCCCCCTGAAGCGCCGCGGCGGTCCTTTTGGCTACGGTTTCGTTTGTCTCCCCGAAAAGCGCGCGGCGCTCACTGTGCCCGACAAGAACATATTCCGCTCCCGCTTCGCGCAGCATCTCGACCGAAATTTCTCCCGTAAAAGCGCCGCTTTGCTCCCAGTGAACATTCTGCGCTCCCACTGAGACAAAGCTGCCGCGGCAAATTTTTGCGCAAACCGAAAGGTCGGTAAACGGAACGAAAATAACAACCTTGTTTCCCGCGTCGCTTCCCTTTTCCAGAAGCTCACGGCAAAAGCGCTCCGCCTGCTCCGCAGTTTTGTTCATTTTCCAGTTGCCGGCAATAATCTTGTTTTTCATTTCAACCCTCTTTTTCGTCGAGGCATGCGATTCCGGGCAAGGTCTTGCCCTCGAGGAACTCCAGACTGGCGCCTCCTCCGGTGCTTACATGAGTTATTTTATCCTTGAGTCCAGACAGCGAAATCGCAGATACGCTGTCTCCTCCGCCCACTATGCTGACGGCGCCGCTGTCTGCAACGGCACGCGCAACTCTGAAGGTGCCTTCGGCATAATCAGAATTTTCAAAAACGCCCATAGGACCGTTCCACACGACGGTTCGCGCTTGAGAAAGCTCTTTGGCAAACATGTCCGCAGTTTTCGGACCTATATCCACACCCATCATGTCGTCGGGTATGTCTCCCTTACACACAAAGTGCTCGCCCTTTTCGACGGAATAAGCCGCGACATGGTCTACGGGCAAAAGCAGCTTGACGCCTTTTTGTCGCGCCTTGCACACAAGCTCCGCCGCAAGTTTGACTTTTTCCTCCTCGCAAAGGGATTTCCCCGTTTTGACTCCCTCCGCTCTCAAAAACGTATACGCCATGCCTCCGCCGACAAGCAAAGTGTCCACCTTGTCTATCAGGTTGTCGATAACCCCTATTTTGTCCGAAACCTTTGCGCCGCCCAAAACCGCAACAAAGGGATGCTCGGGATTTTCCAGCGCGCCGCCCAAAAATTTAAGCTCCTTTTCAATCAAAAATCCGCTTACGCAATGCTTTACATACGCGGCGACTCCCGCGGTGGACGCATGCGCGCGATGTGCAGTGCCGAAAGCGTCGTTTACGTAAATGTCGGCGAAAGAAGCAAGACGCCGGCAAAAATCGGGATCGTTGGCTTCCTCCTCCTTTTTGAAGCGCAGATTTTCCATAAGAAGCACGTCTGAGTCCTTCATTGACTCAACTTTGCGTTCTGTGTCGTCGCCGGCGACGTCTTCTGCGAAAATTACGTTGCGCCCCAAAAGCTCACAAAGCCGCTCGGCTGCCGGTCTAAGCGAAAGCTCGGGCTTGAAAGCGCCTTTCGGTCTTCCCAGATGGGAACAAAGAATAACCTTTGCACCATGCTCAGACAGATATTCTATCGTAGGCAGGGCGGCGGTTATTCTGCTGTCGTCCGCCACCTTGCCGCTTTTGTCAAGCGGGACGTTGAAATCCACTCTCACAAGACAGCGTTTGCCGTTTACGTTTATGTCGGATATGCTTTTTTTCATTTTTCACTCCTCGTTGACGCTTTGAGCGATATAAACCAAGTGGTCGGCAACTCTCTCGATGTTGCCGATAAGATTGACGTAAAGACTGCTGCTTTCCGACTTGCAGTTGCCGCCCTTGAGCCTGTCAAGGTGGTTCTGCTGAAGCTGAAGCTTGAATTTGTCCGTTTTGGACTCTGTTTCCTCTATTTTGGCAAGCAATCTGACGGTGCGGTTTGCGAAGCTGTAATTCACATCCTTGAAAAGCTCGTCAACCAGCGCGTACATTTCCCTGATTTCGTTGAGTCCCTCGGCGGAAAAATACAGCTCGTTTGCGATAGCAACGCGCAGATAACGCATTATGTTGTTGGAAAAATCCGCCACGCGCAAAATATCGTTAAGCACCTTGTAAAGCGAGGAAACGGTAAGCTCGTCGTTGTGCGACATATCCTCCTCGGACAGCTTGATGAGATAATCGGTCACCTTGCCCGAAAGATAATTGATTTCTCTCAAATCCTTTCGCACCGGCTCCTCGTCCTCGGTTCGTTTAATAAAATTCTCCATAGACTTGTCCAGCGCGCGCTGAGCCACCTCAAGCATGTAGGTCATTTCCTTTATCAGCTGCGCCAGAGCGATTGCAGGCGTCTGCAGTATACGCTCGTCGATATATTTAACGGAAAACTCGTTTACCGCCTTCTTGTCGCGTATGACCAACCGAGAGAGCTTTACGAGCGACCCCGAAAACGGAATAAGCAAAAGCGTAGTGAAAATATTGAACAGCGTATGGAACATGGCAATCTGCTGCTGCGGATTGCGTATCCAGCTGTCGATAACAACGGCTTTGAAGCTGCTCCAGCACAGGCAAATGACAATAAACACGACCGAGCCGATAAAGTTGAACATAAAGTGTATGAACGCCGCCCGTTTGGCGTTGGCGTTGGCGCCTATGGAGGAAAGAATCGAAGCCATACATGTACCGATATTGGTACCCATAATTACAAACAGAATGCCGTTGCCGCCTCCCCCTATCATTATTCCGTTTCCCACCATGCCTATCAAAATGGCGGTAACCGCCGCAGAGCTTTGTATGAGAGCGGTGAGAGCAACGCCTATCAAGGCAAGCAGAATCGGATTGGTCAGCCTTTCGAGCAATTCGACTATGACGGGCTCCTTGGCAAGCTCCGACATAGAGTCGGACATAAGCGACAGTCCCACAAAGGTTATGCCCAGCCCCGCCAGCATAAAGCCCACGTTTTTTGCGGTGTCGCTTTTGGCGAGCATCTGAACCATGACTCCCACAAAGGCGAACAGAGTGAAAACGGCGGTTATCGAAAAGGATTGAAGCGCAAGTATCTGGGCGGTGACTGTCGTACCTATATTTGCGCCCATAATTATGGACGTGGCCTGAAAAAGCGTCATTACTCCGGCGTTGACAAAGCCTACGACCATGACGGTGGTTGCCGCAGAGCTTTGTACCAAAGCCGTCACCGCGCAGCCCACTCCCACGCCGATAAACCGATTGTCGCTCATTTTGGAAAAAAGCTTGCGCAAGCCCTTGTCAGACGCCCTTTCCATACCTCCGGACATCATTTTCATGCCCACCAAGAGAGTTCCGATACCGGCGAAAAAGCCTATCGCAATCTTAATATACTCCCAAACGCCCATTTGTCCTCCGTGCGTCAATCGATTTTCGGAAACGCTTTTTTACTTTTAAGAAAAGCAGTCGATTTCAAAAAATATGAATAATTTTCACCTGTATATAATAGCTTTTTTCGCCGGTTCTGTCAATCGAAATCGAGCCGGAAACGACGACGACAAAGCCTTTTCGCCAAGCTCAGACGCTTGCTTCGCATTGGCTCAGAAACTCCCGGACAAGGCGCAGGGTTTCCTCCGCGGTTTCGGCGCGCTGAAGCAGGGGCATCGCCTTGCGTGAGCCGCGCACGCCCTTGAGATAACAGCAAATATGCTTTTTCATTTCGTTTACGCACAGTCTTTCCGGCAAAAAAGATAGCAGTATGTCGAAATGCTTTTTTATTGCCGCACAGGCGTCAAAGGTATAGGCTTTCCCGGCTATCTCCGCAAAAACGTAAGGCTTTCCCATCGCTCCGCGCCCCACCGCCGCGCCGAAGCAGCCTGTCGTCTCCTTTACTTTTAAATAATCCTCGCGGCACGCGATGTCTCCGTTGGCAAAAACGGGAATTTTCACGGCGGACACCGCGTCTGCTATCACACGCCAGTCCGCGCGTCCGGAAAACATTTCCTTGGAGGTTCTGCCGTGCACGGTGATTGCGTCTGCTCCCGCCCCCTCGCACATTTTCGCAAACTCGGCGGCGGTGTTCTCGTCGCCGTATCCTTTGCGGAACTTGACGGTGACAAGCTTGTCCGTGCTCTTTCTTACCGCAAGTATAATTTTTTCGGCGCGCTTGACGTCTGCCATCAAGGCGCAGCCCTCGCCGTTACCCACGATTTTTTTCTGGGGACAGCCCATATTTATATCTATTATTTCAAATCTGTCGAAGCATGGCTTTTTAAGCGCTTCGGCAAACGCGTCGGGGTCGTTTCCGAACAGCTGGGCGGCTACAGGTCCCTCCTCCGCGACGTAAAGCAGGTCATGCGACACTCGGTTGTTCATCGCAAGCCCTTTTGCGGACACCATTTCCGTAACGGTAAGCCCGCAGCCGAAATCCTTTGCCAGCGCTCTGAAGCCCGCGTCGGTATAACCGGCAAGCGGACTCAGCATCAGATTGCTTTTCAGAATTTTTTCTATGCTGCGTTCCGTCATTTCTTTTCCGACGCGTCCTTTGAGCACCAACCGCAGTTTTTTTCCTTTTCGACGGCGTCGGACACAAAACGCCCGATATATTTGTTTAGTGCAATCTCCGGCTCCGCGCCGATAAGACGAAACAGATTTACAAGCTCAAAAAGCGCTTCTCCGACAGCGGACTCGACCTCTCCGCCTTTTAAAAACTCGCTTTTAAGCCCGCGAAGCTTGTCCCGCACCAGCTCGAAAGCTTTGTCTATATCGGAAACCAACAGATTGCCCTTTGCCGCGCGTTTTGCCACCTTGTAAGCGCGAAGCAACGCCGGCATGCCCTGCGGCACCTCGTTCATATTCTGCGCCACTGACGTTATGCTTTTTTCGCGCAGCTTGTTTTTCTCCCAGCTGGCAAGCGCCTCCTCGCTGTTTGTCGCCGTGTCGCCGCCGAAAATATGCGTGTGTCTGGTTATCAGCTTTGTGCACAGCGCGTCGTAAACGTCTCCGAAATCGAATTCCCCCGCTTCCCTCGCGATAGTCATGTGAAACACCGCCTGCAGCAGCAGGTCGCCCGTTTCTTCTATTATTTTTGCGTTGTCTTTCCGGTCGATTGCGTCAACAAGCTCGTACGCCTCCTCTATCAGATTGGAGCGTATGCTTTCATGCGTCTGAGCTCTGTCCCACGGGCAGCCGTTCTCGCCGCGCAGAGCGCTCAAAATATCAATCACGTCATTGAAGGAATAACTTTTTTTATGAAGAAAATTTGGCTGCTTTATGTAAATCCACCGCGTCTTATGCGGCACATCCGAAAGGGAAATTTCGTTGCCCCCGTCGTCAATCGCACAAGCGACGCCGCCGAACAGCCTTTCGACCGCCGAAGCCAGCCTGCCGTCGAAAGGCGGCGTTATTTTCAAATCATACCCCGAAAATCTTTCAGGAGCTTCGCAAAGCAGCCCGCACGAAACGGTAAGATAAACAACGTCTTTTTCAATTTCCATTCGTTCTCCTTGACAGCCGCGCCTTTATTTTCATATACACTCTGTCCACGCTGCCGAAAACCCTGAGCAGTACGACAAACACCGCGTAAACCGCTCCTCCCGCCAATATGGCGACCACCGTTCCCAAACGCGTATTCACAAAATCGGGCGCAAGAACCGAAAACAGCACCAACGTCAAAGTCATTGCCAAAGTGCACGCAAGCGGCTTGAAAAAGGTCTGCATGACGTCGATTTTCACGTTTTGTCTGCGCGTAATAAACCCGAGTCCCAACGCGGCACTTAAAAGATAACATATTGTCGTGGAAATTGCAAACGCATAGATGTTAATTTGTTCTATGGGCATCAAAATTAAATTCAAGACTATTTTGACGACGCAGGAAATACCCAAGAAAAGCAGCGGAAAGTAAATTCTTCCCGTCCCCTGCATGATTGACGTGCACGTGCCCGACAAAGCAAGAAACAATATGCTTATCGAAGAAAACGCCAGCAGTCTGCCGGCAAGCTGCAAATCGGCTTGCGGAAGCGCGGAATAGAGCAGGCGCACGATTTGATTGCTTAAGCATGCGAAGCCCAGCACGCACGGAAGCGCAATGACGTTTGTAAGCTTAAGCGCGGAATTTACGTTGGCATCCATCAAAGGCTTGTTTCCCGACACGTGCGCCCTGCTGATTGCAGGCAAAACGGCTGCCGCCACTCCGCCAACCAGCACCACCGGCAGCCCCAGCAATGAGTGAACCGGACCGCTCCATATCCCGTAAAGAGTCGTCGCGTCGCCCGCCTTGACCAGATTGAGCACCAAAGCGCTGTCGATAAGCTGCGAAACGGGCATTATAAGACCGCCCAGCGTCAGAGGGAGAGCTATTGCCGTCAGCTCCTTCATCAAGGGCTTGTATTCGGACGGCTGCTCCGCAGCATTTTTCAGCGGAAGCGATTTCTTTTCCTTGCGGACGTCAAAGAAATAAATAAAAGCAAACACCGCCAACGCCACGCCTTCGGACAAAGTCACCGCGAACACCGCGCCGCCCACCGCTTTTTCAATGTCGGGCATGAAAAGATAAGCGAGATAAAGTCCGGCTACAAGCTTGACTACCTGCTCGCAAATCTGCGACAGCGCGGTCGGCGCCATATTCATTTTGCCCTGGAAATACCCCTTGAATGCGCTGACAAGGCACACAAGCAGCACCGACGGACTGATCAGTCTGTAAAGCACGCCGAGATTGGCATTGCCCTGAATTCGCGCAATGAGGTCTCCGCCCAGCAAAAGAATAAGAGTGTTCAGCACTCCCAGAATTAAAAGAATCAGCAAAGCGCTTTTAAAAACCCGCTTTGCTTCTTCGGTTTTGTTCTGCTCCAAGCGCGCGGCAACCATTTTGCTTACAGCCATAGAAAAACCCGCTCCGCTCAAGGTGAGCACCAGCGAATACATGGGAAAAACCAGCTGATAAAGCCCCATGCCGTAGCTTCCCAGCATGTTGGTAAGCGGAATGCGATATACCGCGCCCAAAATCTTGGCGATAAAGCCGCCTGCGGACAGCACAACCGCGCCCAGCAGAAAACTGTTTCTTCTTGTCCCCTTTTTCATAAGATTAGTATATGTAGTTTTTTGCGGTATTTGCACGAAACGCGGAAAGCGGGCATAAAATAAAAATCAAAAAACCTCCTTCCTATAAGGAAAGAGGTTTTGTCAATATATTGAGAGAGCCTTGTCTTTAGTTTCCGAAAAATCCTCCCGCAATATATGTAACCCTTTAAGCTTTGCCAACAAGGGCGCGGATTAAACCCGTCGGACAAACCTACGCGGGCGCACAGCGCCCGCGTCATAAAATGCGCTAACTCAGATATGTGGAAAACAACGTCGCCGCGAATTTACTAAGCTCTCCCGAAAGAGAAAAATTTCGCGAAGTGACAAGATGTCCGTAAAGCTCGCCGTCCGCCGAAATGGGTGTGACGACAAACTCGGCTGCGTTCTCTCCGTCGCCGATAACGACAGTGCCGCCTGAATAACGGTGCTTGTCGATGTGGTGTTTAACCGCTTCGGGAATCTCGTCCAAATCCCTGCTGCCCTTGCCGCATTTAGCCACGATTTCGTCGTCGCTGACGACGTAAACCAACGCTCCGTCCGTTTGTCTCGAAAGAGTGTCCGCGATTAAAGCCGCAAACTCCCTTCCTCTGTCCAAAGGCGAAAGCTTTCTCATAACAATACTGTCCTCGTTGGCAGTGATTTCCATCAGACTGCCCTCTTTGAGGTTCATTGTATTTCTCAGCTCTTTGGGCACTACGATGCGACCGAGCTCGTCGATTTTGCGTGTGATTCCAAGCGACATAAACACCTCTTGTTTGCCTAATCTTTGTCAGCAAATTTAGTGTTTGAAGCTTTTGCGTTTTTATGCGCCCGAACCGAAAAAAACTGAAATGAAAAGGAGCCGAAGTTCGGCTCCCGTTTTCAAAGCTGCCATTTGAGCTCGACGCCCAGCTGCTTTAAGATGCTTTTGATGTTTTTGTTTTCAACCGAAATTTTATTTTCGTCGAAATAGCTGTCGTAGCTTGCCTGCATGATATCGTTGTAAACCGTAGCCTTCACGGCGTCGTAATACGTCTTGAAAAATCTGTACGCCGGCGTTCCCTGCGTGTATCTTTCATTTGCAAAGTCAAAGCTCTCTGCCTTGACAAAATCGGTGAAATAAACGATATGCACGCCGTAATCGGTGACTGCGATTTTGTAAGTCCCCTGTCCTTCGGCAATCGCTTGGCGGGAGGCGGCGGAAAACTCGGCAACCCAGTTGTCCTTAGTGCCTGCGGGATCCGGCTCCTTGACCTTTATCACATAATCGTAGGTGGAGCCCTGTGCGCCGGGATCTTCGTTGTAGCGGTCAATCAGCGCCGCGAAATCATTTGGTCCGGAAACAGCCTCCAAAGCCGTCTTGAGCGCGCTGTCGGCGAAAACCACCTTTCCGTCCGCAATGGTAAAAATGTTTTCCAGCTTGGCATATTCGCCCTCGTCGTCCTTTTCGCTTTTGAAATCCGTAGCTTTGATTTGCGTTGCAAGCTCGTCGCGTTTCGCAAGATAAGCCGCGCTGTTTTTGCCGTATACGTTTCCGTAATATTCCAGCACCGCTTTCTGCTCGTCGGTGAACGATATAAGCAGATTTTTAATGAAAGCGTATTCGTTTTCATACTGCTCGGGCACGGTGTAAATGAAGCTCGTGTCGGAAAGCGAGGTCACGAAAGACTCGAACTTGGTCGGATGAAGTCTGAAATCTTCCTCCTGCGCCGCCTTGAGATTTTCGTATTTTTCAACCAGTCTGGAAAGTATAAGCTGCTGTCCCTCGCCTTCGGTTTCTATTCTCTCGTAATATACCATAGTATACTCCTGTGCGAGACGGTTGAATACAGTGCTTCTTATCTGATAATCGAGAAACTGCTCCATCGACCAGCCGTAATAATTGTTTTCCACCGACCGCGTCAGGGAATTGAACGCCGCTTTCTGCGCCGTCATATATTCCTTTGCGGTGAAAGCAACCTTTTCGTCGTCCGAAGCGTCCTCGTTCTGCGCTATTCTGTCGTTGATTTTTGCCAGAGCGTCCAGCAGCAGAGGGTCGTTTTCGTCTTCGAATTTGTAGCCGTTGAGAATGCTGTCAATGGTCAGCTCACTGTCCGGCTTGTATTTCGCCAGATCCTCGTCCAGCCCCTCGATGTCGTCGTCGTAGTCGTTGAGCGTAAGCCCTCCCAAAGGCAGATTAAGCTCGTCTTCGGGAATAATGTTTTCCTTGCGCTCCTCCTCTTCCTCCGCGGCGTTGAGCTTGTACTTGTTGCCAAGCTCGGTTTCCACAAGGCTGTCAAGAGACGAATAAAGCGAATTTTTGATGGTTTTCATAATGAATTCCATATCGCCCTCGTTTTTCAGATATTCCGTATCGGGATATTCCGAAGCCAACGAATGCGTCTGCGTGACCTTAGGCCAAGGCAAATCGTTTTTAAGCATGTCCACCAAAACGTAATTCATGACAAACTGCGGTATGAGCGCGTCCCACACCGTCTGAATATCATAGCCCTGATTGATATAGCTGGACATGTTGTTGTTTATGAAGTCCTCGAGCGCGCCGACTGTGATTGTCTGCTCTCCGACCGTCATCGCGGTCTTTTCTCTGTAACGGTCGGCGTTGGTCTGAAACATCGAGCAGCCGGCGACAAAAGAGCATACAAGAGCCAGCGCTAAAACCATGCAGAATATGCGAGTAATTTTTTTTGTCATTTCAAGTTCTCCGAAAATCTTTTTACCCTTTGGCAAAGGTATATGTCCCCATATACCAAAACATTATACAAGACTTTTTCGTTTCTTGCAAGTGTATTAAATCAATTTCAGCTCAAAGCCTGCAAGAAATTTTTCAATCGCCGCAAATTTGCCGCAGCGTTGCCGCCGTCGAAGACGAACAAAACGGACAGCCTTTTGCTTGCGTCCAGCCTGCAGAATTGCTTTTCTTTCTCCATTGCTTCAAACAGCTTGGGATTGGAGAGATATTTTTTGTCGGCAAAGTCAAGCTCCGCGCCTTTTTTGTCCACTCTTACCCTGTCGAAGCCCGCGTCTGACGCAAATCGTTTTATCAAAGCGATTTCCAGAAGATTTTTCACCTCCTGCGGCGGCTCGCCGTAAATTTCTCTCAGCTCGTCGGCAAGCTTTTCCGCTTCCTCCTTGCCCGAAATTCCCGCAAGCCGCTGATAAAGCGTCATTCTGTTGTCCTTGTCTATATAATCTTCGGTCACAAAGGCGTCCGCCTCCGCCTCCACCGTTGTGTTGACGGCGCGCTCGGCAGGCTTTCCTTCTATTTCTCCAACAGCCTCGTTAAGCAGCTTGACATACATATCGTAGCCCACTCTTTGCATGTGCCCGTGCTGCTCCTTTCCCAGCACGTTGCCCGCGCCGCGGATTTCCAGATCCTTCATTGCTATTTTGAAACCGCTGCCCAGCTCGCTGTACTCCGCAATGCCGCACAGCCGCTTGTAAGCCGTTTCGGAAAGGATTTTGCCGTCCTTGAACAAAAAATATGCGAAAGCCAAACGACTGCCCCGTCCGACGCGACCGCGCAGCTGGTAGAGCTGGCTCAATCCCAGCCTGTCGGCGTCGCAAACCACCAAAGTGTTGGCATTGGGCATGTCTATGCCGTTTTCTATGATTGTGGAGCACACCAGCACGTCGAAAAGCCCCTGAGAAAATTTGTAAATATTGTTTTCCAGAGCTTCCTCGTTCATCTGCCCGTGCGCAACGGCTATTTTCACTTCGGGAACAAGCCGTTTGAGCCCCGCCGCGAAAAGGTCTATGGTTTCGACACGATTATAAACGAGAAACACCTGTCCCTGTCTGTTGAATTCGCGCAAAATAATATCCCTTATCAGCGCGTCGGACTGAACCGTAACGTAAGACTCCACGGCGACGCGTTCCTTGGGAGGAGTGGTGATGGTGCTTATGTCGCGCATACCCGTCAGTGCCATGTGCAGCGTGCGCGGTATGGGCGTTGCCGACATGGTGAGCACGTCCACGCCCGTTTTCAGCACCTTGAGCTTTTCCTTGTCCTCGACGCCGAAGCGCTGCTCCTCGTCAAGCACCAAAAGTCCGAGATTTTTGAACGCCACGTCCTTGCTGAGCAGTCTGTGCGTGCCCACGACAATGTCGAGCTTGCCTTCCGACAGCTCTTTGATTATTTTTTTCTGTTCGGCGGCGGAACGGAAACGGTTGAGACAGCCCACTCTCACGTCAAAATGCTCCATACGCTGCTTTAAGGTGTTGTAGTGCTGCTCCGCAAGTATGGTCGTGGGCGCGAGAAACGCCGCCTGAAATCCGTTTGAAACCACCTTGAAGGCGGCCCGCATGGCAACCTCCGTCTTGCCGAAGCCCACGTCCCCGACAAGCAGACGATCCATAATGCGCGTGCTTTTCAAATCGGCGTCTATTTCTTCGATGCACTTCAACTGGTCTTCCGTTTCCGCGTAGGGAAAGGCGGCGGCAAACTCCTCGTCCAGATAGTCGTCCGTTTTGTAGGAAAATCCGCGCGAATTGCGCCGCGCGGCATAAAGCTTTATCAAATCCACAGCCATGGCTTTGAGACTGCTCTTGACTTTGGACTTGACCTTTTCAAACTCCGCCCCGCCGAGACGGCTCAGGCGCGGAGCCGTTTCGCTTCCGCCGTATTTGCTGAGCATGTCTGTATTTTCCACGGGGACGTACACCGCCTCGCCGTCGCGGAAAAGCAGCTTGATGAAATCCTTCGTGCCGAAGCTTCCCGTCAGAGTATGCACTCCGTCGCATAGACCTATACCGTGCACCTCGTGCACGGCGTAATCGCCCTTTTCGAGAGAAAGAAAAACCTTGTCGCGCTTTTTGGTCAGCTTGCGGTCGGACTGTCCTGCCGGCTTGGAAAACACGTCGTCTCCGCCGACTATCGCCAGCTTGTTTGAGTGGCTGACAAAGCCTCTTGCAAGGCGGGCGGCTATGATTGTGTTTTCGCCAAGCTCCTCCGGCTCGCCGTAAGAAACCGTTACGGGACAATCAACCTCTCCGAGCGCCGCCGCCAGTCTTTCGGCGCGAGCGTCATCGTCGCAGAAAACTCCTACCTTGTAGCCGTTGAGCTTCCAACGCTTTATGTCCTCTCCAAGCTGGCGTATGTTGAATTTGTAATTGAACAGCGGCGTGGATTTGAGCGAAACTGCGGCTGTGGGACGAAAAAAGGAGTCCGCGCTTGCCAGCCCCATAAGCGCCAGCTGGTTAAAAGCGTCGAAAGCGGAAAACACGCTTTCGCGCCGCGCCAGCTGCTCCGCGTGCTCGGGCAGAATTTCACCCACGGACAACAGATTGGAAATACGCATAAAAAACTCGTCGTAGGTGCGGTTGAGCTTGTCCGTCAGCATTTTCGGCTCGTCCCACACCAAAACGGCATCGGTCGGCAGATATTCCGCCAGCCCCGAGCAAGGGAAAAAAGGCATAAGCCATCCGTTGTCCGCAGTTCCGTTGTCAAGCTCGGGCAAAATTTCGTCAAGCACAGTCACAAGCCTCGTCCTCGCGTCGGGAGAAAGCCTTTGTCCCGCAGCCGACTTTTGCAGCTTTTTCGCAACGTCGCTTTGCAGCGCGCCCTTAGGCACGGAAAACAACGGATACAGCGAAATCTGTTCAAGCTCGTCGCCCGACCTGAAGGTTTCCTTGTCCACAATTTTTATGCTTTCGATTTCGTCGTCGAAAAAATCAAGCCTCACGGGAGAATCGGAGTCGGGCGGAAAAATATCCGCTATGTCTCCCCTTATTGAAAACTCTCCCGCCTTTTCCACCTTGGGAACGCGCTTGAAGCCGTCGTCCGAAAGGAATCGGGCGAGATAAGCTGTAGAAACGATATCACCTCTCTTAAAAGCGCGCCGCCCCGCCGCGAAAGCCGCTTTAAACGGATAACGCGCGGCAAGCGCGTCGGCGCACAGCACGACTCCGCGCGCGCCGCTCATGATTTTGTCCAGCGCGGCGTTTATTTCAAGGCGCAGACGCCCCGTGCCCTGCTTGAAAAGCAGCGTGTCCTCGTTGTGCGGCAGATAGACAAAGCCGCCGCCTGTCAGGTCGTTGAGACAGCGCAGCGTTTCCTGCGCCGTCACGAAATCGGGCGCCACATATACGGGAAAGCCCTCCAATCCGCCCGCTATGAAATATTTTTCGTTTTTGCACACGCCGAAAGCCGCGGTGTGCTTTCCGCTCCGCAGACAGTCGAGAATTTCGTTATACGCCGGATATCGGGACAGCTTATTTATCTTGTTCAGCATCGCTTTTGTCTTCTGAGCGCGGAGCTTTTTCCCTTTTGTTGAAGGCTCTCATAACCGCGTCCGCGTCCGCTCCCGAAACAAACATTTTGAGCGCCTGCGCCGCGTTTTCCAACGCGGGCTCTATCACGGCGCGCTGTTCGGGCGAAATTTTGCCCAATACATAATCCTTTAGCTCCATTTGTTCAATCTGCGGACGGCCGATTCCCACGCGCACCCTTAAGATTTCTTCTGTGCGCATGTTGTCTATTATGTTTTTCATTCCGTTATGACTGCCGCCGCTGCCGCTTTTTCTTATCCTCAACGACCCCAAAGGCATGTCCGCGTCGTCATAAACGATTACGCAGTTTTCCCGCTCGATTTTGTACTTTTTGACAAGCTCCCTCAGACTTTCGCCGGAAAGGTTCATGTAAGTTATTGGCTTGGCAATCACAACCTTTTGTCCTCCGACGCGTGCGTGCGCGCATATCGCACGGCATTCGCCCTTGTCGAAGGCTGCGCCCAGAAGCTCCGCAAGCTTGTCCACCGCGAGAAAGCCCACGTTGTGAAAGGTGTCGGCATATTGCCTGTCGGGATTGCCCAATCCGACTACTAAATACATTTTTTCACCTCTTGAATTTCCCGAAATACCCCAAAGCGACCCGCCAAGCATTGCGCAAGGGGGTCTGGTCGGTACTTTTTATTTAATTTTATCATATACACGCGTTTTTTTCAAAGGTTTTAGAGATATCGCCTCGATTTTTTTGCCGATTGCAGTCGATTGTGTTAAAATATTCTTATGAACGAAGTCGTTAAAGAAATTCTGAACAGTCACGGAATAAAAAACTACGCGCTTGTACCTGTCGAAGGAGGCGTGCTTGTCATGTATTTTGCGCCGTACCTGCCTTTCGACTATTCGGCGTATCCCGACTGTCTGATGATAGACAGCTACTACTTAACCTCCAACCGCGTATATTTTGAAAATCTGAAGCTTATCGAAGACCTGAAGCGGGCGGGATTGGACGCCAAACGCTATCGCCGCACCGATATAAAAGAGCTTCTGACAAGGTACGGGCTTGCCGACTTCGGTATGAACGAGCTTTGCTTCGTAAAGGAATACGGCAGCTTTTTCTTTGTCGCTACGGTTTTTCTGGAAGCAGCCGAAACGGAATTTTTTTCAACGCTGCCCGCAGTTGACAAGCCCCTTTGCACACGCTGCGGTAAGTGCGCAGCCGCATGTCCGCAGGGCGCGCTTGCTCCCGACGGCTTCAAAAGAGAAAAATGCTTGAGGCAGATACAGGAAACCTACTCCGACACCGAAGAAAACAATAAGGCTTTGAAAAAGAACGGCAGGCTTCTCGGCTGCAACATCTGCCAGCTTGCCTGCCCCTTGAATTCGCATGTCGAAAAAGTCGCTCCGCCGACGGAGCTTGCAGAGCTGTGCGACAAAAAAAGCATACTCGACACGGTGCAAAACGAACAAACACTGCAACGCTTCACTCCTCTGATAGGCAAAAACTACGCCCGAAAAAGCTTCCTGCTGCCGTTGACAAACGCTTTTTTCAAATAATCTGTTCGCCCGCCGACAGACTTCAGTTAAATTTCCGAAGCGACTTCAACGCATATTAAACGCCTATTAAAATCACTAAAGATTGCTTCATTAAACAAAAGCAGTACGCAAAACGCAAAAAGCCTTACGGAGCTTTAAAGCTCCGTAAGGCTTAGGTTTCAATAAGCCCAATAAAGATTAGGCATCGCATTGTCAAAGCTTGCCGATGAAATCAGTCTGCTGTCACGATGTTCCCAGATTTTCGAAAATTTTTCAAACAGATTGTCGTTGCCGTAGCTTTCAAATGAGCCAGCCTCCGTATATACTTCTACGCCGTTCTCTTTTGCATAAACGCCTTGATAGTAATAAACAAAATGTCCTTCTAGCTCCAAAAACTCCAAAACCTTTATTCTCAGCGTCTTTATGTCGGCGCCCTCGGCTTTCATTGCCCTAAGTTCCTCTACAAACGCCGCTTCTTCGGGTTTTTCAAACGTCATGTCTTTGTCAAATATATCGTCGTTTACAGAGAAGCCGCAAGCAATAAGATGAGGGTAGCTATCTTCTGCACGGCGCAGATAGGTTTCAACGTCACACTCGCCGTCGTTTTCTCCCAAATATAAATAATAGTTGAAATTGCCGGTATCTATCGTCCAATAACCATTAGGATTTTCGGAGCTTTCGTTGACCTTTTTTAATTTCTGCCAATCGAACACCATGCTTTTCACGAGAGGACTTTGACTTTTTTCCAGCAATAGCTCCCACTCGTCGGCATAATACGGCGTTGAAACTGATTCCTGTTTCCAAAACGATAAATAGTTGTACTCCTTGTAAAGCTCTCCCTTTACGCCGCTGCTTAAGACTATTCCCGACAAGCCAAGAAAGCGTATCGCCGCGCGGTTGAAAACGTCAGCCTTGTCCCAAGCCTTTTCATCCTGCATGAGCGCCTTTGTTTCTAAAATAAAACCGTTCAGCTCCTCGTCATCAAAGGTCTTGTCCAAAATCTCCGTATCCAACAGGATTTTTACAGACATCGTCCAGTCTTGGCTGAGATATTCCTCAAACGTAACGATTTTTCTTCCGGAGTTTTTTTCCAAATAACCGTTTAAATCCTTGCTGCCTTTAGCTTTGCCAAGATTGAAGGTCACCTTGTCGGAGTACTCCCAGCTGCCGCTGCCAAATTGCAGCATTTCCACGTAACCTCCCCTATTCGGTCCGCATGCCGCAAAACAAAATATGCACAAAAGCAAAAGAGTCAACAGCGTCGCAAACGCCTTAATTTTATTTTTCATCGTTTTCCCCCTACTACACATAAGCTTCTATGAAGTCCGGAATTGCTTTGCCTACACTCGCAGCAGCTATCAGTCTGCTGTCACGGTGTTCCCAGATTTTCGAAAATTTTTCAAACAATCCTTCGTTGCCGTAGCTTTCAAATGAACCCGCCTCAGAGTAGATTTCCAAATTCTGATTTGTCGATGTTACACCTATATATTCGTAAACAAAGTGTCCTTCTAGCTCCAAAAACTCCAAAACCTTTATTCTCAGCGTTTTTATGTCGACGCCCTCGG
>ERZ1673701.939-NODE-939-length-29435-cov-23.643635_pt1 | contig 29435 bp, 45 predicted proteins | sample MGYA00580231_ERZ1673701 | MGnify/ENA primary metagenome ERZ1673701 (study PRJEB41218, sample SAMN15661798) | gut metagenome | host: Homo sapiens | place: Canada: London | collected 2015-08-20/2019-03-30 | study: EMG produced TPA metagenomics assembly of...
CGGTTGGCCCTAAGGGTGATGCTGGCCCGGTTGGCCCGGCTGGCCCGGTTGGCCCGACTGGCCCCACTGGCCCGGCTGGCCCGGTTGCCAAGGCTGACCACGTCAACCCGACCACCGGCACGATAGAGGAAGTGGTGAACGCTCTGATCAAAGCCGGACTCATGGAATCCTGATAGTCGGTCCATAAACAGCATTAGGTCCTATCGTTACAATTGACGGTAGGACCTATTCATGTATCCCGGAGGAAAAATGATAATCGACGACACCATACGCGACAAGGTAGGCAAAACCGCATACGACACATGGAAAGACGCCGCACTTGCCACCCTCTCCGACATGCTCTGCATGAGCGATTTCGACCAATCCATAACCGACCTGACAGGCATCGTCAGTCAAGACGGCAAACACGTCTACCTACCATCATGGTATTCGGAAATATGGTCGGCCAAAACAACAGACAACACTCCCGTCAGCTATAAAGTCACCTACGACAAGAATGACGGACTATCACCATCCGCCTCATACACGAAAATCCTGACCCTTACCCGCGCATATCCAGCCGGCATGGAAATCATCATCAACGGCAGACACGGATTCAAAAAACTCCCCGCACCACTCGCCAACATCCTCGCGGCCATCATCCAAGCCGACCAGTCGATGGCAGACCGGTCCGACAGCATCACTTCGAAGAAAATCGAAGACGTAAGCGTCTCCTACGCCACCAGCACGCAAAACACGCTCGAACGCGCTATCTCCCCATACAAGGCGCTAATAGACTCTTGGAGCCTTTGCTTGATCCGATCCGACACGGGAGGGATCCTCGGCATGCCAACCCCCCACCGTGACCTACCATGGTGGTTCAACCCGCAAGACTACCTAGGAGGCGACTACGCGCATGGCATCGCAATGTGACCCATTCACCCTATTTCCCAACCAAACCCAATCGGCCACCATCTGGAAATACACGGCACCAGGCCTCGATAACATCGAACTCGCAGAAGTGAAGACGATCGTCAAACACTCCACCGAAAGCGACCAGCCAGCCGGATACGGCACCCGTATCGCCTCACGCCGTTTCCATATCCAACCCGACAACCTATCCGAAAACCTCCGCGACGACATGGAAGCATGGCCCGACCTCATCCTCCGCCTCGACAACGGACGCACCTACCAAATCACCAAAGCCAGCCGAGGAGACGACATGGACACCGGCAATACCATGTTCATCACCCTCACCGGCAACCCCTACGGGAGAACCAGCCTATGAGCTACCGACTCAAAGTATCCGCCACGTGGGCCCGCAAACTCTCCACCCAACAACTCAACAAAGGCGGCGTACGCATGATGACCGACATCCTACGCATGGCCCGCCAAAACGCGCCAGTCCAAACCGGCGCACTACGCAACAGCGGCCGCTTCCAACAAGTCGGAAACACGCACTGGCAAATCACCTTCGGCAACGGCCGAGTCCCATACGCCCGCCTACGCGAACACGCCAACCGACTCCACCCCAACACCACCCGCTACCTCGAACGAGCAGCCCGTACGGCAAGCGCCCGCACCAAAACCTACTTCAACATGTAAGGAACGCACATGATAGACCTAGCAGTATGCATGGCCCTCCAAAACGAAGGCTACGGCACCTACGGCCAAAACCTATTCTTCGGCACCAGCCCCATACTCGACACCGGCACCGTCACCAGCCAGGAAGGCATCTGGGTCAACGCCACCACCGTCGACATCAACGGCGACCTCTACACCGACCAAATCACCATCAGTAGCAGACATAACGACGTCCTCACCCAAGGACGCCTCATGCTGCGACTCCTCAACCTCATCAACAACACACTCCCGAACTACTGCCGGCTCACCTGTCAGCCAATCACTGACATCACCTACGAATCAATCCGCACACACCCAGCCACCGCAATAGACTTGGACGCCATCGACCACGAAGGCCACTGGGTCAAAAGCATCCGCTTCCAAATCGACTACAAACTCAATGCCACGACACTGTAAAATAAAAACGGCATAATACACCACAGTTAAAACAGGCACGCCAACCGAAAGGAAAAAAATGGCATTCTACCCACTCATCGGAAAGAAAACCGTCTACATCGACGACATGGTCATCCCATCCGACTACGTACAGGACGAAGTGGGCACCATCACCCTCACCCCAAGCACCACCGAAATCGCCAGCCAGTCAGGCACCATCAAAGTGCCGAACGGCAGCTACGACGAAATGAGCTTCGAGCTCAACATCATCTGCCCGTCCGTACGCTTCCTCGGCATGCTGTTCCCCGAACTCTACCACAACGCCAAATTCAACCGAGTCATCGGCGGAAACCTCGGCGAAACCGGCCAAGTCCGATTCGGTGGCAACGAATGCATCAGCAACACGCCACACGACATCATCATCCACAACGTATGCGACGGACACTCCAGCGCACAGGACTTCCGCATCCCCCAGGCCCTCATCAGCGCCGGCGGAGAATTCAAAGTCAGCCTCGGCGACCCATTCATCGTCACCCTCACCGGCACCATGACCTCCAGCCCGGAAGGCGCAGTGGTCATGGGCGAACTCAACCTCGACACGCCAAGCTACTACGATGAGACCACCGGCACCATCAAACCATCGGAAAACCCGATCACCAAGATCATCGCCACACCATCCAACATCACTTGCAAAGTGAACGAACCGGTGAAAGTCGCCGTGACCGCCCTACCGGACGGAGCTACCGGCACCATCATCGCAGAAAACTCAGCCGACGGAGCATTCACCGCAACCGACAACGGCGACGGCACTTGGACCATCACCGTCAAAAAAGCCGGCCGCAGCTCCATCGCCTTCAAATCCGGCAGTACACAAGTCACCATCCAAGTAGACGCACAGGGAACCATCGCCGACCACGTACAGGACACCGACACAACCATCGGACAGGAATAGCCGAAACGAAAAGGTCCGACACCGGTAAGATGACCTTCAAAACATTCAAACCAGTGCCGGACCAATCGTCAACACAATGGCAAAGGAGCCAATACCAATCATACCATACATAAGGAGCATCTAACAATATGACCACTCCAATTCTGAACATCGACACCCGTAAATCATTCCGCAAACTCACCGTCAGAATCGACGGCACTACCTACACCATGCGCCCACTCGGATCAAAAGACATGCTCACCATCCTCGACAACGCCGAAGCCCTCGACAGACTCTCCACCGGCAAAATGACCAAGGAAACACTGGAAACCGCAGAAGAAATCATCTTCCCCCTCGTCACCAACCTCATAAGCCCCGACGACACCTTCCGCGAATGGGCACAGCAAACCAAACGACGTAGCGACCTCGCCTACATCCAAGCCATGACCGCCCTCTGCAAACTCATGGCCGAAAACCTCACCCTCGACATCAAAGGCTGACATATAAATGCGCTCATGGGATAGCCTCCTCACCCCCACCGAAAAACAACGGATGCAAACATACAAACAAAAAGAGGCAAAACAACACGCCTCACCAAGCATCCGCATCCTCGCCGAACTCGGCGACCTCTACGGGTGGGAAGCCATCCGCGACGCATTGGAAAACCATATAGCACCGGACCTACTGCTCGCCCTGATCAAAGAAGGACGCCACCAACAACAAATCCACCTAGCCGAACAATACCGACTAACATTCGAATGCCTAACCGCCGCATTCACCAAACACGGAGACCAAAAAATCAGCCGCATCATCAACGAACTCGGAAAGGACTGACAAATGGCTGACTCCACACTCACCCTCGACGCGGAAATCAACACCTCGGATTGGGAAAACGGCATCAAAACCATCCAAAACGGCAGTCGGCAAATCGAACAATCCGCACGCCAAGCCAGCGAAGGCATGGAGGAAATCGACAAGTCTTCCACCAAAGCCTCCGGCGGAACCAGTAAATTCGCTGCCATCGCCGGAGCCATGAGCGGACTCGTATCCACCGGCATCAGCATGGCCGTAGACGCAATCTCGAACCTCAGCGGCGACATCATCGAAGCCTCCGACAGTGCACAGAAATTCGCTAGCACACTAAGTTTCGCCGGCTTGGACACAAGCACAATAGACCAGCTTACCGCCAGTACGCAAAAATACGCGGACCAGACAGTGTACGACTTGTCTGACATTCGCAACACGACCGCACAGTTGGCTGCAAACGGCGTAGACGGTTACGCTGAATTAGCGGAAGCCGCCGGTAACCTTAACGCCGTCGCCGGCGGTAATGCGGACACGTTCAGAAGCGTGGGCATGGTACTCACTCAGACAGCCGGTGCCGGCAAGCTCACCACCGAAAACTGGAACCAGTTGGCTGATGCGATCCCGGGCGCGTCCGGCAAACTCCAGGAAGCCATGAAGAAAAACGGGGCTTACACCGGTGACTTCCGTGACGCGATGGCCAAAGGTGAGATCACGGCCGAGGAATTCAACAAGGCCGTCATGGACTTGGGTATGACCGATGCGGCGAAGGAAGCCGCGACCAGTACTCAAACCATCGAAGGTGCGATGGGTAATTTGGAAGCGTCCGTCGTTAACGTGGGCGTGCAACTCTTGGACTCGTTCAAAGGCCCGTTGACCGAAGCCATGAGCGCACTCGCTGACGGCATCGGCGGTCTGCCCTCCATGTTCAAGGGTCTCGTGTCGTCGGCCGGCCCGGCTTTACAGCAGATCGGCAGCGTGTTCCAGTCTTCTTTCGCTCCGGTAGCCAAGGTCGTGTCCGGCCAATTGGTGCCGGCCTTGCAGCCGTTCATGCAAGCCTGTCAGAATCTGGGTAATGCGATCATGCCTGTGTTGAACGCCGCGTTCCAGGCCTTCACACCGGTATTGGGAGGTCTGGCTGCGAAGCTTGCGGAGGTCGGGGCGACGATCATGACCACGGTCACGCCAGTCATCAATAACATGGCCGCATTATTCCAAGCCGCCTTGCCGATGATCCAATCATTGTTCCAATCGTGGGCCGGTACTCTCCAAGGTATCGTCGACGCGGTATTCCCGTACATTCAAACGGTCATCAGCACGGTGATGAACGTCATCAACGCCGTCATCACCACCGTAATGGCCGCAGTGCAAGGCAATTGGAATGGCGTATGGGCCGGTATCGGCAATGTCATCACATCCGCGTGGAATGGCATCAAATCGGTCGTATCAGCCGGTGCGAACGCCATGTCCGGTATCATCTCCGCCGTCTCGGGCACTGTCAATGCCGTCTGGTCAGGCCTGTGGAATGCGGTCAGGGGACTGGCGTCCAGCGCGTGGAATGGTATCACCGGTGTCGTTCGGAACGGTGTCAACAATGTGGCGAACACGGTCAGTGGCATCGGCGGGAGGATCAGGGGCGCGTTCAGCGGAGCCGGCAGTTGGCTGATATCCGCTGGCAATAACATCATCCAAGGACTCATCAACGGCATCAAGGGTGCCATCGGCAATGCCGTGGCGGCAGTCAGGGGAGCTGCCTCCAGTATCGTGAATGCCGCGAAGGGCGCTTTGGGCATTCATTCCCCGTCCCGCGTGTTCCGTGACGAGGTCGGTAAGATGATTCCGGCTGGCTTGGGTGTCGGCGTGGAAATGAATGAGAAGCTGGCGGTCAGACCGGTCCAGAGTATGGTGTCCGCTTTACTTCCGTCTTCCCTCCCCGGTAGCGTGTCGTCTCCGATGGCTTCGCCGGTGGCATTGTCGGATAAGACCGGTCCGCGTGTGACGGCTCCGATTACCGTCAACGCTGCGGATCCGACGATGGCGGCTCGGGAAACGGTCCGCATGCTTAATTTCTGCTACGTGTGATAAAGGATATGATGGAATTTATGAGTATGTTTCTTACCGATCCTCGTGACCTTCAACTGTCGTTGGACGAGTTCCCCTTGTATGGCGTGGATTCGTTCGATTGCGAATGGCACGTCACGTTTCAGGACGTGTCCGGCCTGTTCGACGGCGTGGCGTCCACGTTGAAGACGAGCGAGAAAGCCATGACCGACGGATGGTATGCGAATCTGCCACGTTTGCAAGGCCGGTCCATCAGCATCGAGGGCCATATCATCGGCCGGTGCACGGAATCGTGTGTCATGGCATGGAACGCGTTCAAAAGCGTGTTGAAACCTGACGGAATGACGTTGACCGTACGGTTGGGTGATATCGGCCGTCAAGCACGGGTATGGCAGTCAGCGTCTGCGCCATTGGTTAAATGGGAGGGGGTAAACATGCTCAAGTTCACTCTCGGGTTGACGTCTTTGAGCCCGTACCTGTATGGGTTGGAGTCGGTGTCCGGGAGTTCTTTCCTACCTCATTTGGATGGTGGCATGACGTTCCCTTACAATTTCGAGGCGAGCGATGGGGCGTGGGGTTCCTGGCAGTGGAGCGAGAAGGTCATTTCCGGTGGCGTGGCCCTGTCCAACGAGGGTACGGCCCCCAGTCCTGTATTGATTCGGATTGACGGGCCTGTCGTCAACCCGCAGATATTGCATGTCGGGAGCGGGCATATCATGGCTTTCGATATGAGTCTCGGCGTGAGTCATTATGCGATCATAAACGGGATGACGCATGAGATTCTGGTCGACGGGACGGATCCCGCGCGTGGTCGTGTCGTCCGCCGTGAATGGAGTCAGGCGGAAGTCGGTCCGAATGTTTGGTCCTTCAGCGCCGACGAGTATTCAGCTATGGCTCGTATGACGGTTTCGTTCTATCCGGCTTACATGTAAGGGAGAAATTATGGATTCGTACGATGTCGAGGTTGGTTCTTTTTCCTCCCGTAGCGGTCGTATCCTGTGGGATACCGCCGGTTTCCAGTTTTTGGCCGTGTCTTTGACCAGTGGGATCGTGTTGGCGGAGTTCCCGAACTTGCAAATGTCCAAGCTTTCGTATCGTTTCGAGGAGACGACGAGTGAGACCGCGACGCTCCCGTGGCGGGATATCCCGTCCAATTGGGTTGAGGCCACGATCCCGTATGGTACGGCGATCGTTCTGGTTCGTGGTTCGACGGCATTGTGGGGTGGCATCGTGGTCAAACGCGAACGGACTTTACAGGGGGAGGGGCTGTCGCTTACCTTGGCGACCGTCGAACATTATTTCGATAGCGTGTACGTGAAGGATCACGTGTACTCGAACCGTGACCAGTGTGAGATCGTGGAGGATCTCGTGTCGACTACGCTCAAAGGCCATCGGTTCATGCTTTCCGTGGAAGCGTCTCCCAGTGGCATCCGTCGTGATAGGACATATAAGGAGTCTTCGGATAAGACTTTGTTGAGCGTCCTTCAGGAGTTGTCGAGCGTGCAGAATGGTCCGGAATGGTGTACGGCGTGGCGGGTTGATGATGGCCGGTATGTGCCGGTGTTGACGGTTGCCGACAGCATAGGCTCCATGACCCCGGTTACGACGTTTGACGAGAGTGTGATGACGTCTTTCAAGGTTTTGGAGGATTACACGGCTGGGTATGGTGCGAACATGGTCGTAGCGGTCGGGAGCACGACGGGTGAGGACTCGTTGCGGTCGGATGTGATGGTGACCGATCAATCTTATCGTCCTGTCGTGGAGCATGTGGTCCGTCCGTCGTCGAGCATTACGCAGAAGGAAACGCTGGACGCTCATGCCATGTCTTCGTTACGGCAATTACAGGATGGTACGAACACCGTTGACATGACGTTGGGCCTGATGGTCGCTCCCGTCGTTTATGAGGAGTGGAAGCCGGGCGATGTCGTCGCATGGGACATCGCCGATGATAGTGGCCGTTTCGCCGGTTTCGATCATGGTAAGGCGCGTGTCGTCGGATATGATATTGATTTCAGTGGCGTGTGGACCATTACGCCTGTATTGCAGTAGGAGGTTCATGATGCAAGGCAAGTTTAGGTTTTCGCTTGATGGGGCGGATGCTACGGCCCGTCAGTTTGCGGAGGTTCGACGTCAGTTGCGGGAGTTGCCGGCGAGCGTCGGGGGGAGTGTCAGCCGGTTGGGTGAGCGTGTTACTGCCGTCGAGGGTGATTTCGCGGCGTTGACTACTGACGAAGATACGGCCGACAGTGGCGGATCCGATGCGGTGATTGTGCCGTCGCATGGTGGTACCGGTGCTCGTAACGTGTTTGACAATCCGCTTTCCTCGGCTCCCTGTAAAGCGGTTTATTGTCTTTATGACGGCACGCTTGGGTCCGACTGTTCGTCGGCGGGTGCGATGGCGAGCGTTAGGGATGCTGATGGGTTTGTTCCGGTCGGCGCTCTCCGTCAGCTGAAGTGGAAAATGTATTTCCTGAAGGATGATTTGAATCTGAAGCTTGATGACGCGCAGCCGGTCGTCGGTCTTCTGGCTGAGGATTTGGATAATGCCGGTCTTGGGTTTTTCTGTGAATACGATGATGAGGGCAGCCCGGTCGGCGTTGATTACCCGAGGTTGAGTGTGGCCGCCTTACGGTTGGCTCAACAGGCCATGGACGAGGTGGATGAGCTTAGGACGGAGGTTTCCCGGCTTTCCTCCGCGGTAGGTAAAATGGGTGTGTCCACGTCTAAAGAATTGATTGTGAGGAGTGACTTATGACAGATATCGTACTGCATCCTTTGACTACTTTGAATGGGTTGCCGACTTATACGGCCGATGATTATCGGCGTGTCGTGAATCCGTTCCTGTTCCCGACTGATGGGTCTGCTTTTAATTGTGTTCAGGGTGTCCGGTATGGCAGTCCTACCCCATTGTCGACGATTGACGGGCTGACCGTTACCGTTAAGCCTCATTGTGGGGTCGTCTGCCCTTGGGCCGGGGCTGGCGCGTACACGTATGTCATTAAGCAGCCCATGACGGTGAAGGTGGCTGATTCAACCGGTGATTACAAGATAGTGGTTGCCGCTTATGATCCGAGTTTGTCTCATGGTGAGACTCCTGGGGCTTGGTTGCAATCATGGCCGGCCAGTACTCCCGATTCGCAGATCAATGGTTTGGTTGTGGCTAGGGTCAAGGCTGGCGTGGTCAGTGATACTGCGCCGATGCTGATGCCCGACGGGACCATTTGTGCGATTGACTTTGGTTCTTTGAATCGGTTGTCGACGTTGGACGGCGTTGAGGGCATCGATCGTAGTACCAAGCATCGTTATCGTCGTATCAATGGGGCTTGGAGGGATTTGTCTGATATTAAGTTGAATTCGGGTCAGTGGGCGAAGGATTGGACTATCTGGTATAAGTGTTCGATGTCAGGTAATGTCGTCAGTCTTATGGTTAAGGCGACGAGGAAGTCTGAGTGGGTGGCGAAGGCGTGGGAAAAGAGTCAGATTTTGACGTTCCCGGATTATGTGAGGCCGAAGGTGACGGATGTGAACGTTCCGGCGGCCGGCGTTGTGAACAGTGGTTATCAGTTGGATGAGAGTGGATTATATGTGAGGCCTTTTGCGGACATCACGTACTCTCGGGGCTCGTGGACTTCGACGGTGTTGTCGTGGTCGGTTTGACATATGGGGAAAGCCCCGGCTGTTTGGCTGGGGCTTTTTTGCATCGTTTTGGGTTAGAGGGGGTAGATGCGGTTACGGAGTTCGTCGGGTAGGCTTGGTTTGGGGTTGCGTGTGAGGAAGTCGTCGTCGATGACTTGGCAGAATTTGGCGAGCCAGTGGCCCAGTGAGCGGATGTAGCCTGTTTCGAGGTCGCTGACGTGTTGGAGTTCGTCTCGGGTTTGGATGAGTTTGTCTATTTTCTCGTCTTGGGCGTCTATTTGTTTTTTGAGTTCGCCTTGGGCTTCGACGAGGTGTTGGTAGGCGGTGGTGAGGTTGTTGCGTCGTGTGCTTGCCCATGTGATGGTGCCGCCTACCGCTATGCCGGCGAGTCCTATGATGGATGTTATTAGTTCGGTCATATGGTTAAGTGTATCGTAAGCTGTTTTGATATGCTGGGGGTATGAGTCGTGAACTAGTTGAGGATATCGTCCTTATTTTTCTGTCGTCGTTTCTTATTGGCGTCATGGTGGTGGCTGGATATCTGATTGTTACCGGCCTTCCGGATTTCGCCCGTTTTCTTTTTATTGTCTGGTATGTTTTGACTGTTTGAAAGGAGACAATATGTCATATGAATATATTACGAAGTATGATAGCCCGAATTATACGAGTGGTCGCCCGTATGGGATTAAGTATATTGTGATTCACTGGTGGGGTGACCCGAATACTCATCCGACGTTCGAGGGTGTGATCAACACCCTGTGCAGTAAGACTCGTGGCGCGTCCGCTCATTACGTGGTCGAGGCCGGACGCGTGGCTTGCATCGTGGATCCGGATGATCGTGCGTGGCATGCCGGTGATGGCGTCGGCGTCCGTTCCAGGGGCAATGATATGGGCATTGGCATTGAGTGCAATCCTCGCCAGTCGGATGGTGATTATCTGACGGTCGCGCAGTTGATTCGTGATTTGCGTGCCGAGTATGGCGATTTGCCGTTGATTCGTCACCGTGATTGCTATAACACGCAGTGTCCGGGCACGTATGATTTGGACCGGTTGGACCGGTTGTCGCGCGGTTTGTTGGCTCCGTCGAATCCGGTGCCTACCCAGCCGGCTACGCAGTCGGTGACCAGGCTTGAGGTGGATGGCTCGTGGGGTCCTTTGACTATGCGGCGCGCTCAGGAGGTTGCCGGTACGACTGTCGATGGTGTTATGTCCGGTCAGGTTCGCTGTCTGGAGAATCAGAATATCGCCTGTTTGGAGGAGGGTGCTTCCGGCAGTGATTGGGTTGAGTGGATGTCTCACCGTTTCGGCATTACGGACAGGCCGCGTAATGCGGGTCCTGAGTTCATTCACCGGTTCTTGATGGAGATGAACGGTTGTCTGGGGGATGGTATTATCAGTCCAGCACCGTCTCAGGCTGTCAAGGAGTTCCAGAAGCGGCTTAATGATGGTCGTATTTTCAACTGATTGAAAGGATTGTTTATGGTCAAGCATGCGGTGTTAGTTGATGATGAGTTGTCTGGCGAGCCGACGGCCGATACTGCTATCACGAACGAGTGTGCGGATGGTTCGGATAATTACGTGCCTACGTTCGATGTCGAGACGCGTCGTTGGGCGTATCTGGTGTCTGGACTGGTTGGTATTGCCGGTGCCGTCGCGAGTCTTGTGAGCGCTGTGCCTGGCGTTCCGTCGTGGGTTGCCGTGGTTGGTGGTGCTTGCGCACTGGCTGGTTCCGGAGTGGCTGGCTTGTTCGGCGTGCATTATGCCGGTGTGAGCCGCTAGTCTGGTTCTGTTATGAGAACGCCCCGCGTTCGGCTTGTTCGGCCGTCTGCGGGGCGTTTTTGCACTGTTTTGGGGTTATCTCCAGTAGAAGAAGTAGATGGTGACCGGTGCTGTCACAGTGAAGTCGAGTCCGATTCCGTTGTTGACTTCGTTGATTGTCGTGGTTTCGACTCCTTTGATGTCGTTGAGTAGCTTGTAGAGGTTGATGAAAGAGTCGTAGTCTTTGATGCCGATCCGGCCGTAGGTGATTTCGGGTTCGATGCCGTCTTCGTCGAGGATGGTGCCGATTTTTGGCTGTTGGAGGATGAGGCCGATGATGGTGTTGAGGTATCGGGCGGTTTCCATTGTTTGCTCCTTTTGTGTTGCGCCAGGCTTTCTGCCTGATGTTTTTACTATATCATAAAAGGCGTGCCATATCGATATGACACGCCGTGGAATCAGTCAGGGAAGATATCGGAGCTGAGTTTCTCGTTGAGTAGCTGTCGGTATTTTCTGAGCGGGTGCCTCAATCCGTTTTCCCACATCATGATGACGGTCGGACTGGATACGTGGACTAGTTCGGCGAGTTCGGCTTGCGTGTACCCGAACCTGTTTCGCCAGTATTTGAGCCGTTCTTGGCTGGTCGTCCGTGTTTTGATGCGAGCGTAGTCGACTGGAGCGTGTTTCCCGTCGGCCGTGATGCCGTAGAAGAGGCCTGTGAGTGCGTTCTGGCGTATCGTGAGTTCTTCGTTTCCGATAGTGGCGGTGAAGAGTGTCGTTGCCATGGTTTTCCTTATTTCCTTTCGCCCGGTGTCGTGGTGTCGAGGATTTTCTCCATGAGTTCCTCGCCCTTCTTGGTGAGTTGCCATCGCCAGCATGGCCTTTTTCGTTCGCTGGTGCCGTTTCTGTCTACGCGGTGGACGTATCCCGCTCGTTCCAGTTCGACCATGCGGCTTCTCAGGCTTTGGGGCGTGTCTTGGTATCGGAACTCTTCTGCTATTTGCGTCAACCGTTCCTGGGTGATTGGTTTTTTGACGGCGTGGAGGATTACGATCACGTGGAGTTGTGGGGTGCTGTGCATTAGAGTCTGCTTTCTGCTTGATGTCGGTAGTAGGCGGCGATGCTTGCCGCCGTGGCCAGTCCGATGAGCCATTTGATGCCGAAGCGGATGTGGAAGGCTTTTGCGGTTGCTGTCCATGCTGGCAAGGTCAGGTATGGGCTGAAGCACCATCCGCAGTAGGCTAGTTCTCCTAGGCTGGCGGCTAGGCCGTTGGTCGCGTTTTCGGTTTTGGCCGTGAGCCGTTTTCTGAGTTTGGAGAAAACGTAGTTTGGGCCTGGGGATAGTTGGGTTACCGTGGTGGCATATCCGGCTGTGAGGCCGGCGGTGAGGACCGCGGTCCACCATGCTGTTTTCATTTTGTTGCCCCTTCATCATTGTCGATGGTCTCGGCTGGTGTGTAGTGGATTTTTCCGTTGAGTAGTATCAGTGGGTATTTGATTGGTTTGTTTTGGTTTTTGGCGATGGTGCGGATTGCGGTGGCAGTGGGGCCGCCGGAGGGGACGACATGCAGTTGTCGCCACATCCATTGTGCCGTTGTGCGGCATGAGTCCAGGAATTTTGCGGTTTCGGGGTCGCATGTGGGGCAGCCGTCGAAGAGTACGTACATGTCAGGGCTGGCGAGGAGGGTGTCGATTGTCATTAGAATGATGCTCCTGTTGTTTCGGTGATGGTGTCGATGATATGTAATACGTTGAGTTGTTTGCGTTTGTGGTTGGCGATGAGTGGTTTGATGTCCTTTCGGTATACTGGGATGATTTGGTGTCGTGCGTCTCCGTAGACTCGGGGATCATACATGCTGAAGTAGAGGGTTTCGAGTGTGTCGCAGACGACGAAGTATTGGAGGGCTTGGGCTTGGTATGTATCGGGGATGAAGTCCATGCCTGTGGCTTTGGGGTTTGTGGTTTCTGCGGGGAGTACTTGCGCGGCCATATCGGCGAGGTTGTCGGGGATGGTGTGTTGGCGGATGTATTGCGAGTGGATCATCCAGGGGATGACGGCTTGGAGGTGGTGGGCGCTTCCGAGGCTTTTACATTCGATGGCCCATGTGGGGTTTTCGGTTGCTTGGTAGGCGTCTGGGCTGCATGCGAGTCGTGGGTCTTCGTCGCTTTCCCAGATGCCGCAGTCGGTGATGCAGTCTTTTTGCTCGTAGCCGAGTTGTTGGAGGGTGAGGGCGATGTTTTCTGGTTCAAGTCTGTGGCCGCGTGCCATGGGGTTTTCGCCGTCTGGTTGTTCGGCCATGGTTTCGGCTAGGAATTTCCAGAAGTCGATGCCGACTTTGAGTCGTTTGTTTTTGGCTTCGGCTTCGAGGATTCGCGCGTCGTAGTCTTGTGCTTTTTGGAAGTATTTGTTGGATTCTGCTTGTGTTTCCGCGGTTTTTGACTGTTCGAGCGCTTTGTCCCGGTATCCGATGAGCTTTTTGATGTCGGTTTGTGGGTAGTGGTTCATGGCTAGGTTGCCGCTTTTGGTGCCGGTGATGCGCCCCAGTCGTTCGGTGAGCCATGCTTCCGTGTTGTCGGCTTGTGATAGGTTGATGATTTTCATTGTCGGTCCTTTCTTGAATCTGATATCTTTATTATATCAGCCTGTATGTGATTGGATGGCATGTGGCGTGTCGTGGCTCGGACATGGAAAAGACCCCGGTGGCGTGCCGGGGTCTTGCGTCACATTATGTTGACGGCGTCCATGAGTTTGGTCAGGTCTGCTTGGGTAATTCCTCTCCAGCCTTTGACGGGCCGGTTCAGGGTTCCTGAGATGAATTCACCTCGTGCTTCGGTTGGGAGGCGGTGTGCGTCCATGGCTTTGACGAGCGTGGCGTACTGGTCGGCTCCTATCGGCCTGTCGGCGGTGTTGTATTGCTGTTTGGCGTAGCTGCCGTCGTCGTCCTTGTCGGGGAAGATGCCGAGGATGGTGGTGAGGCTGTAGCGTCGTGCGTAGGTGATGGCGCTGCCGACCTGTTGTGGGTCTCCGGTGACGAAGAAGGGGTATTCGCAGACGGTCATCTGGTCGGTGTCATCGAAGATGATGGTTTCGATGGTGCCGAGGATCTGACGTCCGTCTCCGGTGCTGTCGAAGGTTACTTTTTGGGTGAATGCGAGTCCGTGTTTTTCGAAGATCGGTTTGATGTTTTTGAGTAGGGTGGCGAGGTTGAGGTATTTGTAGGTGCGACTTCCGGCGTTGGCGGTTTCGTCGGTGCTGAAGTTGGGTACTTCGTTGAGGACTTCGGCGAACTTCCGGTTGAGGCTGTTGGTGTTGTTGTTTTCCATGGTTGGTTCCTTTTCTGTCTTGTGATGGGTGTCAGTGCTTGTAGATTGGGTAGACGACGGGCATCGGCGTTGATTCGGTCACATTGTTGTAGATGGTTTCGAGTGTTTCTATTCCTCCGAGGTTGTATGCCTTCGTGTAGAAGTCGATGCGTTCCGGATTGTTTTTGGTGAGTGCGTAGAGGTAGCATGCCCATTCTGCGCCGTTGTGGTCCCATTCGTAGTCTTCGAAGGCTTGGGAGTAGTCGTCGAGGGTGACATATTTGTGGTCTCCTACGTGGTAGATGACGCCTTTGGGTGTGTGGTCGACGTCGTAATGGCTTTTTTGGTCGAGGCGGACGTCGATGGTGTGCATCATGGTTTCGACTTGGCTGGTGGTGACGGTGTTCATTGGCTTGCTCCTTTTGTGTTTGCCAAGCTTTCTGCTTGATGTATTTAATATAACATAAAAGGCGTGCCGCGTTAATGCGACACGCCGTAGATCGTAGATTTTCCCGTGTTCATCGTTTCCTGTAGGAGATGAGCATCGTGAGAACCAATATCAACGCCGCGAGCCACTCATCAAGCGTTCCCATCGCTTCTCCTCCTCGTATTCTTTGATGACGGCCTCGATTTCCTGTCGGCAGCACTGGGGTATGAGCGGTGCGAATTCATCGACGGTCAAGCCGGCCTCGTACCATTTGATGACCTGATTTTTCGTCGTTCTCTTCATTTGTTCCTTCTTTGCGGTATGGTTAATCTTGCTCGGGCTTCATAGACGTCCCTGACGTATGCTTCGTCCATATCGAGGATCTCGCTTACCTTGGCGACCGGACAGCCTAGGTCGAAGAGGTAATGTTCGGCCATGGCCTGTTCCAGGTCGACGTCATAGAGTTTGCTTGTCATTTTCCATCCTTTTCAGCATCGCGTCGAGAGTGGCCGACACGATATGCCATTCGTTTTTCAGTAGTCCGTACCAGACTGCGGATTCGTATCCGGCCGTCGTATCGACGAGTCTGCGTAGGATGATTCTGCTGTGGCGGTCTTCCAGGTCGACGGTTTCTTGCCTTTTCATTGCCTTATGTGTGTACCATCGTGCTTTCTTCAGGTCTTCGATGGGGTCTCCTTTGGCTTTGTATCGCCATAGGTATTTGATGGCGTTGCCTACGCAGAAGGTCTGGTGTTGCGTGATGTCGATGCATTCGTATCCGATGCCTCGGCCGGTGTAATGCGTTGGATGGTCGATGGTGTCGGTCATTTGTTTTCCTTTGCTTCTTTTGCGGCTTTGGCTTTGGCTCGTCGGATGCGGGCTCGTTCGTTTTGCTTGCGTATGTATTCGGTTTTCTGTTCGGGGGTCATGGCGTGGTAGCGTTCTCTCTGTCTGGCGAGCATTGCTTCCTTCCATTCCGGGTCGGTGTGGTATCGGATCCGGGCGGCTTCACGTTTCTTTTTCAATGTTTTTGGTTTGCTGTGGTATTCTTTCTGTTTTTCCGCGTAGTGTTCGGCGTGTTCTTCCCTCCATTTTTTATTGGCTTCGGCGCATTTTTCCTTGTGCCTGTGGTAGTAGTGGTAGTCGCTGATTTTGCGGCGTTCTTTGGGTGAGGGCTGGCTGTTGCGCATTTCGTTTATCCAGTCCATTAGGTTGGCGTCGTTGAGGTCGATTGGTTCCTGGGTTTTTCTTTTTGGCATGTCGTTTCCTTTTTTCTTGTCAGAGGATTTTGGTGATGTAGTCGGAGATCTCCTCTGGGGTGTATTCGTTGAGCTGTCCGTTGTACATGGTGTATTGGGTGGCCAGCGTGTCGTCTTCTTCATACAGCCTTAATTCGGTGTCGGTTGGATTGCTGTAGGCGATGATGTATAAGACACTGCCGTTGTTCTGTCTTGTAATTTTTATTGCGGTGTCGCCGGGGTCGCATTCAACGTTGGTTACCGTGTATTCTTCTCCGAGTAGGGCGATTACGTCGGCCATTTCGTGACGGATGTCCCTTTTGGTTGTGTTGGTGCTCATTTTTGTACCCTTTTCTTGTTTGTTTGGTTTGCTAGAAGAGCTGTTTGATTTCGTTGATGGCGTCGATGATGTTGAAGTCCGGGTCCATGATGTCGAGGTGGACCGTTACGTCGGGTGAGGGTTCTTTTTCCTCGGTGTCGTAGGATGTCGCGTCGAGGGTTCCCGGTTCGGTTTCGCCTTCCGTGATGTATACGACGATGGGGGAATCCTTTTTGGTGATTGCGATATATCCCGGGTCTTTGGCGAGGTGTTCGCCGTATTCGTAAGGGAGTGTGTCGGCGAGGGTTTTGAAGAGGATACGTAGGATGTCGTTCTTGTTCATTCGGGTTTCCTTTTTTGTTTTGGTGGCTTGGTGTTTTCCTTGCCTGGTATCTATCACTATACCCACAAACGAGTTGTGACACGCCGATGGGTATGAAAAAGGCGGCACGTTTTTCATACGTGTCGCCTTGGATATGGTCATAGGCCGAGAAGTCTTGCCATGTCGGCTGAATCGTTGCGGAGCTTCTTTTCTCGCCTGTCAGCGCCTTTTACTTCGATCGGGACGCACATTTCGAGCAGTCGTGAATAGATGCGTTTCCTGTCGATGGAGCCTGGTTCCTTCAGGTCGGCTTGTGTGAGGTTGGATGTTACGATGAGTGGTTTTCCGCTCCGATATCGGGAGTCGATGATGTTGAAGATCATTTCGTTCATGTAGGATGTGTCGCGTTCTGCGGCCAGGTCGTCGATTACGAGCAGATCCAGTCGGTTGAAGTCGTCGAGGTAGCGTTGCTTGCCATTGAACATTCCTTGTAGGGTGTTCGTGATCCTGGCGAAGTTGGTTACGAGGCATGGGCGGCCTTGGTTGATGAGCTCGTTGGCGATGCATGCCGCGAGGAACGTTTTTCCGGTGCCGACTGGGCCATATAGAAGTAGTCCTTTGCCGCGTTTCTTCATTTCGGGGAAGTTGTCGACGTATTTGTGGGCGATGCTCGTGGTTTTCGGGTTGGTTCCGTCGTCGTGGGCGAAGGTCCAATCGGCCATTTCGCTGTCGGGGAAGCCGAGTTTGCGGAGTCGGTTTATTTCGATGCGGAGGTTTTGTGCCTGTCGTGCTTGTTCTTCGGCGTCACGGCGTTCGCGTGCGCAGTCGCAGAGTGTGTATGGTTTCTTTTCTGTGCCGTCCCATTTGGCGATGAAGCGGCATTGTTTTGGGGTGTGGCATTTACCGCATATGAGTAGGCCGTCTTCGTTGTGGTAGTCGCCTTTCTCGTAGTGGCTATCTTGGCTTGCTTCGCGGACCATGTTCTCGATGAGGTTGGTTTCCATTGTGGTTCCTTTCTGTTATCTATGGCAATGTTATCTCACGTGTTGCCGGCATTGTGTTGCCGGCGTGTCGTGGGTTAGAACCAGCCGTTTTCGCGGGTGCATTCTGCTACGTGGCCTTCGGCGTCCTGTGCGATGGATGCGGCGTTCGGGTTGGTGATGGTGCCGATGTTGGTTCGGGGGTACGACCGGGCGTTGAGGTAGCCTTCGAACTTGTTGCCGAAGAGGGTGTCCGGGCGGAGGTATTTTGCCATGTCGTAGTTGTTGCTCCATTCCGCGGCCTTCTTGTCGATGACCAGCTTCATGTCCTCGACGGTGAAGCCTTCTTTGAAGCGGGCTTTGATGAGTCTGCGTGTGGCTTGCGTTGTTGTCTTGTACTGCGTTCCGAGCCTGTGGTTCATATGGTGGATGACTTCATCGATGTCGTCCGACTTGTCCTGTCGTTCCGTTGACTGCGGCTCGGGGATGAGTGGCTGCAGTTCGTATTCCGGTTTCGTGGCTTGCGTAGGGTTCGGGGTTGTGTGGCATGCCCATGGATCCTGTGCGGCGGTCGGGGTCTGTGTGGTGTGGTTGGGGGTGTTGACCAGGCGTGAGTATTCCGGCCCGAAGCTGTAGTAGGAGTAAGTGCCGTTGCTTCGTATGGTCTTGTGCTTGAGTATGCCTAACTGGCCCATTTTGATGCACCGCTTGTATAGCGACTGCTTGCTTAGGCCTAGGAGAGGCATGTCTTCGACGAAGGCTGAATAGTCGAACCACACGTATTCCTCGCCGTCGATGATGGTCTTTTTCATCCTCGGATAGAAGTCTACGATCCAGCGGAGAATTGTCAGGTCGACGATATCGAGTTTGATGGTTTTCGTGTTGCCGTTTTCGGTGATGGTGGTCTGCATGGACAGTGCCGCTTCTTGGCTGAAGCCTTCGATCGTGTACTTCATTTTGGTTACGCTTTCTAAAAAGTGAATCCCACTGACTGCTACCGTTTCTACCCCAGTAACAATCAATGGGATTCATGCCATGTGATTGGTATTATCCACGTAGGTGGTAGATACCTCACATGGCGTATGTCTTCATATTAGCATGTTTTCTGGACGACACGCCGGTGTTTTTTTTTATTCCACTGAATACCAGTTGGTGACGTTGTGGTCTTCGTCGTAGTGGCCTACATTGACCAAGCCCCTGTCGACGAGCTTTTTGATGGAGTCGCTGATGCTTTTTCCGCACATGTACGGGAATATCTGTTTTAGATCGCGCATGGAAAGCCTGACCCATGCGACACCGTCGTGGATGTCGACATTGTGTCTTGACTTGTCGAGGCAGACCGCGCATAGAAAATCGTAGACGATTGCCGGACGGAGGCCGATCTCTTTGGCGGAGGTCGCCTCGAAGGAGTGAAAATCCATGTATTTTTCCGCGTATGCATCCATGTCAGGCCTCCTCGATGAACGAGCTGAAGATGTTGCGATTGTAGAGGATGCCACCGAGCTTCGAAAGCGCGGTCACCGGATTGTCGTACTTCCCGCATGCGGTCTTCCATGCTTCGAGGACTTCCTCGTCACCGAACTTCGCACACAGGCCGGCGAAGAACTTACGCGACTTCTCTTCGCCTTCCTCGCTGAAGTGGACGCCATACCTCTTGACGAGGAGATCGTTGATGGCTTCGTAGATATCCATTGTGTGATCCTTTCTTAGTGTTGGTGTTGCTTTAATTATACCACAAGTCTCAGCAAAGGCATTGAGATCGGACTTGCCGGCGTGTCTCAGCCTTCCATCCACGGCATTCCTCTCCTACGCTTTCCACCACACATGCCTCTAGAACGCACGTAAAGGCCCTTCAGACAGATTTTCATCCCAAACCCGATAACTCGTCAGGACTCACCCACGACAGCCCGTCAAAAAGGCCTTTACGCACGAAAGTGACGTTCCAGCCCAAACAAGCACCGAAAAAGCATCGAGGGCACCAAGCCGTAAGAGGACCACTCAAACCAAACACGGACCAACTCTCCTCCATGCCCTGACCAGTCGAGTGTCTGGGCCAAGGCCCGAAGGGCAGCATCGAAACCAAGCCTGTATCCTCCTCGATGCTCAGAGCCATGGAAGAAGCTTCGAAGACATCAGGTCGGACTCCATGGCTCCATGTCACGCTCACCGAAGCCATCGAGGCTAGACTCTCATCGCTCTCGGCTCCCAATCCCTTTGGGTTGGGATTGGATCCCTCAGACACGCATGCGGCTCCCAGCGGGAGCCGTATTGAATGTAGTAGAAGGGTCTTCTAGTAGAAGAGTTATCTAGTAGAAGGGTCTTTGCTCGATACTTTGGTATCAAAGGGGTCAGTATCCAGATATCAAAGAGGTCGATATCTAGATACTGAAGGTCGATATCTGAGGATCGAAAGTCAATATCTAGATATTGACGGTAATGAGTTTCATTCCACCGTTTACCGTGTCGTGAATGGGTGAAAAATAAGGCCCCGGTCAGTCCGGGAACCTTCCCAAGACCAACCGGGGCCATGCCCGTTCCTAGGCCGTCATGTCTCCTTGATGCTCATGCCATACCGTCGTGCGAAGAGCTTGCTCTTGAGCTTGTACACGTCGGTCCTCACGCCTTTCACATCTTCGACGACCTCACGGCCATCCTCACGGTAAACGAAGTCGGCCACGTAGTAGACCGGCCGATAATGTCTGCCGTCCACGTCGAAGGCCGGCACGAGCTCATAACGCACCTGACGGCGCAGATCCTCGATGCTCCCGTCCTCTTCCATGCCCTTGAGGACGAGATACCTATGGGCTTCCTTACGTGAGTCAAAGGAGATGCCGTCGACGACGGTTTTCTTTGCATGGTATTTGCTGCCCCCGTGCCACATGGTCTACCTTCCGGTGCTTCCGAACCCGTTGTCTCCACGCTCCGTCGCATTGAACGCGGAAACCTGTTCCAATGACTCACGGACCACCGGGATCACGACCAGCTGCGTGATCTTATCCCCGGCCGCAAGCTGGTGATCCCCGCCGCCATGGTTGTAGAGCTTGACCACGATGCTGCCCGTATAGCCTTCGTCGATGAGTCCGGTGCTGGTGATGTCGTGCCTGACGTTGAGTCCGCTCTTGCTGACGAGCAGTCCGGCGCACCCTTGCGGCAACGCCACGTGCACGCCCGTATCGACGATCGCGCTTCCATAGGCCGGTACGGTCACGGCTTTCGGTGTGCGTAGGTCCAGGCCGGCATCGGCACCGTGACCTCGTGCCGGCATATATGCACCGTCGTCAAGCATGATTTCCATTTGTCTTCTCCTTTTGTGGTATGATCGTCTATGTCGGAAAGTTTTTTTGGTTTCCCTTTCTGACTGCCTTTCATTGGATAAAATAATACCCACCCGGAAAATACAACCGGGTGGGTATTGTTTTTGTCGTATCCGTATTAGCGCTTTCTGTAGCCGCCGCTTAGCATCTTGACGAGCCAGTAGAAGAAGTAGATGCCGCCAGTAATAAAGCTGTATACGCACACCTTAAGGAATCCTGGGGCCTTCTTCTTGCCGCTATCGTCCGACTGGCCCATCACGTTATTGATGATGATCGGCTGCTGCGTCGGCTGCTGGGTCGGCTGGTCTTCGTTCTGGTCGGTGTTCTGCTCGGTCATTTTCTGTTCCTTTCCAATGTCGGTAGGTTTTTAATATCCTACGTTGTTTGATGTATTTACAATATCACGCTCGTCATCGTGACACGCCGAACGGACGACAAGCCACCGCACACGACGGTTGCAATCCAAGAAGAACGATGCTATATTAGTACTTGCCCTCATCGTGTACTGACTTACCTCAGGCAAGTGCTCAACCGGTTTCCCCACCTCTTTCCCCCGGTTGAGCACTTTTTTTATACCCAAAACCTCACGAACCGCTCCGCACATGCCAGCAATCCACCGGTACGAAATGAGTTGTACAAGAACCTGAACCGTTATATAATAAGACTTATGAACGCTAAAGATTACACAGTAACAGTCCCCGAATACGCCTCCCGCTGGAAGCTCAACATCCAGACCGTCCGCCGTTTCATCCGAGAAGGACGACTCCACGCAGTCAAGGTCGGCCGATGCTACTTCCTCGACCCGGACGTCATCCCCGACAAGGAATCGTCCGCGTCCGACAGGTAACCACACAACCAACTAACTACTTAGGGGTCGGTGAATCACCGACCCCTAAAACATCGCCAAGCAAAGAAAGGAGTCAAAATGAACACCGAAATCCAAACCTTCAACTTCAACAGCGCGACATTGCGCACCCTGACCGACACGGCCGGCGACCCATGGTTCGTGCTCAAGGATTGCATGAGCATCCTTGGCCTGGGTAACCCGACCGAGACCGTCAAAATGTTTGATGATGATGAGTTCAGTACTACTGAAGTCATCGATTCGATTGGCCGCCGACAGCAGACATATATCATCTCCGAAGCCGGACTCTACGGGCTCGTCTTAAAGTCCCGTAAGCCAGAAGCAAAGGAATTCCGACGCTGGGTTACGCACGAGGTGTTGCCATCCATCCGCAAGCACGGCATCTACGCCACCGAAGCCACCATCGACCAAATCCTCGCCAACCCGGACTTCGGCATCAGACTGCTCACCGAGCTAAAAGAGGAACGAGCCAAACGGATCGAAGCCGAAAACCACGTCAAGGAACTGGAACCAAAAGCGAAGGCATTGGACGACTTCACCAACGTACCCGACGCCCTACTCGTCAGGGACGCGGCGAAACTCCTCTCCAACACCGGCACTCCAATCGGCGAAAAACAATTACGCGAATGGCTCAGCTCACACGATTGGATATACCGACATGCCGGAACATGGTGGGCAGCCTCGAAACACGTGAAAGCCGGCCACCTGGCCATGGTGGAGTCAAGAGCACATGGACGACATAAGGACGGCAGCGCCTTCGCATTCTCGCCCACCGTACGAATCACCCGCAAAGGCCTGGCACTACTCCACATGCGACTCGGCGAAACCCGCCTAACCAAAGCACTAGAAACAACCACCCTCTAACCAAAAGGAAAGGACACCAACATGAACGACCCACACATCATCCTCCCCTCCGCCCGCCTCGTCGCAGACCCGGAACAGAAACAAACGAAGAACGGCACACCATACCTCCTCATCCGAGTAGCCGCCAATGGCATCCACAAAGACAAGCAGACCCAGCAGTGGGTCGACCACGACACCATGTTCGCTACCATCTTCGAATACGACCAGAGACTCGCAGCCACATACCTCCAGGAACTCCACAAAGGCACCACGGTCCGCGTCGAAGGCGACCTGAAATGGTCCGCCGGCACCGACCGCAACGGCCAGCCACGCACCGACTTCACCATCAACTACGCAACCATCGGCCTGGTCCTCAAGAAAGCCAAGGCACAGCAGCCCACTCCACAGCAACAGGCCGCAAACTGGGTAAACACCAGCCAGCCCGACCCATACGCACAGTTCAACGACGACAACGAATGGTGATAAAAGGAGCCCAACATGAACAAGAACCATAAACCCCTCAGCTACAAGATAGGGAAAGCCCTCGCCTACCTCATCCTCGCCCTCGCGACCATCCTCATCACGACAGGAAGCATCGCCCTACTAAAACTACTAATCGGTTTCATCCTCGGATAAACACAGCCCCTCCCAACACGGAGGGGCTTTCCTCTTAGACAGGTATAATCAGCCATATGACAGACGTAACAAGAGACCATCGAGGCCGCATCACCGGCGGCATCCTCAACCCAACCGGCAAAGGCGGCTTCCAAGAACGCCCAGAAGACCGAGGCTCATGGACCAAAGACACCAGCCCCACCCGGTGGATCCGCGAATTCAGTAAACTCACCCTATCGGAAGTCACCGAAAAAGCAAAAGACTCGACCCTGACAATGGTGCAACGAATCGCCCTCAAACACGTCATCAACGCGTACAAGGACCCACACGTCACAACCGACTACATCGACCGACTCGACGGTAAAGCCCGCCAATCCACCGACGTGACCGTCACCGGCTACGAACCACCGCACATCACCCTCGAAGTGTTCGACGACAACCCGAAAAACAGCAAAGACAACCAGTAAAGGCGCATAGACCAGGCCCATGCAAATAGCGAGACCTTACCAAGACCTATGGTGGTGGATCCACACGGAGACCCCACCATATCGCTATTACTGCTATTCGGGCGGCCGAGCCTCAGGCAAAAGCACCGCCGTAGCACAAAGCCTCATCCTTCGAGCTTCCATACAGCCAATCACAGTGCTCTGCGCCCGTGAATTCCAGAACTCCATAACCGACTCCGTATACAAGCTACTCACAAACACCATCGAAGAATTCGGTCTGCAAGGCTTCGAAATACGACGCGACGGAATCGGCCACGTCAACGGCAGCAATTTCATCTTCCGCGGCCTACACGACAACATCCAAAGCATCAAAAGCATCGAAGGCATCGACGTCTGCTGGGTCGAAGAAGCACAGACCATCAGCAAAGCAAGCCTGACCACGCTCATCCCAACCATCCGCAAACCCAACTCCACACTGATTTTTACGTGGAACCCCCTCACCAGCCACGACCCGATCTGGACGTATTTCATCTCCACGGACTCCGAAGAACGACTCCACCAGACATGCCACTGGCACACCACGTTCGAAGACGTACACCGTCTCCTCAGCCAAGACGTTATCGACATGATCGAAGCCGACAGACAGACAGCTGACTACGGACACGTCTGGCTTGGCTTACCATACGCCGACACCAACAACCAGCTCATAAGCGACGCCATGATCAACGAAGCCCTCCAACGAGCGGCAACGGACGGACCGGCCACATTTGGCGTGGACGTCGCCAGATACGGCAGCGATCGCACCGCCCTCACCATCAAAAAAGGCAACCGCATCGAATCGCTCGAATCATGGACTCACGCGAGCATCGTCGACACGGCCGAAAAAATCAGACTCCGCGCATTACAACACCAGCCAATCGACATCCGCATCGATGACACCGGCGTAGGCGGAGGTCTCACCGACCTACTCAAAACATACGGGCTGCCAGTCACCGGCATCAACTACGCCGGCAAAGCCAAAGACCAGCAATACCCCAACATAGCCTCCGAACTATGGTTCGACTTCGCCACCATGCTCCCACAGCTCAGCATCAACCCACAGCTCGCCGACCTCGCCAAGCTCACCACCGAGCTAACCACACGCAAATGGCATATAACCAGTCATAACCAACGGCAAATAGAAAGCAAACAAGATTACAAAGACACTATGAACCTTGGAAGCCCCGACCTCGCCGACAGTCTGCTCCTCGCCTGTTACGAGCCACCCAAACTCCCCTCATGGGACGTCGCGGTATGCTAACCAACATCAACTGCGATAAACTACGGAATATACGACATACCACTACAAAACGAGGTAAAATGACCATTCTCGACAATATTCGTGCGGGCTTCACAAGCGCCTTCGGCCGTACCGACGCCCCGCACACCACCCCCACCCAGACAGGCGGCAACGCATGGCAGCCAATGGGCGGCAACAACATCCCCATGCACGACACGTACGACAACATCTTCCCCTACGTCAACGCCATCGCGCAACGATTCAGCACGGTAATCCCCTACGCCGTCACCTCGGACGGAAGAAAACTCGATCCAGCCCCCACCGCGTTAAGCGCACTATACGCACCAAACGACACTTACAGCTGCCTCGAATTCCTTAAACTCATCGCATCCGGCATGCTCACCCAATCCCACATCGACATCCTCGTCTGGACATCGGAAGGCCCCGGAGGCAACATCACCTCGGACAACATCACCGGCTACACCATCCTCCCCGCAAACAGCCGCGTATACGACGACAGTCGCAGCGACTGGTACCACCGAGTAACCATGGACCTCGGCGACGGTCCACGCCAATACGAATTCAGCCGCAACGAAACCATCGCACTAAGCTACAGCCGCCACCCCAACGACCCCACCCGCGGCATCAGCCCAGCCATGACCATCAAAAAATGGGCCAACGTCGACGACATGATCGCAGACTACGAACGAGGCTTCTTCGGCAACAACGCAGTGCCGGCCGGTATGCTCGGCATCGTCTCCGAAAACGCCGAAGACTTCCAACGCAACCGCGCACGCCTCGAAGAAACCTTCCGCGGAGCCGGCAACAACAACGGCATCGTCTACAACATGGTCCCGGTCGACCCGACCACCCACAAGCCAAGCCAAACCAGCAAACTCGTCTGGGTCCCATTCCAAAACTCCAACGACACACTCGACCTACAAACCGTATCCAACGTAGTCAACAACCGCCTAGCCAACGCACTCGCCGTCCCAGACATCATCCGAGGCATCGACAACGGCCAAACCTACGCCAACGCCGAAATGGCCGAACGCGCCTTCATCGAAAACACCCTCAAACCCCTCTGCATGACCGTATGGGACAAATGGCAATTCGAACTCGACCGCATCACCGGAGGACTCGGATACGGCATCACCTTCGACCTCGACCTACCAGCCCAGACCGAAGTCGAGAAAGCACAGGCTGAAACCCAGCAAATCCGAGTCAACAGCCTCATCCAACTCGTCAACATGGGAGCGACGGTCGAAAGCGCGGTCGAAGCATTGGGACTCCCCGACCCCTATAAGAGACTCAACCTCCACCAAACCGACACAACCCCCCTCCCGTCCCTCCACTCGAAAAGAAACGTCACGAAAGCCACCAAAAAAACGGACGACATGACAACCGAAAGCCGGATGCTGCCAGCAACCCGCACCTACGTCGACAGAATCATCCGCCTCACCCGACGCACCCAAAACGGACTGAAAGACGACCTCGAAACCATCGGTCACCAATGGGTCGACGACGTGGAAGACACCCTCATCGCCCACCTCACCGAATACGCACGTAAAACCGGCATGAAACTCGAACAAATCCTCACCGCATGGGCCGAACTCCACCCAGAACACCCGCTCGCAGTCGACATCCAGTCCTACACGACGACCGACTGGCAAAAACTCTACGACTGGACAACCCTACCCGACACTATCAAAACGGCATACGAAACCCACCTACAGGAAATAGCCCACACAACATCCAAGACCATCACCGACAAAACCCTGGAAATCCTGAACCGAGCCGACACGGAACAATGGAACGCACGTCGACTACACGACGAACTAACCCGAATGGGCAACGACCACGCCGAACTAATAGCAAGATGCGAAACCGTCCAATCCCAAAGACTCGGAAGCCTGTACAGCGCCCGCAACCTCAGTGAAACAATAGGCGTCAAACTACAGAAAGTATGGCGCACCACCGGAGACGGCAACACATGCGACTTCTGCAAACACATGGAAGGCACGACAAGACCGCTCGACTCCGCCTACATGGCAAAGGACGCGGTCGTCAACATCGGCGACCACTCCTACGTCAACAGTCTCGAAACCATGAGCACGCCGAACGGCCATCCACGATGCCGCTGCTACGAAGACTACGAAGTCGTGGAAGACTGACCAGCCATATCAACTGCCGTGATATCATTATGCTCGTCAGTACATCAACCACTGATGCCACTGACGAGCACCACTGTCACAATCCGAAAGGATGATATGAAGATTCGAGAGAGTCTCACACACGGCGGTGCCGCTGAAGCAGAAGGCCGTACGCTCACATTCCTCGCCAACAGCGGCAAGAAAATGAGCAACGGCCTCACCGTGGACCTCACCACACTCAAAGCGCCACTCATCGACGGCACGTTGAAACTCGTAGGAGAGCTCACGGAATCAGACCGACTGACACTCCCCCTTCTCCTCGACCACGAACCCAGCATCGAAGCACAGGCCGGCACCATCACCCGCCTATGGACCACCGACGCCGGACTCATGGCCGAAGCGAAGCTCAGCGAGGTCGACAACGGCGAACGGATCCGCCGACTCGCCGCAGACGGATGTCTGACCAACAGTTTCAGCGTCACCGTTGAATTTTCCGAACGGCCTGGCAAGGACGGCATCATCCGCAACGGCGAACTGGTCGAAATCAGCGTTGTCTACCGCGGAGCCGACCCGAAAGCGGCCTTCACGTCAATCAACAAAAGAAATGGAGAAAACATGGACAAGACCCTCATGGACAAGCTGGCGCGTACCGTCGCCGGATTTAAGCTCACCCCGGACGAAGCAGCCAACCTGACCTCGTCCATCACCGACATCATGCAGAACGCCGTCGACGACATCACCGAAGCCGTCGCCGACCAGACCGACAGCCAGACGTCCCAGGGAACCGCTCCGGAAGAGCCGGTACAGTCCTCCAACAAGCGTCCGCTCGTCATCATCAACAAGAGCAACCGTACCGCCAGGCAGTCCGGCGTAGCATCCTTCTCCCACTCCCGTGAAACGTGGCTCGACTCGCCGGATGCCATGGCCGCGTTCGAACGTACCCTCATCGACAACGACAACAAGGGCGTGGAAGCCTTCCACAAGGAGTGGGCCGACACCGTGTCCCGCAACATGGCCGACACCGCCTCCTTCGGCGTAGATAAGTCCGACGTGGACAAGTTCATCCCGACCGAAGCCATCACCACCATCAACGACGCGCTCAACACGCGCGGATCCGGCCTGTGGAACCTGTTCCGCAAGACCGGCATGGATAGGCTCACCATCGGCGGCAACGTCATCGGCCTGTCCGAAACGAACCGCGCACACGGCTACCCGGTCTCCTCCTACGGCACCAAGAAGAAGGAACAGGCCCCGTCCTTCGTCAAGCGTGAACTGACCGCCGACTACACGTACAAGTACATCACCCTCAACAAGGGCGATATCCGTCGTACGCAGAAGCCGGGCGCACTGCTCCGCTACATCCTCTCCGAACTGCCGAACTACATCATCCAGACCATCGAACGCCAGGTCGTGCTCGGCGGCTACGATGACATGGCACACTTCCGAGCCATCGTCACCGACGCGGCAGACAAGTCTTCCGAGTGGGCCGGCGAGAAGTTCGCCCGCATCTACACGCTCACCGAGGAAGCCCCGCTCATGGGCTTCGTGAAGGCTTCCCACATGGTCCGTGCACAGGGCAACAAGGTGCTCGTCTGCAATGCGGACATGGTAGCCGATCTGCTTATGAGCGCAGACGCGAACGGCAATAGCTTCATTGCCTTGGGCGGTGACGACACCCTCGCCCGCGCGCTCGGCGTCTCCCAGATCATCACCCCGGAGTGGTGGACTGCGGAAGACGACAAGAGGGTGGCCGGCGTGGTTATGTCCGCCTCCCACTACGCGCTCGTCGGCGACACTTCCGTTGAATCGTTCACGAACTTCGCCCTCCAGACCAACACCAACGAATACCTCCAGGAGATCTACGCTGGCGGTGGCTTGGATGCCGAGAAGTCCGCAGTGGTCATCAAGCCGAAGGCCTGATAATGAACGCTGAAATGTATTCCCGAATCGGCGGCAAGGCACTGCCGGAAGACAATAAGAACACTGTCAAGGTCATCAACTTCGTAGATGAGGAGGGACGGCCTGTGGCTTTCGGCCAGGGCCCGGCTGGCCCGGTTGGCCCGGCTGGCCCGGTTGGCCCGGCTGGCCCGGTTGGCCCTAAGGGTGATGCTGGCCCGGTTGGCCCGGCTGGCCCGGTTGGCCC
>ERZ1673701.957-NODE-957-length-29081-cov-4.353235_pt1 | contig 29081 bp, 37 predicted proteins | sample MGYA00580231_ERZ1673701 | MGnify/ENA primary metagenome ERZ1673701 (study PRJEB41218, sample SAMN15661798) | gut metagenome | host: Homo sapiens | place: Canada: London | collected 2015-08-20/2019-03-30 | study: EMG produced TPA metagenomics assembly of...
GAATCATTACGATTCTTGGCATTGTTTTCATCCTATTGCTAGTTGTGTTGCAAATCTTCTCGTTCATTGGTGCCCGAACGTCAGTATCCGGAACAGACCATGATACGGCCACCAAGGAAGCCAACCGTAGGCAAGCAGACTTGGACGAAATGGACGTGGAACCGGAGGATGGGGACGTGGCCTTTCAAACACCTTCCCAACCGAAACCCGTCAGGAAAAGCAAGCCGAAACCAGCTCCCCCCACTGACGGCGATGATGATGACTGGTTCATCGACTAGTCTGAATGGTGTTTAAAAAGCCACGCGCCGACTGACTTGTGCGCGAACTATTTTTCCAGTTCGCTGAGCTTGGTCGGCGCTTTCTTATGTTTGAGTGGCAACGGTTTCCCGTCCGTCTGATTGTAGACGCAGTAGTTGCCGTTGTCGGTTTTGTGGATTACCACGTTGACATGTTTGTTGTCTTTTGTATAGACGGAGCATTCGGCATCCACACCGTTCTCGATGTCCTTCATCGAGTCCACGGTGTATTCGCCCCTTCTTGTGGAATGTAATATCCCTTTGGTCGTTGGGATGGTCTCGTCCGTATCGGAGTACTCTTTGTGTTTGCATTCGATACTGGACAGTCCGTACACGTATTCCAAGCTTTGGTTGAGGGACGGGGCTTTCGGCATTTTCACCGTGGTCGCGGTGACGAACGAGAGGAAGAACACGAGAACGGAAACAATCGAAACCAGTATCCGACCCTTGTTCACGGCGAAAGCGCCGACAACAAGAGCAATGATACTAACGATAATGAGAGAACTGATAATAAAATCGCCCGTACTCGCTTGGTCGGCAACCTCCTGCCAAGCGGAGAAATCCGCTGTCACTTCTGAACCTTTTCCAGTCGGGTGGACAGTTCCGCTAATCCGTCGATGATTTTATTCTCCTCCACGGTTTTCCTCCCACCGGATTGACCGTCACGGAATCGTTTCTCGCACTCGCCCATGCCCCTGCGGATATCCTCATTGGTGATGCCATAGGCGATAGCGAACGTTCCCAACGCTTCCACCACGTCGCAATACTCTTCGACCAACCGACTGTAAATCCGCTTGTCAGAAGTTCCGTCGGCAACCCAATCCATTCCCACTGCGGCGAGTTCAGCAGACTCCTCCAACAGTTTCCGCCACTGCCGGTCGGATGGTTCCGCATATTCCGGAGCGAATGTTCTGACGGTGCCAAGACTAGCCAAACCGTGTTCAGTCATTTCCACGCCACGTCCGATGAACTTGTAGCCGGGATTCTGTTCGCAATAGTCGCGCACGTCACGCAACCATTGGATAGCATTGGGGATACTCCCCCAGCGGATGACCTTCCCATTGTTGTCGAGAAAGTATTTCTGTTCCAATTCGTCAATGGAATGTTTTCCGATTTCCTTCAGGGCATCGTCCACCATGTCCTTGACCACGATGGCGGACTTGCCGTGCAGGTCGGTGGTGGGCCGCACATGGAACGCTTGGAAGAAGTCGGAATAGTTGAAGGTCGGATTACAGGAAGTGCCGACCATATCCGAATATTCCAATCCACGGTCTTGCCAATCGCAGGAGACCATGAACGCCATATCGTCCGGAATGTCGGAACGGATTATCGCAATATCGTAACTCAAATCGCACCTATTCTTTCAAAGAGTGCCCAACAGAACATGATGAAAAGGATTGTCGCCATGATGATGAACGCCACCATCAGGGCGACGGCCAAATGATAAAGGAAACGCCAGCCGTAGATTCGTACTCCCAGCCAACGTTTCTGCCCCGAAGTGTAGGAGTGTTCCAAAACCGCTTTTTCCAAGAGCGTGACGGAACGGTCGAACAATACCGCCATCGTGTGCGACATGAGCACACCGGCTATACAACCTATGCTCAATACCAGTCGGACGAGTATGCCAGCCATGATTCTATTCAATCCTCTAAGTTCAGTACCGCCAGCTCGCAATCCAATCGTCGGGCAATGTCCAGTTTGGTACCGGAGAGTCGGAATTGCGGGCCGACGGCGGTTCCGTTTCGATACTTTTGGGCGACCATATTCGACTGGATGTGAATGATGTTCCGTGCATGCTTGTAACGCCACACGTTGCCTCCACCATCACTGTCGAGGTTCATTCTCATGTTACGGTAGAAGTCCACGTTGTCGTACAGGTCTCGGGGGGTTAACGGGTCAGTCTGCATCGAGCATTTCCTTCCACTTTTCCAATTCGTTCAAATCGATAGAGAATTGTTTATGTTCGGTGCAGTCGGAAAAGTCGATGGTCAGATACGGTTTTCCACGGAAAGTGTCACTGGACACGATGACGGTGTCACTGCCCAGTCCGCCCTTCTCATGTAACAGTTTGTAATATTTTTTATCCGGAACCATCGGCTTTTCCTTTCTAATATCAGGTCAGGAGAGTTTGACCAGAATTCCGTAAGCGATAATGAGAACGAACCAGACGACAGCCGCCACTACCGTCCAACGGTTCAGGTTCTTTTCCGCCACGCCCGAGCTTCCCGCCGAACCTGTCAACGATTCAGCGAAATTCGAGAAACCGCCTCCCTTGCCTTTGTGCATGAGAATGAGGGGAACGAGCATGAGACTCAACACGGCGATGAATCCAAGAAGAATATGTTTCATAATTACTGCTCCTTTGTTTTGTTGTAGAAGACCAGACTTTTCCATCCGCTCGCAAGCCGCCAATGTTCGCCCGGCAACCGCATAAGCAACGGTTGCAGGATGCCTTCGACGATGAGCTGGTCTAGTGACCCGTGTACGGCGACCGTCCGTCCTCGCACGATGGTGCCGTCCACGGTGACGGCCTTGACCATGCGGCTGTCCAAAACCTTCGGTTCGACGTTCTCCCAGTCGAGGTCGGCGGGCTGGTCTTCCTGCGAGTCCAAGGCGGCTTTAGCGAGACGGCGGAACGAGTCACGTATCGCGTCCATCTGCCCGTCCCACAAGTCTCGTATCTGTTCTTCGCTCGGATTGAAGTCGGCCCAGTTGGTTTGCGCGGCGAAGACCGCAATTGCGGCTTTTTCGATGCGTTCATCCGGCATAGAATTTTCCTTCCTTACTGCAATCCAACACCTGCAATGCGCTCACATGGTCGGCCTGTCGGAAAAGGCCGGACGGGGATTTTTCGATGATGGGCACCATGACTCCCATGTAGACGCCTATCGCCCCACCGGGAGCTATGATGATGGTCCCGTCCACGACGGTGCCGTTGTCGAATCGGGCGATGACGCGTTGCCCTTCAAGCTCGGCTGTTGTGGCGTGCAGCCAGTCCACGGGATTGTAGACGATGCCTTCGCCGCCCATCAGCCGAACACCCACAATGTCAGCTTGCCCAGTCCGAAGTCCATTCCTGAGACAAGCGCCATGAGCAGCAGTACGAAGATTCCGGACGCGACGCACCAGCCCGCCCATTCGCGGACGGTGGGCGTGACTACCTTGCGAATTTCGGACACAACCTGTTTGACGAAACGGATGACGCCGAGGAATCCTTGACCGATTCTGACGAACGGATTGTTTTTCCCATCGGCAATGACGGGCGTGGCTTTCTCAACCATAGATTTCCTTCCATTGAATCAGACCGTCGATAATTTTCGCGGCGGTTCGATTGTCCAAATATTTCTTATTCAAGTCTTCCTTATAGCGGACTACGGGAGGGCAGTTTTCGAGGTTTTTCACGTTATTAAGGTCGGACTGGTCGGTAAGTTTGAGAATCAGTCGAATCTGAGCTTCCGTGGCCTTGCGTTTCCGTCCCGCGTAAATCATCATCGTTCTCCCTGACCGGAGTGGTGGACGTCTGTCGTTAGGAAGTGTTCCGACAACAGGTCTTTCGTGTTTTTTCTTAATTGGGCGGACGCGAGTTCCTGCACTTGAGAGACCGCTATCACATAGTCGGTCAGCTGGTTGGCGAAATCATTATCGTGATGGCGTCGAGCCAGTTCGCAGACAGCGCTGATTGCAGAAACATGGAAAACGTCCGATACGGGTTCGATGTAATTGCCGTCTGCCATGAGGGCACGATATTCGAATCGGTTTCCACAGTTGATTTCCCGAACCATGCCGTAGACCTTACCGTCAACCACGACTAGATAGTCTTTAGTTTTGCTGGAGGATTGCGTGTAGCAGGAGAAGTTGATGGCAGACAGTGTTGCCGAATACTGGTCTTGTATCATTGCCAGTTCATCGTCCACCCATTTGAGTGAATGAAGTTGGATGAGGTTAACCTGATTTGTTGTTTTTTGGTTTTCCAATGGTTTCCTCCCGAAAACTGCTCATGTGTGGACTTACCCAGTATAGCAGAGTTTTCTTCGGAAGGAAAGCCGACGTTCAGGCGAGAATGGTCAACGACTTGAAAAGCGTGTCCGCCAGATGATTGCCTCCACCGTTGAGGCAAACCACCACATATTGGGGTAGGTTCACGAAATTCAGGCTTTCCACACGTAGACCATCCTCGGTCTTCTCCATACGGTATTCCAATTCGCCGTCGATGGTGGTTCCGCCTACGGTGATGGCGATGGCCCTTTTACCGGCCAGTTCCTCGATGGGCTTGTCCATCCAATCGGGAATGGTCTCATGCACATCCGTATGCATATAATCCTCCAATATTCTACTTGCTCGCGTCTACGAACAGTGTGGCCTTGTCTTCTTTGTGAAGCTTGTCCGCTTGGCGTTTGATATCGCTCGTCGTATACCAGAGAGTGAATTCGGTCGGGTCGGTTCCGGTAATCAATTCCTCGACCATGTTGATGCTCCAAGATGGAATGGTGTCGTATACGCGGTACAAGTCAAGTTTCTTCACATCCTTGTCCACTATGCCGCCGACATGGATGCCGTGGGGCGCGTCCCCCAACGGATGATAGTCCGCGAGCACGCTGATGGCGTGTGCGACCTCGTCCCGAATCTCCTCAAGGGTTTCCAATTTCAGTGGACATTCCTCGCTGAACAGTGGAAGGTAATGTTCTTGAGCGAGCCAGAACGGGAACTCCTCCAAATCGTACTTGTCCATGTCGTGACGACTTAACGGCTTCTCGTAGTCGATGATTGCGGTGAGCTTGCCGGTCGGGTCGGCTAGTGGGCGTTCGTGGATTGAGATGAGTTTTTCGTCGGGATACTGGTGGTCGTATAGCGACTTGGTGTATGCGTATGAGTATTTTTTGGTCAACGGTTGTCCTTCACTCTTGTATGATGTGAATGTTTCCAGTATAGCAGAGGGAACGGTAGAAACGTCAGCGGTCAGTGACCTTGACCTTGTTATACGCAAGAATCGACTCGAACAGTCGGAGTGGATTGCGGGAGTCCAGCTTGTACTGATGGTGATTCCGCGCGGTTTCCGTTTCGAGGAATCGTCCGCTCTCGGACGGCTCTTCCACAATCATGGGAACCCAGCGCCATTTCTCACGGCCTTTGCTGTTCTCCCAGACGATTTCCCCGTTTTCCAATACCCGCTTGTAGGCGGTCTTGTCGGGGAATGACGAGTCTATTCGTGCGACTAGATTCAATCGGCTCATGGTTTAATTCCTTCTTCTCTCAGTTCTTCATAGTCTTGCGGCGTGAGGAAAAGCCAAGCTCCACAGTAGGGACACTTGACCCTATTGGCATCGACGGTGTTCTTGCAATACCAGCAGGTGACGTACCATCCGTTTACATAGCGGTTTTGCATTGTTGCTCCTTTTTCGTGGAATTAGAAGACGGTGGTCTTCTAATTTTCGCAAAGAAGTCGATGACTTCGATGAGATAGAGGAACATTTCAAGCAGGACAAAGAACACGAATCCCAGTACGTCAAAAGTCCAGTTTTTCAGTTTTTTGAATATGTTGGACATTGCTCTCCTTGTCCTGATAGATTGTGTGAATAACCCCAGTATAACCTAAAAAAGCAAGACTGGCAATCACGCCAAAAACCGGAAAACAAACAGCTAATCGTATCTTCGGGCAACATCAGCGGCTTATTTTCTCGCTCTGATTTGGCACTTCCAACGGCATGGAACCTGAATATCCCAACTGTTCCTCGCAGTGTGCGATGACGGCTTGCAACGCGAACCGTTCCCCTACAAGAAAATTCTCGTCCGAAGCGGTGGGAATCATCTCGTTGATTCGGGCTATCTGTTCCTTGCACCAGTCTATGGTGTCATGCAGGGTTTTGTCTTTCTGAGTGACGTTCACCGCCATCCTATTTTCCTTTCTCTTGTTAACGGGGCTAAAATCGACTTTTTGTTGAAAATAACCCCGTTAACTTTCATTTTTCTGACGATAGGGGTCATCAATGTCGGTGTTTTCGACCATGCGTCCGTAGTCTTGACAACGGCACATGGATTGGATTTTTTCGAATGTACTTTGGGTCTGCCATTGATTCAGTCCTTCTTGGACGGGGCTTTCGTCAAGACCGGCTTGACCAGATTTCCGTTGGAATCGTACACTCTGACGGTGTACTTCTCCGAGTCGCCTACCACGGTGATAACCTGCCTCTTACGACCATGATTGGAGTAAGCCACGCACGGGGTGTCTCCGTCCCGCACGTCACCAACCCCTTTGCATTGTACGGATTCGTACCCGTAGGATGTAGCCAATGCTTCCTCGAAGGTCGGGTGCTGGGTCTTCTCCGCTCCCAGCGTCATAATCAACGCCACTACACTGATAATGCATCCTACTTCTAACAGTCCGCCTACGATTTTCTTAATCTTTTTATCGTTAAATAAAAAGATAATTCTGGAAATGAAGGTCACTGTTATAACCAAGGTAAGAAACGCCGCAAAAAGAGCGAAAGGGTTTTGACTCCACTCGTTGAAATCTACCATGTTTTACTACTCCTTCTGATTTTGGTTTTGTTGAGGTGGAACCACTTCCAATCGGAAGGTTCTCTTGACGTTTGCCTTAATCTTGTATCTGCCGTTCTTGTCGGTGACGCTTCTGGCGGGATTGCCGACACTATCTTTGTAGGGAGTGCCATCGTCATGGACGACCGTGACCGTCACGTTGGGAACGGGATTGCCCTGCCGGTCGGTGACGGTGGCCTCTAAGGTGATTGACTGTCCCCAGATTTCGGTTTTCAACCGATTGAGTCCATTTGTCAATGGTGGTGCGACGATTAGTCCGATAACGCTTAATGCCACGACCAGTTGAACTAGGCTCAAAACCAGTCGTGTCCAGAGTAGGATATCGTCGGTTCTATCATTTTCGTTCACTTCCGGCCTGTCCTGCTCAACTCGAAACCGTCGATATACAATTGGAACAGGCTCACATATTGGCCGTCTTCTATATCATCCTCCGGTTTTGCGTACAGTTGAGTGTTCAGAACCGCGACCGGCAGACCGGTATGCTCCTCCTGTTCGATGTGGAAGGGTATTTCCTCCTGACCGTGAGCGTTCTCGCGGACTGCCACACCGTAATCACCCACCTGTGGTTGGGTGGATGGACTGCTATCGTCAATATCCTCATAGGTGAGATAGAACGGCAAAAGTAGTGGATTGGGAACGTTCTTCAACGGGATAAGTTCTATACCGGCCTGTTGGGAGTGCTGTTGGCAGACGCCACTGTAACTGTCCCCTTCACCGTAATCCGGCCAGTGGCGGATTGCCACGATGGGTTTACTGCACGGGTATATTTGACCGTCCGAGTCAACCATGGTTTGGGCGCAACCTACGTCAATGAGTTCCTTAAGATTCAACATGATTCGGCTTCTTCCAAGAGTTTTTCGCAGATGTGAATTATGTCGCCGTAGGAATTGTGGCCTCCTTGTTCGTCGGGTGACGGTGACTCGTCTGGGGAGGTGAGGTTCCGTATCATACGGTTGTAGCGGAGTTCTTTTTTCCTCTTGTCCACATAGTCGATGATTTCCATGAGTGCGGCTGTCCGACTGTCTGTGGTCGGTTGGACTCCATACTGTTTGACGCGGGCGATGGTGAATTCGTAGGCTGTGGTGAGGCCGTCGTAGAAAGTGTATTTCTCCAACAGTTCCTTGTCCGGGGTTTCGGAATCTTTGACGGCCTTGTCCCATTGTTGTTCCAACCATGATATGAGGTCGGTTTTTGGTTCTGACTGACTCATGTAGTGGTTCCTTTTTATACGAATGCTTTATGTGTGGACACCCCCACTATACCACAATCAGTTGAGCGACCCTAATCAGATGATATCATCCAAAGACTCGAACACGTCCTCCAGAAACCCCAACTCTAGTTTCTTCTCCGAAGCGTCTCGACCATTCTCCTCGTCGGCACGAATCACGGACTCCAACACCTGACGTTTCAAATTCAAGGTCAAGCATGGTTCACCACTTCCTTGCGTAGGATTCTATGGTGTCCGCGTCGAATTGGGTCGATGAGCTTAATATCATCCGTTACCATAGATTTTCCCTCCCTCGTCTTTGATGCCTTTTTCGACCAGACTGACAATCGCATACAGGTCGATGCTGCCGTATTCGCCCACATGGACGATGCCGGTGTCCTTATCGACCGTTGCCGTCTCGTATAGTCCGTCGCTGAGCCAGCCGCGTTCATTGTTGGCGTCTTCGCAGAGCAGTTCCACCGCTCGTTTGTTCGGAAAATATTCCATCTCAACCCCTTAGTCCCTATACAACGCCCTTACGACGGCCCGCATGCGTAATGCGGCCTGACGGCGCGTCTCATACGGACTGCCAAGCTCCTCGCCCAGCAGCCACCCTTCGAACACGAGCACCGGGTCGTGTCCGGGATATTCGTTGCAGGATTCGCATACGCGCATGTACTGTTCGGCCATATCCTCGGTGTCCTTCGCCGCCTGTTCGTTGCCAATCGCGTTCCGGCACCATTCGGCGGTCTTGTCGAACCGTTCCTTCAGCCGCATGAGCCGGTCGGTGCGCGGCATGGGGCGCAGACAGCAGGCGGGCCAGCTCGTCCAATGCCTGTTCCTCACCCATGCCAGCCATGCCGATGGAGGTTGTATCCTCGACAAGCTCGTACTGCGTGCGGACGATGTGGATGGTGTCGCGGTCGGGAAGGTTGACGGTAATCTCGTATCGTGCTTGAGGGTCGTACGCGGTGATGCGTCCGAATTGGCGGTCGTGACTCACATGCCAGCCCGGCAGCGTGTGGGTGACGGTGTTGAGGATGTCGCGTGTTTTCATTATGTCAGTTCCATTCCTTCGGGGCGACGACAATCCAGCCGTTTGACAGCGGGTATACTTCGCAGGGTTCGTCCGAGTCCAAATCGTCGTCCAACGGGTTCCAGTCTTCGAGACCGTCGTGGGCGATTTCGTCGTTGAGCGCCCCACTGTGGATGCGTTCGATTTCGACGCGGACATCCTCTGAGGGGAGGAAGAGGAACGAGAATGGTTCGAGCATTGGTTCGAAAAGATACGGCAGTCCGTCATTGGCTCCCCAGTTGGCGACCATGTTCATGTGTCGTCCGTCATCCATTTCTACGAGGATTATTCCCGATTCCTGTCCAGTGAGGTCGTGCAGGTTGATGGTCATGTTTTTCTCCTTGTATTTAACTTTTTGTGCGAACAACTCCAGTATAACCCACAAAAACAGGATTGTCAAACAGAAACCAAGCAAGGTTCCCCACCCTAGAAAACGACGGAAAGCCAAAACAGCAAACACGCACCAGTCAACCCGCCCAAAAACAAAAAAGGGAACTTGTACGTTTCCTGTACAAGTTCCCTCAATTAGGAAATCAATCCCAGTTGCACATAAAGTAGCCATTGGGGTCGATACCATCGACAAGATGGGCAGTGGCGCAATCGTTCACGGTGAACATAGGGCGGGGCTTCATGCCATAATCACCCCTGATGCGTTTGTTTTTCAACTCCTCCCCCACGAAACAGTCCTTGACGGGAACCACACGCCCACCCTGCGGGGAGCAGGTGGCACCATCCACGACCTTGTAGGCGAGCTTGCGGACATTGACGCTCTTGCCGGTCTTGCTGACCTTGGTCACTTGGTAGAAGTCCACGAGAGTCATGCTGTAACCCCAAGAGCTGACAAATATGTCCCCCACATGCACTTCCACGTCGGTGGTGGAGGTCTGTGGCTTGCGACGTTCCTCTTCGGTGCCGTTGATGCGGAAGTTCTCACGAGTGAGCCAAGGGTAGGTCTTGATAGCCTTGTCGATGAAGTTTTCGACGCCCTTCATGGTTCGCCAGTGCTTGCGTCCGCTGAGGTAATTGCGGCTAGTGATGTTGAGGAAGTCGTTGGTGACGTCCACCCAACGATTGGTGCGTTTGCTGATTTGGACTTCGAGGCTGAGCATTTTTGTCTCCTTTATGTGTGGTGGGTTTTCAACCCCTGTTTGTGTGAACAATTCCAGTATAGACTATGTTTAAACAAAAGTCAACCCAAAAAACAGAGGACAGTCCAACCAAGTCAGACCATGACCCAGAGCCTAAAACTCACCGACCAGCCAAGGCGATGGAACGAACCATGGAGTCCAGTCTTTCACATCCCAACGATTTGGTCACATAGTAGCTGTCGTTGTCGAGGTCAAGCCAATAGACGACCTCGTTCTTGTCCTTATGGTACTCAGAGAAGATATAGCGTTCATCGGGCTCGCTTTTTGGAGACGATTCCTTATACTCGTCGTAGACGTGCTTCCAGTGCTCTTTCGTCAGCTTATTATGTCGAATACACAGCAGAGCGGTGTCATCATCGCTCCAGAATTCCAGTTCGACATCAAACGGCTGGATGGTGTCGCTGATATTCATAGGGGTTCTCCTTTTTTTGCGTGGCCTGTTCGTCCTTTTTGTGTGAACAATTCCAGTATACCACATGATTGGATGAAAAACAAAGGCGACCAGTCCTAAAAGACCGTCACCCTAAAAAGCCTCTCAATCAGTCATGAAAATCGACAAACCAGACACGAGCGGAAGAATCATTCCCCAGCCTCTCAAACAGAGCACCCCTTGACACGGGGAACCACGACCCACCTTCGTAACCGTCATTGTCGCAGACAACGCTCACATTGCAGTCCAACAGCTCTCTGACTTCGGAATCACCGTCGCCGTAACGTTCTTTGAGTTCGCCGCAGGTGATTCCCTGAAGCCCGCCTACCATTTCCTCCCAGCGTCCGCCGAACTCATACCAGTCGTAGAACGAATCGTTGTTGAAAGTAGATACCACATCGCCGTCTTCGTTCAGACTGTACCCACAGTATTCGGCATAGGCTTCGAGCGCTTCTTCATCGTTCAATGCCAGTCGGCGTTCCGCTTTCTCGAAGGCTTCGCTCGTTCTGTCGTGCTGGTTTTCGCCCTCGCGTTCAATTAGACGCCTGTCATTCTCTTGATTGTCCTTCAGGAATTCGTCCCGCGTGTAGAGGACGTATTCCTCGACTTCCTCGTATTCGCTGTATGGGTCGATGATGGCTTCGGCTTCGCTGGTGTTGTTGCCTCCGATGACTGCGCCTAGGAAGTGCATTTTTTCTCCTTGTTTTTGGTGGGTTTTTCAACCCTTCGTTTTGTGTGAACAATTCCAGTATACCACAGGTGTGGTCAGTGAACCTTCCCGACCTTACGGAAGGGGATTGTGGCCTAAAATCCGTTCAAAAGCCCACCGGCTTCTCCTCCACATGAAGTAAAACAACCATTGGAAACACTCGGCAAAAGGAGACAAAAAATGGGAAACCCCACCAACCACTACACATACAAAATCGAATGGTCGGACGAAGACGAGGAATGGGTAGGAACCGTACTCGAACTCCCCAACCTCAGCTGGCTGGACAAAACACCAGACCAAGCACTGAACGGCATTCAACAGGTCGCACGGGAATGCGTGGACGATATGACAAAACAAGGCAAGGAACCGCCTATACCATTATCTGACAGATACCGTTCAAACCAATCCACAGACGTTCCGAACAAGGAGACTATTTCCGCCATGCGGGAAGCTAAGCGTGTAGCAAAGGACGAACACACGCGAGGTTATCGAGACATGAACGCCCTTTTCGCACACCTGAATGCTTGAAAATGACCGACGCCAGCATTGCTGTATGACTGTTTTTTGTTAGATTATTTTTGGGCATAGCAAAGGCCAGCTGAGGGGATTGACCCGCCTAGGCTCACCTTGCTTTATAGGCTTTTACCCTCCACTGTCTTATATGACTTGATGTCTTTACGGGAGACGCGGCCGTTGGAAAATAGCGAATCGTGGGTGTCAAGTCTCACCAGAACTAGAGAAATCTCGTCTCCGTCGCGGCGATATACAAGTAGTAGGTCTGATTCGACATGCAATTCGCGGAATCCTTTCCAGTCGCCGGTGAGAGCATGGTCGGAATATTTCGTTTTCAGAACATCGGTATCACTTTCCCCTAAAGCCCGAAGTGGCTCCTCAAGTCTGCTTATGTCGTAATGCTTCTTTTTCAGACGTTTGACGTCGTTGTCGAACGACCGTATGGTTTTTAGCTTCAGTTCAGAGCGCATTAAGATAGTCCATCATGTCTTCAACGGTGTCAGATGAGTGAGTGTATTCGTGTTCCAAAGCCTGACGGCGGGCTTCTTTGTTCTTAAGTTCTACTAATTCGTTCTCCAGTTCGCGGAAATGCCTGTAATCATGTTCGTTGAGGATGAAGTAAGCGGGGTGGTTGTTCTTCATGACGGTGACGGGAGTGCCGTCCCCTACTTTGGCGAACTCGGAGCTTGCGGTTCCCCTGCCAAATCGGCTGATGGGAACCATCGTTTCCACAGGTACAGTCAATTGCATTGCGTCTCCTTACTGTTGCATGTAAAAATACATGTTATCAGACATGCGAATTGACATCAACTTGAAGGCAATACAAAAAAAGGGGGGGCAGACTGGCGGTGGAACCAGTCCGACCCCCCCCTAGCTCACGGTCGTGTCAGCGTCCATGTCGCGGCGTCACGGCATGACACTTACGGACGGAATACGCGACCGTCAATCCCATTCCCACGAGTGTGAACAGAATGACCGCCATGATAGGCGTGTTCACACCGGTTTGGGCGAGTTGGCGTACCGCTTTCACGATGGCCGGTGTCACCGGAGGAATGTAGGAGTTGGTGAACTCGGGTCGAGTTCCGGTGGTCATGACCATGCTGGGGGTTGCGGTCGGATTGTTCTCATCCTCACCAGCATTCTCGTCGGTCTTGTCGGCCTTATCGGTCGGCATGACGAGCATGGTGCTGGAATCCTTAGCCGAATCGTCCGTCGGGTCGTATTCGACTCTGGCGGTCAGGTTGCCTTGCAGGTTGTCGCTTACAGTGACGGTCACGTGATGTTCCGTCTTGTCGTAGGTGACGTTTTTCTCGCCGGTGTTCTTCTCGCGAATCACATACCGGTATTCACCGCAATCATCCACACCATCATTGTCTCTACCGTAGGTGAGCGGCTTGAACCGGATGTCGCCCTGCTTGTCGTTCCTCGCGGTGTCGATGACATTGCCCTTGTCGTCCACAAGCTCGAACTCGAATTCGGCCGCTTGCAGTTCACGTCCGGTCAGATTCTTCTTGTCCGACAGTTCGACCAACACGTCTTCCGGCTGGTACGTGTTCCGGAAGAGGATGCTCTTTTCGTCGGCTTTGCCGTTGGAGTAGGCGACGCTGGCGACGAGCTTGTGGCTCTTCGAGTCCTCGGTGACGGTGATGGTGACGGTGTGGATGGTCTTATCATAGATGACACCACCCAAGGTTCCGTCCTGTTCGTCAACCGTGTACGTGTACACGCCGGTCTTGTCGAACGTGAGCTTGTCGAATTCGAGTGTTCCATCGCCTTCGCGTGCAGTTACCTTGTCGGATTGCGTGTTGCGCGGAGCACGGGTGAACGGTTTGGCTTGGAGCTGGTTGCCGTCGGAATCCTTCAATTCGGCGGTGAACTCGTTGTCGTTCAGGTCGCGTCCCGTCAGATGTTTGTCCGCTTCGAGTTGCACGCTGACGGGTGTCGGCGTGTACGTGTTGTCGAATCGGATGTCATCGGTCTGACGGTCGGCGGTCGCTGTGAGAGCGCCGTCATGGTCGGTGACGGTGACGGTAACATCGTATTCCTGAGTGGAGTAGCCGATGGTCTTGTCCGTTCCGGCGAGTTCCTTCACATGATACGTGTATGCGCCGGGCATGGTGTAGACCATTTGGCCGAATGTGAATCCGGTTCCCTTGTTGGACACGGTTTGTGTTCCGTTTTGGCTTCCGGCTGGCATCGGCATGTCGTTCACGCTGATGGTGTTGCCGTCCATGTCATGTGCGGATACCGCGTTCAGTTGGAACTTGAATTCGCCGTCTTGCGGAGTGCGGCTGGTTGCCGTATCCGTGTTGACGATGTTTTTCACGCCGCTGATGGAGTATCCGACGTTCTTCGGACTGTAATGGTTGGTGAACGTGATGTTCTTGCCGTTAGCGCCGGTGGTTGGGGTGACGGTCTTGGACACGACGGTCAGCTTGCCCTTGTGGTCAACATCCTTGACCACGTAGGTGATGGTGGCTACCGTCCCATCCTTGGTGACTCCCGGAATGGTCGTATCCTGTTCCGTCATGGTGTACACGTAGGTGCCTACGAGCGGGAACGACAGTTGGTCGAATCGGATGTTGCCCTGCTGGTTGTTCCGCTTCGTCTGGTCGGTGTTCGACACGTTGGCGGGTGCCGACTGCTGGTGGAGTGTGAAGTTGAAGTCTCCGTCTTTGAGCGTGTACTTGTTGCCCTTGGAGGAGGTCATCTTCTTCATTGCTGTCGGATTGTCCGTGGCGGGTTGGGCCTTGTACGTGTTGGTGAATTCCGGAATGTTGGTTCCGTCATCATATTTCATGTCGGACAACAGTTGGCCTTCGCCATTGTCGGTGACGGTGACTTTCACATGATGTTTGGTGGCGTCATAGGTGATGCCGCCGTTATCGCCGTGGACTTCGCTGAGCGTGTAGTCGTACACTCCCGTCTTCGTGTAGGAGATGGTGCCGAACAGGATGTTGCCCTGCTGGTCGTTGGTTTTCACCGTTCCGACCTGACCGCCGGTCTTATCCTCGACGCATTTGAACTCGTATTGTCCGGCTTGCAGTTGGATGCCTGTATGGTCGGGGTCGTTGAGTGTCTTGTGCGCACGGAATTGCACGCTGACCGGTTTCGCCTGATACGTGTTCGTGAACGTGGTTGGATAGGCTGTGTTCACTCGGGTTTGGGCTTGCAGTTGGCCGGTCAAATCGTCGGTGACGGTGATTTGCCACATTCCCATGTGGGAATCGTAGTTGACGCCGCCCGCCGATTGGCGGACTTCACGCACCGTGTAGGTGAACGTGCGGGATTTGACACCGTTCAACTGTTGGGCGGTGAACGTCAACGGTTGGAAGCTGATGTTTCCGTTCTGGTCGGCGTTCACGGTTTGCAAAGGCTTGCCTACCGCCTGCTCGTTGTCGAACAGTTGGAATTGGAAGTCGGTGAGTTTCGCATGGCTGGCGTTCTTGTTGTCGAACGTCTTGTGTGCGGTGAGGCTCACGGTCACGTCCTTCGGCTGATACGTGTTGTGGAAGACCGGGGTCTTGTTCGTATTGTCGTAGGAGGTGGAGGTTTTCAACTGTCCGTAACCGTTGTCGGTGACGTTGACGTGCATGGTGTGGACGGTTTGGTCGTAGGTGATGCCTTTGAGCTGTCCCGTCTTTTCCATGATACGGTAATCGTGTTCGCCTACCGTATTGTAGGTGAGCTTGTCGAAGGTTACGGTTCCGTCCGCATTGTTGGTCTTGGATTGGATGGTCTTGCCATTCTTGTCCTGCAATTCGAATGTGAACTCGTTGGCGTTCAACAGGCGGAGCGTGTGCTTCGGATTGTCGATTACCTTGCTGGCTTTCGGCGTGACGGACACAGGCTGGCTGGAATACGAGTTGACGAACTGGCCGTTGTCAATGGTCTCGCCATTCTTCATGGAGATGGCCGGATTGATGAGCGAGGCTTTCAACTGTCCACTGTTATCGTCGGTGACGGTCACAGTCCATATGGCGTAATGGTCGTCATATTTGACGCCCGCCACACCCGTGTTGCGTTCACGAACCGAATAGGAGAAGGTGGCCTTGTCTTTGCCGTTCAGCTTCGCCTTGGTGAACAGGAGCGGAGAGAATTCCACTTTGCCGTCCGCCGTGGCGTTCACGGTTTGGATAGGAGTGCCTGTCGCCTTGTCGTTCGCATACAGGTCGAATTGGAAGTCGGTAATCTTGGTGGCAGACTTGTCCGCGTTCGTGAACAGTTTGCTCGCCACGATACGGGCTTGCGTATCCTTCGGAGCATACGTGTTCGTGAACTGGACGGTGTCGGATTGAATTCCATTATTGGACACGTTGGCCGTGACATGACGGTCGAACGTGTTCAAATCGTCGGTGACGGTGACGGTCAGTATCCAAACACGGTCATCATACGTGACTCCAGCATTGTCTCCCTTACGTTCCTTCACCTCATACTGGTAGACGCCTTCCTTGGTGAACGCGCCGGTGTTAATTCTGACTGTCTGGGTCTTGTTGTCGGTGAACGCGATGGAGGATGGCACCGCGCTCTTCGGAGCATTGTTCAACGGGGTGATGTCCGCGACATACTTGTCTTTTTCAGTCCAAGCGCCGTTCGGACGACCGTTCAACACTTTGACCGCTTTGACGGCGACCGGAACCGTGGGCATGACCATGCCGTAAATGCCGTGGTCTTCGTTCAGGTCTTCGTAGATGGCGGCAGTCATCTTGTTCAATGCGGGGAAATCCTTTAATGGGATTACTCCGGCAATCATGTTGCCGTCCGCATCATCCTCCTCATCACTATCGGAATCGGTCGCCTCGCTGGCGTCCTTCGCGTTTTTGACGGTCGTATGATGCCCGTGCCATGTAATGCCGGTTTTCGGCGTGAACCTGAGCTTGTAGCCGCTACCGGCTGGAATGGAACCTATCTCGTAGCGTCCGTTCTTGTCGGTCAGAGTGGCGCAGGGTTTGCCGTCCACACTGGTGACGGTCTTACCCTTCTTGTCCAAGAGGGTCACGGTCACGTCGGAGAGAAGACGGTCCGAATCCTGTCGGATGCCATCATGATTGACGTCGAACCATGCGACACCGTTGACCTTGCGCTCGACTATCTGGGTCAGGGCGTCAACCTTGTTGTCACCGTCAGCCCACCGGTTCATGTACACGTCGCCCGCACTATTATTGGTGGGTTTGATGCCCAGTGTGAAGTCGTAGCGGGCGTTGGCGGGAAGGCTGGGCGACGTGAACGCCCATGCCACCGGCTGGTCACAGCCGTCGGGGATGACGACCTTGCCGGTCGTCGCATCCACTTTCGCTTCCGTCCACTGTTCGACCTGTTCGCGGGTTATCTTCGTCGCATCCACGTTCCGCCACTTCGGGTCGGTGGTGAAGTAGACTTTGACGCCGCTCATGCTCGCGCCCGCACCGGCCTTGACCGACAGTCCTGTCAATGTGTATTCGCCGTGATAGTCGGACTGTCTCAACCCCTTGTAGGGCATGATGTCAACCGCATACGGGGCGGGTTTCGCGTCACGGCTGAAGTTGCCCAGCATATTCACGAATCCAAGATTCGACTGGGTCTCGTTCAACAGGGTCTTCGCACGGGTCGCAAGACTGGACGCGTGCGTACGCGACACGCGGATGGTGTAGGCGGCGGTCTGACCGTAGGCGGCGGACGGGGTGCCCATCCACCGTTTCGACCTGATTTCCGTGTTCACCGTATACTGCTGGTTGTTCTTCGCGTCCGTCTCCGGGTCGGACGGCTCTCCGATGGTGGTGGAGAATCTGACGAGCGTGTCCGTCCCGTCCGCCTTCACTCCGTTGACCCTGTACTCCAATGTGGTTGTTCCGTCCTTGTTCGGGGTGACGGTCGGCGTGACGGGCGTACCGCCGGTAACAACGCCCTGCGTTTGTCCTGAATCAGTGTCCTTGTATTCTCCGCCCACGGTCGATGAGCCGTCCGTGTAGGTCAGACCCTTGGGCAGTGTGACCTTGATGTGGTAGTCGGTCAGATAGTCGCCGCCGGTGCTGCTGTTGCCGGTCTTGGCGGTCGCGTTTATCACCCAGTCGGCGTGACGCTGCTCCTTGTCCAAATCGTAGATGGTCTTCGACACGGTGTTGGCCGTGTCTTTCTGGCTGGTGTGGATGCCGATTGCCGGACGTTCGCCCACGACGTACAGGGTGTCGCCCTTGTTGTTTCCGCCGGTGTCGCCGCCCTGATACACGCCGTCCTCGCTGAACGTGGCCTTCACATAGTTTTTGCCGTCGTAGTGGAGGCTGGGCTTGCCTAGTTGTTTGACGAGGCTCGTGTAGTCGTCGCCGGTGATGGAGCGCGCGTATGCCGTCCACGTGGTCAAATCGTCCTCAATGTCGAGGTTGGCTTTCTTGGCGAGGTCGCTGCGCGTCCAGTAGTCTATCTGTCCGGTGGTCTGCGCCGTCCTGCCCGCCGTATTGTCGTTGACCTGCATGGGGAGCGTGGCGCCGACGCTGATACGTGAATCGTATGACGTGTTTGCCGTATCCCATACGCGTGTGTCGATTATCTGCGCGGCGAGCACCCTGCCATGCTTGGCAGCCTCGGCGTATGTCGATTATCTGCGCGGCGAGCACCCTGCCATGCTTGGCAGCCTCGGCGTATGTCGGATACCAGTCGAAATCATCATAGTCGGCCTTGGCCTGCGCCGTATCGGTGGAGTAGCTGCCGCCGTCGGGCAATACGCCCCATATGACGGGTTCCATGCCGTCATTGGTGCGGGTGCCCGACCACCAGAATCGTCCGCCCCACGTGTTGTAGCTGTCGTGGACGGTGTACTGCTGGTCGGGATTGTCGCTTGCGGACAACGGGGTGAGGATAGTGGGGTCCCATTTGACCAAGTGGACGCCGAGCACCCTGCCGTTGCCGGTCGAGTCCAGTTTGTTGTCTGCTGCGGTGTTGATGCCGAACTTGGTGTTCTCCAACACGCGGTCGGAGCCGTTATATCGTTCCGTATCCTGCCAACGTCCGGTGGTCGCGTTGTCGCAACGTCCGACGGTGCGGGTGGATGCGTTCGTGTAGTACATGCTCTGGATGAATGCTCCGGGCAGTCTTACTGTCCAGTTGCCTGATGCCAAGTCGTCGTCGGCGACCGATTGGTTCGTGTTCGAATCGGATTCGTCCAACGTGTCGCCGCTCAGACTGGTGGCCGACAGCGTGGTGTCGGTGATGGTCACGTTGCCGGTCTGGTCCTTGCCGTAATACTGGGCGGCGGTCTTGCCGTCCGTGGTGGCGGTGGGGAGGATGAACGTGAACTCGTCCACGTGCAGTGCGGCTACCTGCTGTTGGGTGAGGGAGCCGTCCATGTATGCGGTGGAGCATTTGCCGAATGAGGTGTACTGTCCGGTGTTGGCGCACGGGTAGTTCAACGTGTCGTAGCCGGTGAAGCTTACGTTGACGGTGGTGCCCTTGTCGGTGGTGGTGCCGTCGTCGTAGACGGTGGTTCCGTCGTTGCCGGACTCCTTGCCCACGGTGCTGGAGCTGGGGAAGCTGCCGTTGTGGTCGAACGAGTCGTTCTTCCTGTTGTGTGTGTTCACTCCGTTGTTGTTGGCGGCGGGGTGGTGGATTCTGTCCCAAAGTATCGGCTGCCATTGCTTCTCGCCCGAATGCTTCGCATGCTTGTCGTCATCATCCTGAAACACGCTGGACACGTTCAGCTTGTAGCCGATGCTTCCCGTGGGCACTTCAATGCCCTTCAACCCCTTCGACCTGTCCTTCCAACGCATCGCGGTACGGACGAGCACATGCAGTTGGCGTCCCTGAATCTTGCCTTTGCCTTTGTTTGGCGCGGTAGCGTCACCCGTATTGAAATCGTAGGTGCCGCCGCCCGTAATCTGGTATTGCAGGCTTACGTTCAGGTTGAGTTTTGCGCTGACTGTTACGTCTTGTGGCGTGTTTTCGGCTTGTTTGTGGGTGCCGGTGTTGGTTGGATTGCTTGCATCCCATGCTGCCCATGCTTTGACGGTTGGATGGAATTTGTATCCGTGGGGTGCGCCTTTGACCGCGACTGCGAGACTGATGGCTGACGTGCCGGGGTTGACGGTCGGACTGTTGGAAGTCGGCTCCAACAGGCGATAGCAGGTGTACACTTGCGTCTTCACACCGTTGATGGTTTCGGTCGTGAGTTTCGGCTGATAGCTGGGAGTCTGGTCTACCCAACCCATTTGGTCGGTGTCGAACGTGACCTTATCCGCCGGATAAGGCAGTTCGAAACGGAAGCCGACACGGGTACGCTTGTAATAGTCCATGGTCGAATCCGGGGTGACGGTGTAATCGTAGTCGTAGATTACATCATCGAACGAGCGGACTATATCATTGCTCGCGTCCTTATCGTCGCCACGCTCATTGTCATTGTCGAATGGTGCGGTTCCGGTGACTCGGTCGGTTAGTTTGAGTTTTGACACGTATGCGCTGTCGGTGTCGAGCATGTCATGAATGGTAACGTCTTTAGCGTCTTCCGGAGCGGATTGCGCTCGGATACTAGTGTCGGAGTGAACGTCCGACTGTGTTTGACTGTCAGCATTACTACTGCTGGTAGTGTCTGACTGGGTGTCGCCACTATTAGTGTCGGCGTTCCCACTATTACTGGTGTCGGCTTGGACTTGCGTGGACGAATCCACCGTCAAATCGTCAGCCAAAGCAGTGGACGCGGACAATACGCCACCACCAAACATTGTCGCCGTAGCCAAGATAAGCGCGGCAACCTTTCTCAGGCCGGGTTTCATAACCTTGAGCTTCCCTTCTGGAGAGTGTGTCATGAAAACGGGAGAAGGGCTAAAAAGAAGCCCCCCCCCGCGCGTTTTTTGATTGTTTAGTTATAAGTATGGAAGGCTGGTCTCAAGTACGGTTTGCAGGAGAGTTCCCAAGGCCAGTCTTCCGATTTTTCACCCTCTCCGACCATGCTTCTTCCAATCGTTGGAGACTGGTTGAAGCATGGTTTCATGTCGGGGAGGGCAAGGCTTTATCTGTTATTCGGCTTTATGTGTCGGTTGTTTCTTGCCCGGGTCGGATTCGGTTTCGGTCTCGGCATTGGATTGACCGTCGGAGGATTCTTCGGTCTGGCTTGCGGTCTTACGTTTGCCAAGCTTCTTGACGGCCACGGCCAACAGTCCGCCGACTGCGGCGAGCACGATGATGACCAGTCCGATGATTCCAGTGTTCACGCCGGTCTGCGCGAGGTCGCTTACGCCAGCGGTTCCAGCGCCTCCGAACAGTTTCTTGGTGACGTGAATCTTGTAATCCTTGGACACGAGTCCATCACCGGACGTGACGGTGAGCGTGGCGTCCGCACCATTCTTGTTGATGGTGATGCTCATGCCCGTGTCCTTGTCGTACTGTCCGACGACCGTCCACTTGTCGGGATTGTCCACAGCCACTTCGTAGGAGGTTTTGTTCGGGTCGAATCCGTTGATGAGTTTTCCGTCAACCGCGATGCCCGTCAGTTCCGCCTTGTGGGTGGCGGCGGTGATGTAGGTGACGGTGTAGTCATGTTGAGTGAACGTATTGCCGTCCGGAGAGAGCACGCTGACCGTATACGTGTAGGTCATGCCCTTGTGGGAACTGGACACTACGGCGCTTTGACCGACCTTCGTCTCATAGGAGAAGGTGCCACCTTCCGGAATGTCGAATTTGTCGGATGTGACGGGCACATATTTGCCGTCCTTGCCAACGTAGCCGACGGATGCGAGGCTCGTGTCAGTCTGAGAGTCTGGTGTCTTGACCGGAGACTGTTCCACCGGCTCCTTCGGCTGGAATTCGGTGACGGCGGTTTTGACCGGACGGGTGACGGTCACACTGTAGGTGCGGCTTGCTCCCGTGGCGGTGTCGGTGACAATCCATTCCTGTCGGTTGGATTGCGCGCTTTGGGTCACGTTTCCGGCTTTGACGGTTACTCCTGCCGGGGCTTCCGGTAGCAGGTAGGCACTGGTGTTCGCGTCTTTCAATGCGACCACGTAGTCGAGCCTGTTCGGATTCCAATTGTCGATGAGCGTGCCTTTTTCGGCTTTGCCGGTGAGGTTCACGTAGATGCCGGTGAGTTTGGCGGGACTGTCCGGTTGGATGTCGGAGGTTTGGAAGTTGACCCGTACCGTGTAGTCCACGTCGTTCACGTTGACTGTGATGATTCGGCTGGTGCCGTCAACACTCAATTTCGGACGGGATACTTCCGCGTCGAGACCATGTTCGGCGGAGAGGGAGAAGGAGTCCTTCGCGTCGGAGGCGGGAAGGTCAACGACTTTCTGATGGTTCTCATCAAAGTCCGTCTTATTGATTTCGTAACTCTTGGACTTGCCGTCGGAGGAAGTCTGGGTGAGCGTCATCTTCGTGAAGTTCTTATCCTCGGGACGAACGTCTCGGGTTCCCACCGTGTAGGCTTGTTCAATCTTGTTGCCGTGTCCGTCATCGACGGTCACGGTTCCCTCTGCTGTTCCGAAGAGCACGACGATATTATGCTCGTTGTCGGCACCCACCATGGTCTTGGGAGTGGATTCCCATTTGACGGTGGCTTTGTTCTTGTTGGACAGTGTGACCTCATGGTAGGAAGGACTGTTGTCCTTGTCGGACAGGCCGGTGGCGGAGTAGCCAGCGTGATAGGAATCATCTTCGTACTTGCTGAAAGGAGTTCCCTTATCGGTGCCATTGTTCAACGTGATTTCCTCGCCAATCGAATATTCGAATGGTACGGTGATGTCGAACTGCGGCAAGCCTTTATCCGGGTTCGCGTCGGCATGGTAGACGGCTGTGCCGGATACGATTGCTGTGCCGAGTTTATCGCCCGAAGTGATGTGTTGTTCCCTGAAGGTCGGTTCAATCGTGAACTTGGTGTTGTCGTCTTCGTTCAGTGAGCCGATGGTCACGGTGGTCGGACGGACGTTCACGGTCGGAGTGGTGAGGGACTGGTTGCCGCCCGCGTTCGGAAGATTTATGAGCGGAATCTGCTTGTCTCCGACCTGCGCATACCAAGTGTTGGTACGTGAATAATCTCCCAAGTTGACGGTCATATGCCAGATTTTGGTTTGTCCGGTCTGAACGTCCGTGTACTCGTAGTTGCCTGTGGCGACGCCGGTGGCGGATGTCACGTGAGTGGCATTGTCCACACTGACGTTCCATGCGATGTTCAGGCTTTTGCCGTTGGACAGTTTGACTGTCTTGACCTCATTGCCGTCCTTGTCAACGACCTTGCGGTCTTTGGTCACACGATAGGACTCGTTTTTAGGCACATTGGCTACGGCTTCCACGGTTCCGTCCGGGTTTTCTCCGGATACGGTGAACTGGGTGCCGTCGGCCAGAGTGATGTTCTCACCTGTGGAATATTTAAACGGGATGGAAACGTCGAACGCCGGATTGCCGTTCTTAGCACCGACATGGTAGACGGCGGTGCCGGTCACATCCACTTGGGCGAACGTGCCGTTTGCTGTGAGTTTCACATCCTGCAAATCGCTACGCTTCAATGTGAACGTGTCATCGGAATCGTTCGTATGCACGGTGATGCGTCCCGGAACCTTGCCGTAAGGTTCGATGGCCGTATAGGATTGGTCGCCGGTTTCCGGATTGTTCGTGAACTGGAACGTCTTCCCTTCGACCTCACCGCTCCAAGTGTCGGTACGGGAGTATGATTGGTTGACTTGAATCGTCCACTCGTATTCGGCTTTGGTTTCCGGGTCGATGGTCTTGTACTTCTGGTTGACGGTTCCCACGACGGTGGTCACATGGGTTTTGGAGTCAGTGGTCTTGGCCCATGTGATGGGCAGTTCGGTGTCGTCGGACAGTTTGAATCCGGTGATTTCCTTACCGTCCTTGCCGACCACTTTGCCTGCCTTGTTGACGGTGTAGTCCTTGTTCGCATAGTCGAGCACGGCGGTCTTGCCGTCCTGTTGGATGGTGAACTGGGTGCCGTCAGACAAGGTGATTTCCTTGCCGTAATCCTTCGTATAGTTCACGGTGGCGGCGAATTCGGGGAGCACGCCTTCGGCTTTTTTGGAGTATCCGGCTGTGCCAGTCTCGTGAATCATGCCGAGCTTGCCCGCGCCGGTGGTGGTTTCCGGAGTGATGTCCGGGTCGGTGAGGGTCACGTCGTTGCCGTTCTTGCCGGTGACTTCCAGTTTCTTCGGAATGCTGGTGCCGGTCATGGACGCGAGCTGTTTTCCATCCTCGTCGGACGTGTCGAAGCTGACGTCTTGGCCTTCGTATTTGGTTGACCAACTGGCGGTGTTGGACGCGGTAGCTTCCGTATGGGTGTTCCAACTGTACGAGGTGTTACGGGAGTGGCTTTCCCAGTCGAAGTCCTTGATTTCAACGCTGGCGGTCGCGGAGCCAGTACGGGTGACGGTGTAGCCGTTCTTGTAATCGTACGCCGGGTCAAACCATTCTATGTTTGCATGGGAGCCGTCGGACAGGGTGACTGTGTTTTCGGACGGGTTGCCGTCCTTGTCCAAGGTCACGCCGTTCAGTGTGGCGTTCGCGGTGTTGGTGTCGCCTTGCACGACGAACTTCGTCCCGTCCTTTAGGGTGACTTCCTTGCCGTAGGTTTCGTCCACGTTCACGGTCAATGTGACCTTGTGGCTTACGGTGTCCGACTCATCGAATGTGCCATTGTAGGTGACGGTGCCGGTCAGATGGCTGACGCCGACCTTGCTGTGGTCGATATTGAGCGTCGGGGTTTCAGCAGACAGTGCGATAGGCTTGTCCTCGCCGTCGAATGTGGCGGTGGCGGCTTCCAACGGGTCTCCGTCGTACTTGTCGATGGTGGCCGTATAGTTGCCGTCGCTGTCCTTCTCGTAGGTGACGGTCTGCTTTCCGTAGGTGGTTTGGAGTTTACGGCTTGTCGTGGTGGTTTCGTCGCCGGAAGTGGATGGCGGGGTCGTCGTATTGGCGTCGTCAACGGCCAACGCCGTCACAGCTCCCGTTCCCATGGAGCCGACGGCCATCACGGCAGCAAGACCCACGCCACCGATTTTCTTGGCGGCATTGTTCCAATTGTCACTCATTCAATGTCCTATCCGAAATGTGAAACGTTTCCTTTGTGGATTTCGTCTACCACCTTAGCGGACGTGTATGCCGTCAACCTCGTATAGGTGGGAAATTACCTTGAAAAAAATTTCGGGGCGAACGCTGTCCGGACTTTTGCCGGATTGTCCACCCCGAAAAAATCGTTTTGGGAAACGTCATGCCCTCTGGGGAAGGTTCGCTTTAAGCAGGGGTTCGGTGTCGGTGTGGTGTCCGCGCTTGTTGTACCAAGACACGACGCTCATGCCGCTGGCCTTGTCGCGTAGGGTGATGCCGTACTGGCCATCATGCTTGCCGGTGCCGACATGCACGGCTTGGGCGGGTACCGGATTGTTCTGGTGCGAATAGTTGAACATGCTACGGAATCCGTCGGCGTCGTTCGCCTCGTATCCAACACGGGAACCGTATCCGTCATACAGGGTGTTGGTATGCTCTCCGCGAACCGCGAAGGACACTTCCTTGTCCTGATGGCGCATTTCGATGCTGTCCTGTGGAATGTTCATGTTGCCGGTCTTACGGCGCATGAGCTTGGCGGCGCTTTCGCTGTCCACCGGATGATAGTAGTTGGACGCGGCTTTGTTTCGACGGTCTGCGACTTTCGACTTGTAGTCCGCGTACTCCTTGTCGCTGCTGAACTCGCCACGGGCCTTCTCGACCTCGGTGCCTTTGTTGTTCATTTCGATGGTTCCCCAAGAGGTCACATGGTCTCCACTGGTCTTATTGCGGTAGAACTCCTTGCGGAAGTGCAGGGCGTTCTGCGGATGGCCGTTCGCCTGTTTGCCGGTACCGGCGCTGATGGCGCATTGTACGTCGTCCAGTCCTTCGGCTTGCATGGCGCGGGTCATTCGGGTCAAATCGTCGCCCGGAACGATAGCCATTGGGGAGCCACCCTCATTATGCGGGCGGGGGGCACGTTTCAGAAGACCGGTCTTCGAGTCTCGCTTCAAGGCTGGTGCGACGTGCGTCTTGCCTTCCTTGTCCATGTAGACGAACACTTCTGCGGAACGCGCGTCGGCATTGTTCAGACCAAGCTTATTCTCGTAGTAGTGGCGGGCTTTGACCTCCGCCTCCGCGAAGTCCTTCGGGTCGATGTGGTACACCTTCGCGTTCTCGCCTTCGAACGCGGCACGGTTGACCTGCTCGTTCGTTCGGGCGTTCAGGGTGTCGTACACCTTACCGTCCTTACGCCCCTCCAATTGTGCGGCACGACCGCCGAAACTGGTCTCGTCCAACGGCAGGTTCTCGCTGACCGGCTGGAACTTGTTTCCACGACACATACTCAACGTGTGTTCCGGGGCCTCACGGTCATGGTTGATGACTCCGAAGCAGGTGTTGCCGGTGGACGCGATGGCGAGCTGTTCGCCGTCCTCGGTGCCGGTGATATGCACACGTTCGTGAACCTCATGGTTCTTGAGCGTGCTGAAATTACGTCCACTCGCGCCGACGTGCATCATCTCATAGCCGCTGGGCATTTGGGAGAGATTGTTCTTGTAGTACTTGCGCACGTTGCCGCGACGGTCAACGTACTCATGCCAGCCGACGGTCAGACCCCATTCAGTCCACTGTCCGATGGGGTTTCGCGGCTGTGCTGGATTGTAGGCCATGTCTTGTCCTTCCTCGACCTGATTCCTCCCCGAACGGGAGGTTTTTCCAACATCAGATTCCAGTCTACAATCCTCAAGGTCGATAAAAGGCGGAAGAAGGTAATCTACCGGTTTTTCTTACGCTTCGACTTTTTGGAAAGATGGTCGGAAACGTGGACGAACACGGTTTCAGCGAACACGCCCACATCCTTGGCGAGAATCCTCAAACCCTTCCACAGCAATCGTCCCCACGTCTCCCCCAATATCCAGAAGCCTACTATCAGACCGAAAAGGGACAGAATGGATTCACGAATATCCAGTCTGCCGTCGGCGGGAACGTCGAACGACATGTAGATGACGGTCGCAAACAGGATACCCGCCCCGAGCAGGGTCTTGCCCAATACGCTTTTCCAACTCATTCCGCCCTCCGGTCGTGCTCCGCCCAACTCGCATCCGCTGAATCCGCTATCGCTTCCAACATTTGGAACCCGTCCGGCACGGGGAACACGAGCAGTCTGACCAAATGCCGTCCGCCATGGTTCAGATTCTTAGACCGGACGAACGCCACGCCCTTGCAATAGTTCGACGTGGTGCCATGCCATGCGCCAACGTTCGTTCCCGCTTTCAGAATCGCGTTCACGCTTTCTGCGGTATTGTCCGGGTCGGCCTGCGCCACGCCATACGGGTAGGCGATGCTGGCGATGACGATGTACTTGCCGTATCCGCAGTAGGGCTGGCGTTTCCAACACTCCTCCGCGTAGGCGATGAGCTGGGAGCCGACCTTCTCACGCACGCCCAACGTGTTGCCCCTACCCCACGTGGTCGCCTTGCGTTGACCATGCTGGCGGGCTTTCAAATCCGAATCCGTGTAATTGCTGGTAATCCAGATTTTGTCCGGCACGCTGAACTTCACCTCATAGCCGTCGCACCATGCGGGACGCTCCCCCACGGGAATGTTCCTCCACATGCCGACCACGCTCGACGCCAATCCGCCCGTAATCTGATACTGCGGGTTCTCGTCGGAAATCGGAATGATGAGAATGTCCAGCAGATAACAGCCGGAAGGCGCTTCGATGGGCGATTGCAGGTAGATGGTCGAATGCCGGTGCAGACTATCATCATCATCCCACAGGCGCACGTCGGAACCGGCGTCGATTATCGGCTTCACGGTTTCGGCGGCTCGTGCTGGGAACACGTTCCCACCGTGGGGTGCCGATACCGTGACCACGGCCAGAAACCGTTCCACCTTCCACGCCTGTTTCATCGTTTTCAGATTCCGCCACTTGTCTTTCGCATACCGACGGATTCTCGCACGCCGTAGGGCACGCGTCTTTTCGGTCTGCACGGTGTCGGTGCCGCTCCACCATTCGATTGGAATGTTGATGGTCAACCGGTATCCGCCACGTTTCCTTGCTACGGTCTGACGAACCATGGGGACTCCCTGAACGGACGGTTTTGACGGTAGGCGTGGACACCCAAGCAATGCTGGCACATAGCCTCCCCGTCGTGCGGGTCTTTCCGTATGCCGCAACGGACACAACGGCTGGTTCCCGTGTTGGTTGGATGGATGATGAACCTCACTGCGGGTCTCCTGTCTCATACGCGCCGATATCGGCCTTTAGAAGGTCGATTATGTTCCTACGGGTATGAGTGGTTCCTAATTCTGCTGGAAAGCCCTTGAAGGGCCTTTAAAGCGACGATACGGTCATGTTCGGCAAGCCACTCATCGTAATCATCCCCGTCTGCGGGAAGACCGGTCTGAACGTAGGCACCATCGCAATACCGGCCACGAACGGTCTCATCGTCAAGAGGCCGTACCGGTGAACCAGTCGGAAGCGCGATAGGCAAAAGCATGTTTTCTCTTTTCCGCTAGCCAATGTGGACTAATCCAGTCTAACGGAACCAACATTGGAAGAATCTGAAAAGCACGGAAATACGACGAAGAGAAAAACCAGCGAAACGGGAGGGGCGGGCTTTTTCTTCTTTAGGGAACCCGGGGTAAAGGATTCTCGCTTGTTAACGGTTCACACGGTTTCAGATTTTATCCGGTTTTCTTAAGCAATGAGAAAAGCCAGTGAGCGGTAATCTAAGTTAAGGATTAACCCGTCTCCATTCCCCGACATAGGGGGTCACGTCTGTTGGCCTCTACCCAGCAAAAGCATTTTTCCTATATTTTTTGCTTTTTCAAATTTTTTAAAATTTGAGCCTATATATATTATGTATTAGTTATGTATGTTATGTATATTTATGGGGATGCCTGAAAGCCCTTGTGGCAGTAAGGCTGAGAGACTGTTCTTATATTCAAATTGTGAACTTTTCATATTCAAATTGTGAACTTTCATATCTAAATCATAAACTTTTATATTCAAATCATAAGTCAAAAATAGGTAAAAAATGTTTTTCCATACTCAAATTGTGAACAATAGGGTGCTGTAGACAGTGTTGTTGAAAACCTCATAAAATACAGTCCACAACCTACAATAAAGAAAAAAGAGAACCCCTCTGCAATAGGCAGAACAGAGGGGTTTGCTAAAAACCAGAGTAAAAG
>ERZ1673701.1014-NODE-1014-length-27756-cov-6.885636_pt1 | contig 27756 bp, 19 predicted proteins | sample MGYA00580231_ERZ1673701 | MGnify/ENA primary metagenome ERZ1673701 (study PRJEB41218, sample SAMN15661798) | gut metagenome | host: Homo sapiens | place: Canada: London | collected 2015-08-20/2019-03-30 | study: EMG produced TPA metagenomics assembly of...
TCCCGATGTCCAAGAAATGGGAGGCAGTTCACTGTCCCCTTTGTGGTGGTTTTGGCGCGGTTGGGTTAGTTGAGGGCGGCTTGGGCTAGGCGGGCTTCGGCGGCCTCCTCGGTGACGCCCAAGGCCACAGCGAACTCCTCGATGGAGCGGCGCTTGGCTTCCTTGAGTACGCGCATGTAGTAGGAGCTGGGCTTTTTATCAGCTTCCTCGGCCTGGCGAATGCGGTACATCATGGTCTTTGCCACGCGGACCGTCTCGGGCGCGCCCAGCTTGAGCTGCTGCTTAAAGTGCGTCTCCTCAAGCGAGCTGTTGCGCTCGGTAAAGGTGTCGCACTCCAGCTCGTCATAGTGGCTCAGCAGGTGCTCGGCATCTTGCTGCGAGATGGCGGCGTGCAAACGGTCGGCCTGCGCCACGGGGTACATGAGGATCGTCTGCGCATGTCCCTGCTTGGTCTCGAGCAGCAGCATGGGCTGCGGCGTATCGTCCCTAAAACCGACGACGGTGCAGACTCCCTGGCCCGGATGAATGACGTGTTGACCGATTGAGAACATGCTACCTCCAACTTATACGAATTTACGTATGTCTAGAATACCACGCTGACGTGCGCAAACCATCACTTTATGCAGGAAAAGCACACAACTCCGATAGGTAAGAGTATTCGATAAAAGACGCAGCTCATTCACACCTTTATGCATTTTCAACGCGTGCATAATTTGCAGGCAGACTGGCATCTTTGAGTGACTCCATACAAGCTGTAGTCAATTTTGTGCATATGCAATATCTATTAGCTTTACCCTGCGACAGTAGCTACCGCTTGTGATAGAGTGCTACAAACTCTGGCTTTTGCCCTACGAGTGACCAAGAGCTCGGGGGCTTTAACACAAGGAGGACCTATGCCCGAGAAGATTGAAGAGCTGGTACGCGCTGCGCTTGCTGCGGCCCAGGAGGCCGGCGACCTTTCCGCATTTGAACTTGACGATTGCGCCATCGAGCGACCGGCTGACACTTCTCATGGCGAGTGGACCTCCACCATGGCCCTGAAGTCCGCCAAGCTGGCTCACTGTGCCCCGCGCAAGATCGCCGAGGCCGTCGTTGCCCATATGCCCGAGGACCCCGCGATCGAGAAGGTCGAGATCGCAGGCCCCGGCTTCATCAACTTCTACCTCTCCGTCGCCGTCAAGAATGCCATCTTTGGCGAGGCCCGCGAGAAGGGCATGGACTTCGCTAAGTCCAACGTCGGTGGCGGCTTGAAGACCCAGGTCGAGTTCGTCTCTGCCAACCCCGTCGGCCCCATGCACATCGGCCACGGCCGCTGGGCCGCTCTGGGCGACTCGCTCTGCCGCGTCATGGACCACGCCGGTTACGACATCCAGCGTGAGTTCTACATCAACGACCACGGCTCTCAGATGAACACCTTCGGCAACTCCATCAGCACGCGCTATATGCAGCTTGCCGACATCATCGCCAAGCAGGGCGTGGATATCGACGAGGCTCACAAGATCTTGATCGCCGACCGCGACGCCTTTGTCGCCGACGAGAACGACGAGCATCCCGAGACCCATCCGTATCAGGACAACTTTGCCGAGACCCTGGGCAAGGACTCCTACGGCGGCGACTACATCATCGACGAGGCTGCTGAGTTCTGGCGCACCGACGGCGATAAGTGGGTCGACGCCGATCCTCAGGAGCGCATGGAGAGCTTCCGCGAGCGCGGCTACGTAAAGATGGTCGACAACATGCGCGACCTCTGCCATGCCGTCAACTGCGACTTCGATCGTTGGTACTCCGAGCGTTCGCTGTACGTGAAGGACACCGAGGGCGAGACCGCCGGCACCTCCGCCGTCGACCGCGCTTTTGAGAAGCTCGACAAGATGGGCTACCTCTACACCAAGGACGGCGCCCTGTGGTTCCGCTCCACCGACCTGGGCGATGACAAGGACCGCGTCCTGATCAAGTCCGACGGCGAGTACACCTACTTCGCCTCCGACGTTGCCTATCACTGGGATAAGTTCCAGCGCGTCGACCACGTCATCGACATCTGGGGTGCCGACCACCACGGCTACATCGAGCGCGTCCGCTGCGTCTGCGACGCTCTGGGTTACCCCGGCAAGTTTGAGGTTCTGCTGGGCCAGCTCGTCAACCTGCTGCGCAACGGCAAGCCCGTCCGTATGTCCAAGCGTAAGGGCACCATGGTGACCCTGCAGGAGCTCGTCGACGAGGTCGGCTCCGATGCCGCTCGCTACACGCTCATCTCCAAGAGCTCCAACCAGATGGTCGACTTCGATATTGAGGCCGTTAAGAAGCGCGACAACTCCAACCCGGTCTATTACGTGCAGTATGCTCACGCCCGCGTATGCTCCATCCTGCGCCGTGCCGCTGACGTTACGCCCGAGCAGGCTGACGAGATGGGCATGAAGGCCGTTGCCGCCAAGGCCATCGGTGAGAACGTCGATTACTCGCTGCTGACCGACCCGACCGAGCTCGCCCTTTCGCGTAAGCTCAACGAGCTCACCGACCTCATCGCCAGCTGCGCTCGCGACCGCGCCCCGTTCCGTCTGACGCACTTTGCCGAGGAACTCGCCGGCGACTTCCACAGCTTCTACGCTGCCTGTCAGGTGCTGCCGAGCGAGGGCCGTCCCGTCGACCCCGAGCTTTCGCGCGCCCGTCTGGCCGCTTGCGATGCCGTCCGCGTGACGCTCGCCCTGGTGCTCACCCTCGTTGGCGTTTCCGCTCCCGAGCAGATGTAAGCTACGGATCATTTGACCGTGTAGGTTCGGCTTTGCTGAGCCCTATAAGCCCGATCTCCATGCGGAGGTCGGGCTTTTTGCGTTTGGTGAGACTATTTGGTTTGCTGGGAAATGCTACCAAATCGCAACTATACCGGTTTACGGGACTGAATCGCTAACTGGCGACCATGATGCCAATAGCAAAAGTAAACCCGCAGGTAGATGGCTTATTGTTTCTTGAAAATGCAGGGTATGGTTGGCTTGCAGCATTCTGGCCGCGTAATCTGGCGTAGTTTTGAAAATTGTCCCTTGGGGACGGAGGAAAATGGATCATTTTTGTCTCGCGGAGGGGTGGCGGGATACCGTCCGCCACGAATTGGGCTCATCTCCTACGTTTGGACGCATATCCCGAACCATGCCGAAAAGTACGATATTAAAACCGCAGGTAGCAGACTCGTTGTTTTTGAAAAAACAAGGGTATGGTCAGGGGCTCGGGGGCAAACGTAGTAGATGGGCGCGATTCGTGGCGCGGCTATTCCGGGTGCCACGGCTTCACTCCTCTGGCGCGACATCTCAAGGCGCTTTTGAGGAGGAGTGTCCCTTTTGACTAGTCGTTTAAGAACGTCCCCAATGACTAAGTTGCAGGTGGCGGCGGTTGTGTTACACTAACGCTGCGTATATGACGCAAATATCTCGATACAGATCAATGATGTCCGTCGGTATTTGACGGAGCTAGACTGTTTAGCCGCCCTGAAGGTTTATGCAGGGAGCATGTGATCACAGGGCTTGAAAAGAAAGTTGAGCAAACACTGTGTCTGATCAACAGCAAGAAAACGAAATAACGACGACGCAAGCCGCTCCCGCTGCACCGGTTGCGTCGGACCAGGTCGCGGCGCCCGCGCAAGCCTCGGCTCCTGAGACGTCTAAGGCTGCTTCGACGCCTACGCCTTCAGCGGCTGAGAAGGCCGTGCCTGCAACTGGTGAGGAGGCTGCTCCGGCAAAGCCCAAGCGCATGCGCCGCACGGCCAAGCCTGCCGCTGACGGCGAGGAGGTCACCAAGCCCAAGCGCCGTACCACGCGCACGACGCGCGCCAAGCGCACCGTTGCAGCTGACTCCTCGGCGTCGATTTCCGATGAGGTCGCGCAGGCACGTGCGTTGGCGCAGATTAGCGAGGCTCAGGTGGTGCGCGCCCGCCGTCGTGCTGCCGAGCGCGAGGCCGCGGCTCTGACCGAGCTTGCAGCTCCGTCTGTGCCCGAGACCCCTGCCGCCACCGAGACCCCTGCCGCCGACCTGCCGACCGAGAAGCCGGCAACGCGCACACGCCGTCGCACGGCTGTTAAGGCCGAGCAGGTTGCTGAACAGGTAACCCCCGAGCTCACTGAGGCTTCGGTCCGTTCCACGGCAGGGGAGGGCGCATTGCCTGCTGAGCACGCTGCGTCTGTCGAGGCCAGCGAAGTTCCCGTTGTCGATCCGGCTTTGCGCCCGCACCGTCGCGGTCGCAAGCCCAAGGCCTTCGTCGAGGCAGAGAAGGCCGCAGCCGCAGCCGCAGCTGCTCGGGATGCTGCGGCGACCGCCGAGTCTGCAACTGCTGTCGATGCACCCGTTCAGGATGCTACGACTTCCGAGGCCGCTCCCGCCGATGCCGAGCCCGCCGACGTCCGTCCTGGTCGCAGCCATCGTACTGCTGCTAAGCGCACGTCCAAGGCCAAGGCTGCCAAGAAGGGTGCGTCCGAGGATTCCGCCGAGACGACCGCCGATGCATCGACTGATGCCGCCGAGCCCCAAGACGTCGAACAGTCTGCGTCCGAGAAGCCCAAGCGCGGTCGTAAGAAGTCCGCTAAGGCCAAGGCGTCCGAGCAGCAGACTGATGCCGAAGCGCAGATTGATTCCGGCGCCGAGGCCAATGACGCCGCTGCGGCCAATGCCGGCGCCGCCGCAACCGATGGTGCCGCCCCCGCTGAGGGCGAAGACGGCACTCGTTCCAACCGTCGCCAGCACAAGCGCAACGAGGAGCGCAACGATCGCAAGGACGAGCGCAACAACGACCGTCGCAACCGTCAGCGCGATCGCAAACAGCGCAACAAGGAGCGCAACGCCGCCCCCACCGAGCCCACGCTTTCGCGCGAGGAGCTCGCTGCCATGAAGGTCGCCGAACTGCGCGAGAAGGCCAAGGAGTTCGAGATCGAGACGACCGGCAAGAAGAAAGCCGAGCTCGTCGAGGAGATCTACGTCACCGCCGCGAAGGCAGAGGGCTTCCGCGACATCAAGGGCATTCTGCAGATTCGCCCGGACAGCTCCGGCATCATCCACGCCCATGGCTACATGAAGTCCAACGACGACGCCTTCGTGCCCGCCTACCTCATCCGCTCAGCGCGCCTGCGCACGGGCGACGTCATCGAGGGCTCGCTGCGTCCTTCGCGCGGCGGCGACAAGCGCGCCGGCCTCGCCAAAATCACGACCGTCAACGGTCTGGACCCCGAGCAGATTCGCAACCGTCCCAAGTTCGGCGACCTCACCCCGGTCTATCCCAACGAGCCGCTGCGCATGGAGCACGGCAAGGACTCCATTACCGGTCGCGCCATCGACATCGTGTCGCCGATCGGCAAGGGTCAGCGTGGCCTGATCGTGTCCCCGCCCAAGGCCGGCAAGACCACGATCCTCAAGAAGATCTGCCAGTCTATCTCGATTAACAACCCCGAGGTGCACCTCATCTGCCTGCTCGTCGACGAGCGCCCCGAAGAGGTCACCGATATGCAGCGTTCCATCAAGGGCGAGGTTGTGGCGTCGACCTTCGATATGCCCGCCGACAACCACACTCGCGTGGCAGAGCTCGTCATCGAGCGCGCCAAGCGCATCGTGGAGCTGGGCGGCGATGTTGTGGTGGTGCTCGACTCCATCACGCGTCTTGCCCGCGCCTACAACTTGGCGGCGCCCGCCTCAGGCCGCATCCTTTCGGGCGGCGTCGATTCGGCGGCACTGTATCCTCCCAAGCGCTTCCTGGGCGCAGCCCGTAATATCGAGAACGGTGGCTCGCTCACCATCCTGGCCTCTGCCCTCATCGACACTGGTTCCAAGATGGACGAGGTCATCTTTGAGGAGTTCAAGGGCACCGGCAACATGGAGCTTAAGCTCGACCGCGACCTGGCCGACCGCCGTATCTTCCCGGCTATCGACCCCGTTGCCTCCGGTACGCGTAATGAGGACCTGTTGGTCGACGAGCAGATGCGTCCGTTTGTCTTTGGTCTGCGTCGCATTCTTGCCGGCATGAACAACACCGAGCGGGCGGCCGCATCGTTTATCAAGGGTCTTAAGGGCACCAATACCAACCAGGAGTTCTTGGTGCGTTCGGCCAAAAAGCACAGCGACTACGAGCAGACGTTCTAGGTTGTCATCCACACGCAGCGATAGTCATCAATGCAATAAAGGGTCGGGGCTTTGAGCCTCGGCCCTTTTCTATATCGCCGCTCCGCGCTTATTTTTGACCATAGGACTGGCAAGCAGCAGGTTTCCCGTTTCAATCCGACATCGTCGCTTGCAATCGACAGGGCGGTTTCGCATAATAGCGTTTAAGCTTCGCGACGGAAAACGCAGATGAAACGAACCATATACCGTTGCTTTGGGGCATAGCCCCGCTTCATCTTCTCTCGCGCAGCCAACTGAATGATGCGATTTGGGTGCTGGAAGATGGGGAGAGCTCATGGCTTCTTCTGATGCAACACAACGAGCAGTCCTTGCAGGACTTTCGTGCGGGATCGGCCTTGCCGCTCCCGTGGTTATGTATGCCGCGACGCTGCCGTTTTCGTCTGTGAACGAGACGGTCGTGGCGGGTGCGGTTCCCTTCGCCGTGGGCGCGGTGGCGGGCGTGGGTATCTATGCCGCCTCGCTGGGTATCTCCGAGTATCGTGCGCAGCGTGAAGAGCGTCTGTTCCAACCCGATGCCATGGGCGGTGCCGCCAATCTCAATCAGCATCAAAGCGAGTTCAAGACCGCCTCGATTCCAGCTCAGCAGCAGGATTCGACTCCTTACGCTGCGGCTTCTGCTTCTCAGGCTCAGGCGGAGCAGTCTACCTCGGCATTCCTTTCCGGCCTGACTGGTGCGTTCCAGCGCCGTCATGCCGATGATGGTGTTCCTACCATCGCTCGAGCCGCAGATGCTATGGACGAGGACGAGGCTTGGTCCATGATCGACAGTATGCTCGACGACGATTCGCCGGTGAGCTGCGACCCTGCACACTCGCGCGACGTCTATCAAGTCGCCATCGACGAGCTCACCAACGGCGGGCAGACCGGCTCCTTCAATCGCGACGACATCGCCGCCGCGGCACGCGCTGTGTCTGGTTCCCAGGCCGCCCCTGCGGGCAGCACGGCGGCTTTCGTGGCACTCGTTGCCAACGCGGCAGCCAATAACGCCTACAACGCTACCTCGGCGGACGCGAACGCTTCTGCCGACAATTCGTACGTTGATGAAGCCATGACTGCGGACGAGGAGGCCGTTGCCGCCCGCCGTGCCGCCGAAAGCTCGCTGTGGGGCGCTCCTGCCCAGCAGCAGGCGGCTGAGGCTGCGCCGTACAATGCAAACCTCGCCAGCATGCCTATCATCTCCGGTGCCGCGGACATCGATCTTGATGACCTCGATGAGCCTGCAGCCATCACCGCATCGATTGATGTCCAAGATCGCATCGACACCGGCGACCTTCCGGACGCCTCGCTCGAGGTTGATGTCCCCATGGCTGATTACTCGGGCCACGAGGACATGTGGGCCGCCGCCACCGCGATTCTGGATGAGATTGACGAGCCTGCTCCTGTTGCAGCCCCCGCTCCCGTCGCTGCCCCTCAGCCTGCTGCCCCCGCCTATGTCGGCCGTCACAGTGCTGTGTTCCCCGAGGATACTGCCCGTATCTCGCGCGAGAGCATCGAGCGGGCCGAGGCTATTGCCGCCGGCATTATGGAAAACCGTCGTCACGAGCGCGTCAATCAGATCCTCGAGGAAGAGATCGAGCGCCTGCAGTCCTCAACCGCCAAGCGTACGGGCCGTGCCTATCTGAGCGTTATCGAGGGCGGTACCGCCAGCTTCGCGCCGCTCCGCGCGGAGGCATAACTTCTGCATGGTTAAGATCAATCGAAAATGGGCGGTTGTAACCTGCCTGATGGCGCTCTTGATCTGGGGCAATTCGCTGGTTCCCGGCTCGGGGTCGGGCTCGCTGAGCCTAACGGTCATGGAAGCTATCCGCGGTTTCCTGCACAGCGTGGGACTTCCATATGAATGGGTGACCAACTTTGTTGTTCGCAAGTGCGCGCATTTTACCGAGTATATGGTGCTCGGCATCTTGGCAACGCACGCCTTTGATTTTGAGGGCCGGCGCACCTTTGACGTGCTGCTGCCCACGGCGGTGTTCCTGCTGCTGATTCCCTCGATCGACGAGACGATTCAGCTCTTTGTGCCGGGACGCGCCGGCATGATCACCGATGTGATGATCGACTGCTGTGGAGCGGCAACGGGCGTTGTGCTCCGATATCTACTACGATCGCTCATATGTGCCAAAAAGGCCGCCTAGGACGTATGTTTGGTCCTAGGCGGCCTTTTTTATTTGAGGGCTTATATGGGGCGTGGTGGCGTCGTTCCGTAGGTTGGATTTGCCGAGCGCGCCACGCCCTGTGGGTGCGTCTGCTACTGAAGCGCCTGTGCGCCCAGGGCCAGGCAGCCCATAATGCCCTGCTTGCCCTCGAGGCTGTTGTTGACGATGTAGTTATCGATGTCGTTGACCTCGGGCGTGACGATATAGCCGTTGAGCATCTCGGCGCACTTCTTGCGTGCGAGCGGCACGATGGGGGTGTGGTCGGCCACGCCGCCGCCGATGATGATCTTTTGCGGCGCGTAGCACAGCGTGTAGGTCATGAGTGCTTGTGCCAGATAGCCGGCGAGCAGGTCCATGGCCTCCGGGTCATCGGCCATGTCTCCGGCGCTCTTGCCATCCCAGCGCTTTTTAACGCCGGGGCCGGCGATGAGGCCCTCGAGGCAGTTGTCGTGGAAGGGGCAGGCGCTATGCTCGCCGATGGTGTCGCGCGGGTCGCGCGTGACCAGGATGTGGCCGGCCTCGAGATGCATCATGCCGTGCACGAGCTTACCGCCCGAGAGCACGCCGGCGCCCACGCCGGTGCCGATGGTCAGGTAGACCACATCGGTAAGGCCCTTGGCGCAACCAAACGTGACCTCGCCTAGGCAGGCGACGTTGACGTCGGTATCGTAGCCGCAGGGGATATTGAGCTCGTTTTGGATAGTGCCCAGCAGGTCAAAGTAGCGCCATGCCGTTTTGGGCGTCTCCAGGATCTTGCCGTATTGGGGCGAGGCAGGGTTGACTGCGGTGGGGCCAAAGGCGCCGATGCCCAGCGCGGCGATGCCCTTGTCGGCAAACCACGCGTTGACGGCCTCGACGGTCTCCTGCGGGGTCGTGGTCGCGATCTGCTCACGCTCCAGGACCGTACCGTCCGCATAGCCCGTGGCGCAGACCATCTTGGTGCCGCCGGCCTCGAGCGCTCCGATAAGCTGCTGCTCTGCCATAGTATTCCTTTCTCTGGGACGAGTTGCTCCGTGACTAAAGTATAGAGCTCTAAACCATTTAAGAAAGCGCTATAGAAAGAAGCCTCGCAACGCGGCGGGCGGTGCGGGGCTTCTTTGGTTACTTTAGTTGCCGGGCCGTCCTTACCCGCGCGGCTTGATTTTATCACGTAGCGACTTGAGGTTCTCCAGCGCCGCGTTAAGCGTCTCGTCTCGCTTGGCAAAGTGGAAACGAATCAGGTGGTTGACGGGCTCGCGGAAGAAGCTCGAGCCGGGCACGGCGCCCACACCCACCTTAGACGCGAGGTCCTCGCAGAATTCGAGGTCGCTGTCATAGCCAAACTCAGAGATGTCCATCATGACGTAGTAGGCGCCCTGCGGCACGCTATGCTCAAGACCGATGCTGTCGAGTCCCTGGCAGAACAGGTCGCGCTTGGCGGTGTAGAGGTCGAGGACCTCATCGTAATAGCTGTCGTCGAATTTGAGGGCGGTGACGACGGCTTCCTGCAGGGGAGCGGCGGCGCCCACGGTGAGGAAGTCGTGGACCTTTTTGATGCGCTCGGTGATTTCGGCAGGGGCGATAGTGTAGCCCAGACGCCAGCCGGTGATGGAGTAGGTCTTGGACAGCGAGCTGCAGCTGATGGTGCGCTCAAACATGCCGGGCAGCGTGGCCATATAGACGTGCTCGTGGGGCGCGTAGACGATGTGCTCGTAGACCTCGTCGGTGATGCAGTAGGTGTCGTACTTTTTGCAGAGGTCGGCGATAAAGGTGAGCTCATCGCGTGTAAAGACCTTGCCGCAGGGGTTGGAAGGGTTGCACAGGACGATGGCCTTGGGGTCGTTGTCGCGGAAGGCCGCCTCGAGTGTCTCGCGGTCAAAGTCGAATGTGGGCGGGTTGAGCGGCACGTAGATGGGCTCGGCACCCGAAAGGATCGTGTCGGCGCCGTAGTTCTCGTAGAACGGCGAGAAGATGACGACCTTGTCGCCGGGGTTGGTGACCGTCATCATGGCGGCCATCATGGCCTCGGTAGAGCCGCAGGTGACTACGATATTCTCGTTGGGGTTCACCGGCATGCCCATAAAGTGCTCCTGTTTGGCGGCGAGCGCCTCGCGCATGGCCTGGGAGCCCCAGGTGATGGAGTACTGGTGATAGAGCGGCTTGGGATCGGCGGCGATGGTGCTCAGGCTGTTGAGCAGCTGCGCCGGGGGATCGAAGTCAGGGAAGCCCTGCGAGAGATTGACAGCGCCGTACTTATTGGAGATGCGTGTCATGCGGCGGATGACCGAATCGGTAAATCTTGCCGTGCGGTTGGAGAGTTCTTTCATGACGGTCCTTTCGAGGATTTGCAGTGGGGCAAGTTTACTCCTATGAAACCGGTGGGATTTGCTCGAAATGGTCTCGAAAAACTCTTTTCAAAATTCTTGAAAATTGGGGCTTGCATCGCGTGGCGTTCCTTGCAATAATAGTCGAGCGCGAAGCGCACAGGACACGGTGGGTGTAGCTCAGTTGGCTAGAGCGACGGGTTGTGGTCCCGTAGGTCGAGGGTTCGAGTCCCTTTACCCACCCCAGTTCTTGCTTCGTGTTGATATCGGGTCGTTAGCTCAGTTGGTAGAGCAGGGGACTCTTAATCCCAAGGTCCAGGGTTCGACCCCCTGACGGCCCACCACACGATATCTCCTCTAAAGTCCGTCACAACGGACTTTAGCTTTGGGTCGTTAGCTCAGTTGGTAGAGCAGGGGACTCTTAATCCCAAGGTCCAGGGTTCGACCCCCTGACGGCCCACCAAGGCATTGTAAAGCGACTGGCTTCGGCTGGTCGCTTTTTTGTTGACCTTGCATGGGGTCGAACCCGAAAGGGCGCGGAGCTGAGGAAACGCGTAAGCGTTTGCCAGCGCAGCGCGCAAGGCGCCTTGGCGCCGCAGCGGCCGCCTGCGCAGCAGGCTGACCCCCTGACGGCCCACCAAAGCAAGTTTAGACGGTCAACGAGAGTTGGCCGTCTTTTTTGTTGACCTTGCATGGGGTCGAACCCGAAAGGGCGCGGAGCTGAGTAATCTGCACCGTGATTCCCTTAGGGAAACACGGCTAAAGCCCCATAAACGTGCTCTCCTTATGAGAATTATGCTCACGGGGCTCGATGCATGTTGAGAAGTTGTGATCAAACTCAAAGTGAGAATCGATTTAGTCTGCTCGATAGTGCGATCCGAGACTTTCGGTTCGCTTACGCATGGCTTTGACCATTTCCTGTGCTAGTTGAATCTGCGATTGCAGGCGGGCGAGGGCTGCGACTTCGCTGTCCTGGGCTTTCTGTGTGCTCAAGGTCGTTGCCTCTGTCTTCAAGCCCTCAAGCTCGTGTAGTGCCTCGGATAGGCCCGTCTCGGTGCGGTTGATCATGCAATAGGTGCTCATCGTGTGTTTAAGGCTGCGTGTCAGGTGTTCGGCGTCTGTTGTGGCAATGCCGTACTGGGGGAGGGTGATATCCGCCTTCAGGGCCGCCTCAGGCTCTTTCTGCGCTGCAAGGGCTGCCGATGCGCCCGCGATGCGTCCGAATACGATGCCGTTGGCGCTTGACAAGCCACCAATGCGGTCGGCGCCGTGCATGCCGCCTGTCGCCTCGCCGCAAGCGTAGAGGCCCTCAACGCCCGTGTGCGCGGTCTTATCGATCTTGATGCCTCCGTTAGCGGCGTGGGCATACATCGCAACGCGCATCTCGTCAGTCGGGGCGATGCCGTGCTCGTCTTGCAGCCAGGTGGCAAAGGTCTGCACAAACTCTGGGACATCCTCGCGGGGGAAGTCGTAGTGGAGTGCCAGGCCTTCGGCACCAGCCTGATCGATGACGAGATCGATAGCCCGGGAGGCTAAGCGTGACGTGAAGGGACCATATCCAGAGCGTTGCTCGAGCAGGTCGTCTAGCTTGTCATCGGCAATATCTGCCGGCTGGTCGAACTTGACATAGCGCCAGGTTTTCTCGTTGAAGACCAGGTTGCGCTTGGGCTCGATGAAGCCGGGCATCATTTGCATGAACTCTATATTGGTAAGCGATGCGCCGTGCGCCAGTGCGATGGCCTGCGAGGAGCTGAGCACATCAGCCGACGTAAGGCTGCGCTCGAACAGGCCGCCTGTGCCACCGGCTGCGATGATCGTGGCCTTGGCAGCAAAGGGCACGATTCGATCTTCGGTGAGGTCGTAGAGCACGGTTCCGATGATTCTGCCGTTCGTGTCCTCAACAAGGTCGATAAGCTCATGGCGGGGGAGCAGGCGAATACCGAGCGACTCGATCCGGGTCGTCAGAGCGTCCTCAAGCGGCTTGCGGGTGAGGCCGCGCCACATGCGCGTCTTGTGGTCAAAGCAGGGGATAAACTGCTTTTGCTGAGCGCTCTCAGCGCTTTGCGGACGCTGGAGCTCAACGCCCAGGTCTTGCTCGAGCCATTCAATTGCCTGGGGAATGCCGTGGACAAACGTCTGGACAAGCTCGGGATCGGCGACGCCGCCACCGACGGTCTGGATGGTGTCGATGAGGTCTTGTTCGTCGTCTTGGTTAACGGGTCCGATAAGCCCCAGGCCCCAGGTTCCGGGGAAGAAGCTCGATCCACTCATAGTCTTGCCGGCGCTTGCCACAGCGACGGTTGCGCCCGTGCGTGCCGCTTCGATGGCGGCACAAAGGCCCGCAATGCCAGATCCAATTACCAGTACATCAGTCGATTCCATCGGATTCCTTTCTCGTCCGGCGCATTGTCGCACGGGTGATCGGCAATGGGGCCGCAAAGACCCGGCAAATCGGTAAAGGGTAAATATGGCAGGTGGGCGTCATGGACGCTCTGACGCTCCATCTCTTCACATCTCGTATTTCGCCCCAGCTGATATACCGGCATTAGCTACCCTGCGCCAGCGCAAACAAAAAGAGCCGCTACCTCGAAAGGTAGCGACTCCAAAGCTCAACTATATGAGCATCGCGCGGGCGCGATTAGGCCTTGAGGGCCTCCTCGACGGCGACAGCGCAGGCGACGGTGGCACCGACCATGGGGTTGTTGCCCATGCCGATGAGACCCATCATGTCAACGTGCGCAGGCACGGAGGAAGAACCGGCGAACTGGGCGTCGGAGTGCATGCGGCCCATGGTGTCGGTCATGCCGTAAGAGGCAGGGCCGGCGCCCATGTTGTCCGGGTGCAGGGTGCGGCCAGTGCCGCCACCAGAAGCGACGGAGAAGTACTTCTTGCCAGCCTCGATGCGCTCCTTCTTGTAGGTGCCAGCAACGGGGTGCTGGAAGCGCGTGGGGTTGGTGGAGTTACCGGTGATCGAGATGTCGACGTTCTCGTGCCACATGATGGCAACGCCCTCACGGACGTCGTCGGAGCCGTAGCAGTTAACGGCAGCGCGGGGACCATCGGAGTAGGGGATGGTCTCGACGACCTTGAGCTCGCCCGTGTAGTAGTCGAACTGGGTCTTCACATAGGTGAAGCCGTTGATGCGGGCGATGATCTGGGCGGCGTCCTTGCCCAGGCCGTTGAGGATAACGCGCAGCGGCTTCTTGCGAGCCTTGTTGGCGTTCAGAGCCAGGCCGATAGCGCCCTCAGCGGCAGCGAAGGACTCGTGGCCGGCCAGGAAGGCGAAGCACTCGGTGTCGTCGGAGAGCAGCATAGCGCCCAGGTTGCCGTGGCCCAGACCGACCTTGCGGTCCTCGGCGACGGAGCCGGGAACGGTGAAGGCCTGGATGCCCTCGCCGATGATGGCGGCAGCCTCAGAAGCGGACTTGGCGCCACGCTTGACAGCGAGAGCGCAGCCGAGGGTGTAGGCCCACTCAGCGTTCTGGAAGGCGATGGACTGGGTGTTGTTGACGATCTCACGCGGGTTGAAGCCCTTGTCGGTGCAGATCTGCAGAGCTTCCTCGAGGGAGGCGATGCCGTTGTCGGCGAGGCACTTGTTGATCTTGTCAGCGCGGCGCTCGTAACCTTCGAACGTAACAGTCATAGTTATTTCCCTCCCTTTCTACTCGTGAACCGGGAACACGCTGGCGACGGAGTGAGTCTCCTCGTCGGTGCGCGGGTCGATGTACTTGGCAGCGTTCTCCCACTGACCATAGTGGCCCATAGCGCCAGCGATGGCCTCCTCGGGGGTCTTGCCGGCCTTGACGGCGTCGGTGAACTTGCCGAGGTTCAGGAACTCGAAAGCGATGATCTCGTTCTTGTCGTTGAGAGCCATGCGGGTGACGTAGCCCTGAGCGAGCTCGAGGTAACGAGCGCCCTTGGCCTTGGTGCCGAACATGGTGCCGACCTGAGAGCGAAGGCCCTTGCCGAGGTCGTCGAGGGAGGCGCCCACGGGCAGGCCGCCCTCGGAGAACGCGGTCTGGCTGCGGCCGTAAACGATCTGCAGGAAGATCTCGCGCATAGCAACGTTGATGGCGTCGCAGACGAGGTCGGTGTTGAGGGCCTCGAGAATGGTCTTACCGGGAAGGATCTCGGAAGCCATGGCGGCAGAGTGGGTCATACCGGAGCAGCCGATGGTCTCAACGAGGGCCTCCTCGATGATGCCGTCCTTGACGTTCAGCGTGAGCTTGCAGGCGCCCTGCTGAGGTGCGCACCAACCCACACCGTGCGTAAGACCGGAGATGTCGGAAATCTCCTTAGCCTGGACCCACTTGCCCTCCTCGGGGATGGGTGCGGGGCCGTGGTATGCACCCTTGGCAACGGGGCACATGTTCTCCACTTCCTGTGAGTACTGCATGCCTCTCCTCTCTATCGTGTTGGCGTCCCGTCTGGGGGTCGTGGCTGGCGATTGCCGGGCGACCCTTCGAAAGGGACATGACATGCAGCCCCTATAATACCGCGAAATGCACGGAATATTCGGTGAACGGCTCAGTTTTCGTAGCGAGAAGTCCGGAAGTTTTAATTGAAACGGTTTAACGCTATGTTCTGTGGTCGTGAACTTCCGTAGAGGGGGTCCGTCTTGGGCAAGCTTTTGGTCAGCTCTTGTAAGCGTTGCAGGGGTTGACCTGTTGCAACGGTGCCGTTCGCCGCCTGATTACTGCCTTTGGCCGCGCGAGTGTATTGTTTTGCGTGAATGTTTTGATGGCACGCTTCAATCGTGCTGTATTGGATGGCAAGCAGATCCCGGCGAAGGGAGCGCCATGCAGCGCGTTTGGAGAACGGTTACCGGCTTTTACCATGTCTGTGCCCGCGGTGCGGGCAAGCAGCTCATCTTTGAGGGCGATGAAGACCGGTGGGAGTTTTTGGAACTGATGCGCGACTGCTGCCGGGAGGAGGGCGTGACGGTTATCGCCTGGTGCCTTATGGGCAATCACGTGCATTTGGTACTTGCAGATTACGAGGACGCGATGAGCGCGGCGATGCACCGGCTGCTTTTGACGTACGCGCGGCGGTTCAATAAGCGCACGGGGCGCACAGGCCATCTGTTCCAGAACCGTTTTGACCGGCGTTCGCTCGATACCGACTGGCAGGTGATGGAGGCTATTCGCTCCGTTCACGCCAATCCGCAGGAGGCGGGCATGAGCCTAATCGAGCGTTATCCCTGGAGTAGCTTTGCGGAGCATTTGTGCGCTTACGACGGTGACGCGGCTGATGTCGCGAGGGGATTTTCTGATCCTTCTTGCGTGCTTGAGCTTTTTGGTTCTGCCGAGGGCTTTATTGCCTATTCGCTTTCGACGCCCGACGGCAGTGAGCCAGCGCTGTGCGATATGAAAGAGACGGAATGGGAACGCCACGCCTTTGCCGACAAGATGACGAAGCGCCTGGGCGTGCCGCTCAACGGTGTTAAAACTGCACCGACGGCGCAGCGCGATACCGTTATTGTTGGATTGAACAATGCCGGCTTTACGGTGCGCCAGATTGAGCGATATACCGGGATTGGCAAAAGTACCGTCTCTCGTATCGTGCGCGCCCGCGCGCGAACGGCGATGAGGGCTGGCGGAAACGTGATGTAGGGTCGCCTGTTCACTGCAGCTGGAGTCGTCCATACGCTGCAACCAGCGTTCAAAAGCTTGGTACGGTAACTGCACTTCTTAATATGCATAGAAAAATCGCCATCTTGCATAAAATAACGGCTCGGTCCGGGTTTGCCCGTGCCTACCCCCGTCTGCGCCGTGCAAAAAACGGAGTTTTCAACATCGTGGTGCTGTCGTCACCGCTGCAATCTTTCAACATACGGGTTCTTAAGCTATTAATCCCCGCTGTTGCGCCCCGAAGCACGTGTCTGCGTCCCGTCAGACCGCGATGTCAGTTTTAAAACACAATATATATGCGCCTGGAGACGTTGATTAACGCTTTCGATGCGTATACACACAGCTTGGCGTGCTGAATACTCGCAAAAATGCACGCCGCTCCCTATGGGACCCGTCTGCGGCAGGCGCGAAGCGAGTCGGAGCTTCGCAGAACGGGGCTTGGCGCATTGCTTGGCGGGCCCGGGGCCCTGCCGCAGGACTTTGGTGCTGCGGAAAACGCCCGTGTTTGCGTCTGGCTGTGTGGCAAATGTCAGACGGGGCGCCGGACGCGCGGACTTTGTGCGTTCGCGCTCATTAGGTAAAAACAGAGCCGCCCGTATCGGGCGGCTCGGCAATCAAAAACCTTGGATTCGGGGCATAAGCTACTGGTTTGTTTGCCCCTCGAGCATGCCGTCGAGGGTGCGCCAGGCGAGCTCGGCGCATTTGACGCGGGCGGGCATGTGCGAGATGTCCTGGAGCTGGGCGGCTTCGTCCAGGTCTTCCAGGTCGTCCTCGGAGAGCTTCTCGCCGCGGATCATGGCGAGGAAGAGCTCTGCCAAGCGGTGAGCTTCCTCGACGGTCTCGCCGGTGATGAGGTCGGCCATGATGTCGGCGCTGGCCTGGCTGATGGCGCAGCCATGACCGGTAAAGGAGGCCTCCTCGATTACGCCCTTCTCGACACGCAGCTGCAAGGTGAGCTCGTCGCCACAGCTGGGGTTGATGCCGTCGTGCTCGTGCGTGGGGGCATCCATCTCGTACTTATAGTCGGGGTGCGAGTTGTGCTCCATAAACGTGGTGGAGGTGTATAGATTACCCATTGAACGTGCTCCAAACGTGATGCAGGCCGGCGATGAACTTGTCGATGTCGGCCTTGTCGTTGTAGAAGGCCACGCTGGCGCGGCAGCAAGCAAGGTTTTCGACGCCCAGCCAGGTAAGCAGCGGCTGCGCGCAGTGGTGGCCGGCGCGGATGCAGACGCCGTCCATGTCCATGATGCTCGCGACGTCGTGCGGATGGATGCCCTTGACGTTAAAGCTCACAACGCCGTGGTGGTTGTCCCAGTAGATGGAACCGATGATTTGGACAAAGTCGAGCTGCATGAGTTCGCCCATCAGATAGTGGACGAGCGCCTGCTCGCGGGCCTGGATGTTCTCGTAACCCACCGTGTTGACCAGGTAATCAAGGGCGGCGCCCGTGGCGAAGATGCCGGCGGCGTCCTGCGTGCCGGCCTCGAACTTCTCGGGGACGGGCGCCCAGACGGCGTCCTGCTCGGTGACAGAGTCGATCATCTCGCCACCGGTGAGCATGGGCGGCATGGCGTTCAGCAGGTCCATCTTGCCCCACAGCACGCCGATGCCCATGGGGCCCATGGCCTTGTGTGCGCTAAAGGCAAAGAAGTCGGCTCCCAGGTCGGCCACATCGACCGGCATGTGCGGCAGCGACTGCGCGCCGTCGACGACCAGATAGCCGCCGTACTTGTGGACGAGCTTGCCGAGGTTCTTGACCGGGTTCTCGACGCCCAGCACGTTAGAAACCTGTCCCACGGCCAGAATCTTGGTCTTGGGACCAACCTTGGCAAGAACCTCCTCGGTGGTGAGCTGGCCGGTCTTGGTGGGGTAGAGGTAGACGAGCTTGGCGCCGGTCTCGCGGCAGACCTGCTGCCACGGAATCAGGTTGGAGTGGTGCTCCATGATGGTGATGACGACCTCGTCGCCCGGTTCGAGCACTGTGGGCGCAAAGCTCTTGGCGACCAGATTGAGCGACTCGCTCGTGTTGCGGGTGAAGACGACCTCGTTGGCCTGGGAGGCTCCGATGAGGTCGGCGATCTGCTGGCGCACCTTCGCGATAGCCTCGGTGGCCTCGACGGACAGCGAGTACAGGCCGCGCAGGGGGTTGGCGTTCATGCGCTGATAGAAGTCACGCTCGGCGTCGAGCACACAGGCAGGGCGCTGTGCGGTGGCGGCGCTATCGAGGAAGACGATCTCGGGGTGCTGCTGGAACAGCGGGAACTGGCCCTTGTAGGGGTTGGTCTCGATGTCCACAGTGGGCCAGCCGCGCGAAGCCTCGTCGCTGGCGTCGAGCTCCATGGGCTCGGGGGCAGTACAGGTGTCGCATTTAACGTGCTCGGTGTCGATCATGCGAGCTCCTCTTCAAAGTTGTCGATCAGGTTGTTGCCCAAGCGGACGACGGCGGCGCGGGTGCGCTCGTCAGTGGCGGAAAGCGCAGCGTCCTCAAGCTTGGCGCGGATGAACAGGTCCTCGGCAGCGTTTTGGTCAAGGCCGCGGCAGGCGAGGTAGAACAGCTGCTCGTCGCGGACGTGGCCGATGGTGGCGCCGTGGTTGCCGGCGACGTCGTCCTCGTCGCAGAGGATGACGGGGACGGTCTTGTTGTCGACGCCCTTGTTGGCGAGCAGTACGGTCTCGCGCTCGGTGCCGACGGCGCCCTTGCAGCCGTGCACGAGGTCGATGGTGCCGCGGTAGACCTTCTTGGACGTGCCGGTCAGCACGCCATTGGCGTCGATCTCGCACTCGGTCTTACGACCGCGGTGGCGCAGCTCGTAGTTAAAGTCGCGCACCTGTTCGCGGGCACCCAGGTAATCGGTATCGATCGTCACCTTGGCGGTGTCGCCCAGCAGGTCGCCGGCAAGGCCGGTGGCGCTGGCACCGGCACCCAGGACGGTGTGCTGCACGTTGACGCGCGCGCCCTCGTCCAGGAACAGGCCGGTGTCATCGAGTGCGATCCAGCTGTCATCGAGCGTCTGCGTGCAGGTCAAGTTGACGGTGGCGTACTCGTGAGCGCACACGCGCAGCACAGCGCCCACGACGCCTTGGCCGTTGACGGGGGAGTCCAGGGCGATCTGCAGGTCGAGCGTTGCCTGCGGACGGACGACGACGTCGATGGCGGCGATGGCCGCGGCGGCATCGACACCGCTCACACGCACGGTAACCGTGGCGTGCTTGTATGCGGGCACATCGATGACGATGCGCTTGGTAGCGTGCTCGGCTAAGTAGGCGTAGGCAGCCTCGCCCATGCCGGTTTCGAAGGCCTCAGCGGGGGAGAGCTCCTCCTCGAGCTTGATGGCGCCGGCCTGGTAAACAGAGGTGGCGGGCACGTCGAGCTCGGTCTCGGGCGTGATGCGGGCGCGGTCGGCGGCATCGCCGGGGGCGGAGGCGCGGCGCTCGGGGAAGCGCTCGGCCATGGCGTCCATGGCAGCGTCGAACGCGTCTGCCACGCCAGCAAACTGCTCGTCCAAGCCCTCGATCTCAACGGCCTCGGTGGAAGCGGCGGCAAGCTCGTCCGAAAGCTCGAGCTTGGTCTGGTTCATCTTGAGCCAACCCCAAGTGGCAGCCGGCATCGCATTGACCTGCTCAAGGGTGGTAGCAGCGGTGTTCGTGGTCTGTTTCATTATCCGATCGCTCCTTCCATCTCGAGCTTGATCAGGTTGTTCATCTCGACGGCGTACTCCAGCGGCAGCTCCTTGGAGACCGGGTTGGCAAAGCCGTTGACGATCATGGTGCGGGCCTCTTCCTCCGAGATGCCGCGGCTCATCAGGTAGAACACCTTGTCGTCGCCGATGCGGCCGATGGTGGCCTCGTGGCCGATATCGACGTTTTTGGCGCGGATGTCCATGGCCGGAATGGTGTCGGAGCGGCTCTGGTCGTCGAGCATCAGCGACTGGCAGCTCACGGTTGCCTTGGAGCCCTCGGCCTTGGGCGTGGCCACGATGGAGCTGCGGAACGTCTGGATGCCGCCGCTCTTGGAGATGCCCTTGGTCTCGACGGTTGCCGAGGTATCGGGTGCGTTGAGCACGACCTTGCAGCCGGTGTCGAGGTTCTGACCGGCGCCGGCAAAGGTGATGCCGGTAAAGCTCGAGCGGGCGCGGCGACCATTGAGCACGCTCATGGGGTAGAGGTAGCCCACGTGGCTGCCGAAGGAGCCGCTGATCCACTCGATGTCGCCGTCCTCGTCCACGCGCGCACGCTTAGTGTTGAGGTTGTACATGTTCTTGGACCAGTTCTCGATGGTCGAGTAGCGCAGGTGCGCACGCTTGCCCACAAAGAGCTCGACGGCGCCGGCGTGGAGGTTTGCCACGTTGTACTTGGGCGCGGAGCAACCCTCGATAAAGTGCAGGTCGGCATCGTCCTCGACGATGATGAGCGTGTGCTCAAACTGGCCGGCACCCTTGGCGTTGAGGCGGAAGTAGCTCTGCAGCGGGAAGTCGAGCTTGGTGCCCTTGGGCACGTAGACAAACGAGCCGCCCGACCACACGGCGCCGTGCAGGGCCGCAAACTTGTGGTCGGTGGGCGGGATGAGCGTCATGAATTTCTCGTGGATGAGCGGCTCCCACTGCGGATCGTGCAGGGCTTCCTCAATACCGGAGTAGACGATGCCCATCTTGGACGCCGTGTCCTGCATGTTGTGGTAGACCAGCTCGGAGTCGTACTGCGCGCCGACGCCCGCCAGGTAGCTGCGCTCGGCCTCGGGGATGCCCAAGCGCTCAAAGGTGTTCTTGATGTCGTCGGGCACCGACTCCCAGTCGTGCTTTTGGTCGGTGTTGGGCTTGACGTAGGTGACGATGTTGTCCATGTCCAGGCCCTCGATGGAGGGGCCCCACGTCGGGTCGGGAAAACGATTGAAGATCTCGAGGGACTTGAGGCGCAGGTCGAGCATCCACTGCGGCTCGTCCTTCTTGGCGCTGATCTCGCGCACGATGTCGGGCGTGATGCCGGCGTCGAGGCGCTCGAATCCCTCCTCGCCATAGGTGAAGTCGTAGAGGCTGCGGTCGATGTCCGCGACCTCGGTGCGGTTCTTGGTCATTGCGTCGCCCCTTTACGCCTGCTGCTCGGCAGCGGCGGCCTCGGCCTGGGCGCGCTGCTCGGCGGCCTCGCGCTCGAAGGTCTCAAAGCCGTTCTTGTCGATCCAGGGGATGAGCGAGGCGTCGTCCTCGCGCACGATGTGACCCTTGACCATAACGTGGACGCGGTCGACATCCAAGTGCTCCAGGATGCGCGTGTTGTGCGTGATAATGAGCATGGAGCCGTCGCAGCTCTTGCGGTAGGCGTCCATGCCGTGGCTGACGGTGGACAGGGCGTCGACGTCTAGGCCCGAGTCGGTCTCGTCGAGGATGGCGAGCTTGGGCTGCAGCAACAGGAGCTGGAGCATCTCGACCTTCTTCTTCTCGCCGCCCGAGAAGCCCACGCCCAGCTCGCGGTTGAGGTAGGCGGTATCCATGTTGAGCTCTGCCGCGAGCTCCTTGACGCGACGGCGGAACTCCTTGCCCTTCATCTCCAGGCCGGGGCGGCCGGCGATGCTGGCGCGCAAAAAGCTCGACAGCGGCACGCCCGGAATCTCGACCGGGGCCTGGAAGCTCAGGAACAGGCCGGCGCGCGAGCGCTTGTCGGTGGTGAGCTCAGTGATGTCCTGGCCGTCAAAGACGATGCGGCCGTCGTTGACCGTGTAAACGGGGTCGCCCATGACCAGGTGGCCGAGGGTGGACTTGCCGGCGCCGTTGGGTCCCATCAGAACGTGGGTCTCGCCGGCGGCGACGTTGAGGTTGACGTTGTGGAGGATGGTCTTCTCGTCCACGGAGGCGGTCAGACCTTCGATGGAAAGCAGCGGATTTGCGCTCATGCTGTCCCTCTCTGTATATGGTGTACTCATAGGTGTACTAAACCCTAGGAATCTTCTCGGAATAAAGTTACTATGGGTTCGGCGTTAGTCAAGGGAAAACCCGACTAATCCACTCGACTTTTTAGATGTGGGACATAATAATCAGGCTTGTTTGCCCCGCGTGCATAAGATTTGGGACAAACAAGCCTGGTATTTTGTCTCGGCAACGATGAGAGGGTAGGTATGCTCATTTCTTCTAAGGGCCGCTATGCCCTCCGTCTGATGATCTATATCGCAGCGCTTGGTGACGCCGAGGGCAAGATTGCCCTGCGCGAGGTTGCCGACCGCGAGCATATCTCACAAAAGTATTTGGAGCAGCTGGTTCGTCCGCTTATGAAGGCGGGCCTGCTTAAGAGCGTGCGCGGCAAGGGCGGCGGCTACATGATGGCCAAGGATCCAGCCGAGGTGCGTGCCGGCGACATCCTGCGCGCCGTCGAGGGCAGCACGGCTCCAGTGGCGTGCGATGGCATCGACAACAGCTGCACTCGCAGCGATCTTTGCTCGACCGTCAAGTTCTGGCGCGGTTTGGACGACGTGATCGAAAAGTACGTCGACGGCGTGACGTTGGCCGACTTGGCCGCCGTTCCCGAGATCAACTTTGACATTAAGCTGTAGGTTGAGCGCAATTCCTTAAGATTTCGCGGAGGGTTGTTGCCGTTTACCGAGGGGTTGTTGTGTAACAACGGGCGAGCTGCAATACTGATTTTTATCTTTGCAAACTGAACTTTAATTACACCAATGCAGGGAGGATCTTATGCAGCCCAAGCATTCTGCTATTGTCGCGGGCCTGACGTTGGCGCTTTCGTTTGGCGCCGTTTCCGCGCCGGCACCCGCCGCTGCCGAGGAGCTCACGCCGGGCGTTGCCTCGGATGCCACCGATATCGATAAGGGTCTCTACGCCCAGCAGTCCTTCTCGGGCGTGCTGAGGTCGGTCCAGGGCGTTTCGTTTGTCAACGTGACTCCCGAGATGAAGTACTTTACCAAGTACGAGAGCCATGGCAACTACAACCAGGGCTTTTCGTACGGTGACGGCTATAACGCACTGGGCTACTATCAGTTTGATCGCCGCTGGTCGCTCATTCCGTTTATGAAGCAGGTCTACAACTACAGCCCTGAAAAATACAGCATGCTCAAGGATGCGATTGATCGCGGCAGCGAGATTTCCAACACGAGCAATGCCATGTACGAGAACGGTCAGCTCACCGAGTTGGGCCATATCGCTCAGGATGCCTTCCAAGGTGCGTACAACACCGATCCTGTTGAGTTCTCAGCACTTCAAGATGCCTATGCGTACAACTCGTACTATGCGGTGACCGAGGCGTGGCTCAAGAGCGGCCTGGGCATTGATATTTCGGGCCGCGCCGATTGCGTCAAGGGCATGGTGTGGAGCATCACCAACATGTGCGGCACCGGTGGTTGCAGGGACTTCTTCCGCTGGGCGAATCTTTCCAACGATATGTCCGACCGCGAGTTTGTGACGGCGCTCTCCAATAGTGTGGTCAACAATGTCGCCACTAAGTTTTCGAGTCAGCCCCAGTATCATGAGGGCTGGAAGAATCGTTATAAGAATGAGCTGAAGGACTGCTTGGTTTATATCGCCGAGGACGAGGCTGCCGCCGCGACGCCCGTGCAGTCCGAGCCCACACCGGCGCCCTCGCCGACACCTGATTCGAATGACGACTCGAGTGACGATGCTAACGATGACAGGATGGATGCGCCCTCGACCGATGCTGACGGTAATGGCTCTGCTGGTGGCACTACCAACGACGGCTCTACCTCGAACGGCTCCAATTCGAACGGCTCTGCTGCGGGCGATTCGTCTTCAAGCTCTGCCGGCAATACGGACAGCGACGCTTCTGGTTCGACCGACGCTGGTTCCTCTGACTCTTCCACTGGCTCGAGCGATTCTTCCGCCGATACTGGTTCTAGCAATGACTCTAACACTGGCGCCGCTTCTGATTCCGATGCTTCCAAGGACGACTCGAATAAAGCGCCGGACGCTCCCGTTGCTTCGCCGGACAAGAAGCCTTCTTTCTCCGAGCAGCTTGGTTCTACGCTGGGTTCTTCGCTGATGGCTGGCGTCAATAACGGCTCGGCCCAGAACAAGGACAACTCTGATCAGGTTTCCACGGAAAAGACCGAGGCCGCAAAGGGCGACTCCAAGGACAAGGCTTCCGAGAAGACCGAATCCGATAAGGGTTCTAGCTCTGGGGAGAAGGACGACAAGTCCGCTCAGAAGAAGGACGAGAGCAAGACCGAGGGCGAAAAGAAACAGTCCGAAGACGACGACAAGAGCGGTGCTGACAACCAAGTCCAGGAGCAAAATGACTCCAAAACGGTGACCACCACGACCACCACAACCAAGTCATCTGGCGGCAACATGCCCAAGACGGGCGACTTGATCGTGATGGCGAGCCTTGCCAGCGCGAGCTTGGCCACACTGGGTGCTACGTCTATCGTAAGTGGTAAGCATAAGCTCGATCAGCAGAAGAAGGCTTCTGGGGAGGACAGCTCGGAGGAGTAGCCTCTCGGTTGCCAGATAACTAAAGAGTCGGGACGGGGTCCGGTGCGAATGCGTCGGGCCCCGTTTTGTTGTGCAACGATTAGTTATGCCCCCTCAAGGCCTTTGTTCCTACCGTTGCCCGATGCCTTTGCGCGGATGCAGCGTTGTGCTTGAACTGCTCGCTACAATGGGCCTCGTGCTACGTTTTAGGGAGAAGTTACAGCGTCTGAACAGGAGTATTGCAACAGTGCCGATACTTTTGGCGTACGGCTTGTCAACCATGTCGATGATGCGGTTATGCCGGTCGGTGTACATGATTTTGCCGATGCCATTGGTCGTTGCATGCTGGTTGACAAGACCATGTTTATTGCCGATGTGTTGGACTGCGACGCGTCCGTTGTGGTGTGCTGTCGACCCGAGGGTTTTGGCAAGAGCATGAACTTGTCGATGCTCAGGGCTTTTCTGGAGCGTCCCGCGGTCGGTCGTGCCGGTCGGAGCTCGTTTGCCGATGCTCAGATTTGGGATGCGGACGGCGGGCGTTATCGGGATGAGTACGCTTGCTATCCGGTGATATCGCTGGACTTTTCTGGCGCTGCGAGGTGTGGCGCCGCTATTGCCGGCGTCGTGCGCGATGCTCTTTCGGGCGAGTGCGCCCGCCTGTTGGCGCTCTTGGAGGCTCCGGATTTAGCTCGAGATAAGGTGCGTCACATCGAACGCGTCGCGCGTGGCGTGGCGAGCGCGGACGAGGTTGACTCGGTGCTCGGTGTGCTCATAGAGCTGCTGGAGATTGCCTGCGATGAGCAGGTTGTATTGCTCGTTGATGGGTACGATGCGGCGTGGTCTCGCCGTGCGAGCGCGAGGGACGCTTCCGACGCCGATCCGGCAGAACTACTTGACCGTGTGCTGTTTGACGCCATTGCTGCCGCGGGTCGTTCGCTACGCTTTGCGTGCCTGATGGGGAAGTGTCCCGGCCCTGCTGAAGCGGCGCTTTCTTTGCATGGCTGCTCGTATTGTCTGACGACGCCGCTTTCGACCTGGTGTGACCGTTGGTTCGGCTTTTCGGATGCCGAGGTCGAGGCTCTGCTGAATCATGCTGGGCGCGAGGAATACCTTGATGATGCGCGTGAATGGCTCGAGGGATATCGGTTTGGTAGGGCTTATTGCTCGAGTCCAGCGCGTGTGATCGGTTTTCTGGACCGAGGCTGCACGGTGCCTGTGCGCGCCGATCTGTATGGGTATGCGGACTGCTTGAGTAGGGTAGTTGCCGGGTGGAATCTCGACCGCCTTTCGGTCTTGTTCGATTTGCTCGAGGCCCATGGGTGCGCTGAGGTTTCGCTTTGTTTGGGCACTGCAGAGCCAGATGTCTCGCCTGATGATGGCCTGTGGACGGCGCTGTATCTGTCAGGCTTCCTGACGACAGATATGACTGAGGAGCCAGAACATGGCAATCGCCTCCGTGCCTTGCGGTTGCCCAATAACGAGCTTCGCCAGGCCTTGCGTCTAGTGATTGTTGAGTGGTTTGAGTGCGCTGCCGAAGACATTCGAGACGTCGATGCGTTTCGCGACGGGCTGTGCCGTGGGAACGAGGATACGGTGAGGCGGGCGCTAAGCCGCATCCTGGGGGATGCGGGAATCGGTGAGACCGACCCAGATAAGCCGCTACCATATCATCTGCTCTTGCAGGGGCTCTGCTTTGGCTTGCCGGGCTATGCCAATCCTGCCTCGAGGCGAAAGTGTGGTGCGGGTCGCTGGGACATCCAGGTTTTCCCTACGGGTGCTGTGTTCGACGTAGCAGATACGATTGGCATGCTGGACGAGCGCCCGCTGATAACGATTAACTTGATGTATGATCCCGATGTGGATGCGCTGGGCCTGGAATTGCTGGCCGTGCAGTCGCTACTCGACATAGAGCGCGACAGCATCGACGAAATCCGTGTACCGCGCCCCGGCGTGGGTCGCATGCGCTGGGGGTTCGGTTTTGATGGGCAGCATGTGGCTACGGTGTGCCAGCGGCTTTAAGCGCCGAGGTGTTTCCGGCTTCCGTTACTCGGTGTCCTTCATGGGCGGCATGGGCTTCCAGTTGGGATCCTTGATGATCTTGCGGGCGTCCTTCATGCCTCGGCGCAGCGCCGGAATACCGGTCTTAAAGCACTTGTCAACGGCAGCCAGGCGAATGAATTCCTTGCAGAAGGTCGCGGCGTTGCCCAGACGGAACAGCACGGGGTGATAGTCGCCGTAAATCTGCATGTAGCGGGCCAGATAACCGCGGTTGCGCATGATGTAGTAGCGGTTGGTGTCGCTCGTAGAGTTGAGCTGGCGCTTGCCGGCGATATCCCAGTTAGAGACGGCGCGGGCGCGCTTGAGCACCAGGTCGGCCACAACGGCGGCGGGGAAGTGCTGGCTGGCTACGTAGCCGTAGCAGGCATCGTCGCCGTAGATAAAGAAGCGCGCGTCGGGCAGGCCAATCTTGTCGACCACGCGGCGCGAGAACATGCCGCCCTCAAAGCACAGCTGGTTCATGGCGCGGTAGCCCTCGGGACCCAGATCCCACTTGGCGATAGGGTTAGGGATGCCGAGCGAGAGGATGAGCTGGTACTGCCAAAAGAAAGCGCCGCCGTCAAAGTCCAGGCGCGAACCCTGGATGACATCGTAGCGGTCGGTCCACTTGGCAAGACGCTCGATGCCTTCGGGGATGACGAGCACGTCGTCGTCCATCACCCAGAACCACTGGGCGCCCAGGTCGTAGGCGCATTTAGTGCCGGCGGAGAAGCCGCCTGCACCGCCGCCGTTTTCAAGCTGCGGGGCGTAGATGACACGGTCGGTGCCGCCCTGCGCGTCGGGCTGCTCGGTGTCGATGCCCCACAGGTTGGCGAGGCGCTCGTTGAATGCGGTGCACATGGCCTCGGTCTCGCGCGAATTCTCGTTATCGACAATCACGATGCGCCAGGGCGTTGCCGTGAGCTCGGTCATAGAGTCGAACAAGTTGGCCAGGAGTTCCTGGCGCTTGTACGTAACGACGACGATGGCGAGCTTGTCTATGGGGGCGGGAAGGGTGGAAGTCATGAACGAGAATATCCTTTCGCGTGGGCAG
>ERZ1673701.1016-NODE-1016-length-27732-cov-4.455577_pt1 | contig 27732 bp, 13 predicted proteins | sample MGYA00580231_ERZ1673701 | MGnify/ENA primary metagenome ERZ1673701 (study PRJEB41218, sample SAMN15661798) | gut metagenome | host: Homo sapiens | place: Canada: London | collected 2015-08-20/2019-03-30 | study: EMG produced TPA metagenomics assembly of...
CTCTCGGCTCTTTTTTATATAAATTTGTAATTTACACCATTATATGGACTTTATCAAAAATCAGACAAGACACTTCTTAATCAATAATAATATGCCTATAAATCTTGAAATATAGATATTCTTATAGGAAATGTTTAACAACATTATAGTGGATTTATACAATATATACTACTAAATCAGAGCCAGCACCCATACAGTTATCATCTTGAACGTTATTCAGTAACAGATTTCTTGGCAGAACAGCAAGTCTTAACCCGACATATGTCAATACGGATTTAATATCTTATGTTTCAGTTGGCATTGCGTGCGCAATAATATTGCAACTCATATATATAAAGCTGAAGCGTAGAGCATAAGAAAACACCTCTTAATCAGCAATATACATTCTGATTAAGAGGTGTTTTTCTTCGTCCATTATTAGTAAGTATACTCATGGCGAGGGCGATAATAAAATGCCTGAAGCTGACTGTTACGGTTATAGGTAACTGTATAACAATCGGCTGGTGCATCAGCATAAGTCTCAGGATTAACTCTGATAGTTATTGTCTGTCTGTGAGACTGTCCACTGTTACCGTGTTCTGCACTGGTATTATCCTGTCCTACCCCTTTGAGATTACTGATAGTCTGGACTGGGTACACTTTTGAATTGCGAATAACTCCATTTGCTGCAATAATCCCTCCTTGGACCTTATTTCAAAATGTTACTTCTACATTATATATCGGTCAAACGTGTTATATTATTACATTGAATTTCTTTATAAAAATGTATGATAGAGGAAGATAATATGCATGATGATGGAGATGTTTATATGGGAGAATACAAGCCCCCTTTTGCTATAAAACTCATGAAATGTGATGGATATATTAAAATGGGCTCATAAAATGTGATTACAGCGGGGAAATTCCCTCATAGTACTATAACAGAATAAAGATATATACAAAATGCCCCATTCCGGATTAATCCGGAGTGGGGCTTATTATACGCATAAGCAGTTAATGCTTAATTAATCAATTTCTTTTTTCTTAATTCTGTCAAGATAATCTTTAGTTTCTTTAGCAACCACACCGTTTAAAGCAACGAGTGCAATAAGGTTAGGAATAGCCATCAGACCGTTAAATATATCTGCAATTGTCCATACAGCAGATACTGTCATATAAGGACCAATGAATACGCAGAGGATATATATCCATCTGTATGCCTTGATGCATTTCTTCTTACCATTAGTAAGGTATTCAAGGCAGCGCTCAGAATAGTAGTCCCAGCCAAGAATAGTTGTAAATGCAAAGAATACGAGGCATAACATAAGAATAAATGAAGCAACTCCATCAGGGAATGGAAGTCCTAACTGGAATGCTTTAGTTGTTACTGCAACACCTTCAAGTCCCATATCGTAAGCTCCTGTAAGAACAATTGCAATACCTGTAATTGAACAGATGATAATAGTATCAATAAAAGTAGCTGTCATAGATACAAGACCCTGACGTACAGGTTCATTGGTACGAGCAGCGGCAGCGGCAATAGGTGCACTACCAAGACCGGCCTCATTAGAGAAGATACCTCTTGCAATACCCTTCTGCATAGCTACAACCATGGCACCAAGGGCACCACCAGCAGCGGCCTTAAGACCAAATGCACTCTGCACAATTGTAAGGATGGCAGCAGGAACATCTGTAATATTAAATAAAATAATAAGAATACCTGCTAAAAAATATGTTGCAGCCATGAAAGGAACAATAACCTGAGCAACTTTAGAAATTCTCTGGATTCCACCAATAAGAACAAGAGCAACACAGAATGTAAGGATAAGACAGCTTATAACTACAGTCCATGAATATGTTCTTCCAAATAATGAAACAGTCCATGCGTTGTTAGAATCAAAGAAATTATTAACAGCAGAAGAGATTCCATTCACCTGTGTAAATGTACCAATTCCTAAAAGACCAACGCCTATACCAAAGAAAGCAAATATCTTGGCAAGCCATTTCCACTTAGGTCCCATACCATGTTCAATGTAGTTAAAAGGACCACCAACAACATGACCGTCTTCGTCAACCTGTCTGAACTTAACTGCTAAGAGACACTCTGCGTACTTGGTAGCAGTACCAACTAAGGCAGCAAGCCACATCCAGAATAATGCACCAGGACCGCCTGAGACAATAGCAGTAGCAACACCTACGATATTACCTGTACCGATTGTTGCTGAAAGTGCTGTACATAGTGCTGCGAAACTGCTCACTTCACCATGCTTTCCATCAGTTTCGTCTTTGAAAATGTACTTAAAAGCACGTCCAAGATTAGTAAACTGAACACCCTTAAGTCTGATAGTAAGAAACAGACCAACTGAAAGTATAAGGACAATGAGTGGAATTCCCCAGACATATGCGTCAATAGTAACGAGAATAGTATTGATTTTACTAAACATATTATGTATTCTCCCTTTTTATAAAAAATTAAGATAAATTTTATCATAAAACAACATTTTTTTCAATTGAATACTGTTATTTCCTAATATAATAAATAATTTTGTTAAATGTTGCTTATTGACAAACTCTGTCAATTTATATATTATTGTTGAAAAAGAAGGCGTTTTGCAGATAAAGCAAGACGCTTTTTTCCTTATTATTAAGGTAATATCCGGAAGATATAATCGGGAGAGACTGTGTAAAAATGCAGCGCCGAAGGTGACAGCGAAAACTCTCAGGCAAAAGGACCGGTTATGGACGGAACTCTGGAGAGCTGTAATTATCAGCACCGAAGAAGCAATTTCTAAGCATAGAGATGAGAAATATTGAGGCTGATTTGCTTGGGGAGAATCTTTCAGGTTTTTAACAGAGGCATAGGTGTATTAAAGTGCGCCTGTAGCCTCTTGTTTTTATGTAAAGATATATTAGGAAGGGAATCTTCTTAAGAATCTTGATAAGGCAGGATTGCAAGGCACGAAAAGGCTAAAGCAAAGGAGAGAAACATTATGAAGACAGACATTGAAATTGCACAGGAAGCAGTAATGGAGCCAATTAAGAATGTTGCAGCCAGATGCGGCATAAGCGAGGATGATCTTGAATTATACGGAAAGTATAAGGCTAAGATATCAGATGAGTACATCAACAGTGTCAAAGACAATGAAGATGGAAAGTTAATTCTTGTTACAGCCATAAATCCAACTCCGGCAGGAGAGGGAAAGACAACAATTACTGTAGGGCTTGGAGAAGCATTTGGAAAGCTTGGCAAGAAGGCAGTTATAGCACTTCGTGAGCCATCACTTGGTCCATGTTTCGGTATCAAAGGTGGAGCAGCAGGTGGTGGATATGCACAGGTTGTTCCTATGGAAGAATTGAATCTGCATTTTACAGGCGATTTCCATGCAATCACATCAGCTAACAACTTATGTGCAGCACTTCTTGATAACCATATACAGCAGGGCAACGAACTTGGAATTGACCCAAGATGTGTTACATGGAAAAGATGTATGGATATGAACGACCGTGTTCTTAGAAATATAGTTGTAGGTCTTGGTTCTAAGGTTGACGGAACTGTAAGAGAAGATCATTTTGTTATCACAGTTGCGTCAGAGATTATGGCAGTATTATGTCTTGCAACAGATATGAAGGATTTAAAAGAAAGACTCGGCAAGATGGTAGTTGCTTACAATTATCAGGGACAGCCTGTTACAGCATCAGATATCAAGGCAGTAGGTTCAATGGCAGCTTTGTTAAAGGATGCATTAAAGCCTAACCTTATCCAGACACTTGAGCATACTCCAGCATTAGTACATGGTGGACCATTTGCTAATATCGCACATGGCTGTAATTCAGTAAGAGCAACTAAGACTGCACTCAAGATGGCAGATTATGTAATCACAGAGGCAGGATTTGGTGCAGATTTAGGAGCAGAGAAATTCTTCGATATAAAGTGCCGTAAGTCAGACTTAAAGCCAGATGCAGTTGTATTAGTAGCAACAGTAAGAGCACTTAAGTACAACGGCGGAGTACCTAAGACAGAATTATCAGCAGAGAATCTTGACGCATTAAAGAAGGGAATCGTAAACCTTGAAAAGCATATTGAGAATCTTCAGAAATATGGTGTACCTGTAGTTGTTACACTTAATGCGTTTGTATCAGATACACAGGCAGAATTAGATTATATACAGAAGTTCTGTGAAGATAAAGGCTGTGAATTCGCCCTTGCCAAAGTATGGGAAAAGGGTGGAGAAGGCGGAATTGAGCTTGCAGAAAAGGTTCTTAAGACACTTGAGACAAAGAAGAGCAATTTCCATTGTCTGTATGAGACAGACCAGCCGGTTAAAGCAAAGATTGAGACAATTGCCAAAGAAATATATGGAGCAGGAAGTGTTAATTATTCGGCAGCAGCTAATAAGCAGATTGAACAGCTTGAACAGTTAGGATTTGGTAATCTTCCAATCTGTATGGCTAAGACACAGTATTCGCTTTCAGACGATCCAACATTACTTGGCCGTCCGGAAGGATTTGAGATGAATGTAAGAGAAGCATATGTATCAGCCGGTGCAGGCTTCATAGTAGTGCTTACAGGTTCAGTAATGACAATGCCAGGACTTTCAAAATCACCAGCGGCATATAATATAGATGTTAATGATGATGGGGTAATAACTGGGTTATTCTAGAAAAGTGACTCCCGGGAGTGGGAGGCAGGTGGTTGTGGGGTGTGGAATCCCTCCGGTAAACTGCACTGCATAATAATAAGCATTGAGTGTTTAGGTAATTATACCATCCGCTAACGATGTCTACGCACATCCATGTGCGAGACATCTCACACGCCATCCGTGGCGTGTGTACGCTTTGGTTTACTTATGACTCAATGCTTTTATTATGTGCACAGTTTACAGTCGGAATACCGCACCCCACAAACCACCTGTCTCCAAACTTCCGGGAGTTTTTCTATATAGGAGATGAGAATATCTCTCCCGCCCCAACCTTGCCAAAGGCGGGGCGGAGCAGTTGTCCGGTAAAGAAAAGCCCAGCCGTGTATATTAGTAAAATCAAAACCGTATGAAGACGCCGGCACTTGGTAAGCTGGGAAAGCTGCCACAAAGTGGTAGCAAATCCCAGCGAACCTAGTACCGCTGCGTCGGAATCCGAGCGGAAGCGTGTTTTGATTTTACTAATATACACGGCTGGGCGTGCTTTAGGGGAGCAACTTCCTACAACATAACTCCCGACTTCTCCTTACTTCTCTCAATCATATGATTCAGCTTCTCAAATGGTTTCTGTAGGAACAATCCGATAATCAGCGAAACAACTATATATATTGAAAGAAATGCGAGATTCTTAATGTAATCATATCTGTACATTCCTGCTATACATTCTCTTAATGCATCCATTGAATATGGGAAGAGCAGGAATCGGTATATTATCTGGTAGGCGTTAGGAAGTACTTCTATAGGGAATGTACCGCCTGAGCCGGCAACCTGTATAACGAGCAGGACAATTCCAAGTGCTTCACCGATATTTCCAAATGCGACAGTAAGGCTGTACATAAAGAAGGTGAATACGAAGCTTGAGAATGCACATGCAACCCAGTAAAGGAATGGGTGGTAACACTGGATTCCTATGTAGAGAAGATTTCCAAGTGTTATAAGCAGTGCCTGAAGCTGTCCTACTGCAAAGAAGATAAAATACCTTCCGAAGAATTTTTCATATCTCTTTGCATCTACTGGAATGTCCGGAGCAGGATGCACAGGTGTGTGCATAATAGCAACAAGTATAAGTCCACCAAACCACAGTGCAAGTATTGTGTAGAATGGTGAAGCGCTTGTTCCATAGCTTTTAACAGCATATACCTGCTCTGTTGTTATATTTACAGGTGCAGAGAGAAAATCTCCCAAAGTATTGGCATCTGCATTTAACATCTCTGATAATAAACCATATGTATCCTGTTCAGTGATTGTGTTTAAGGTATTAATTGCGTTATCAAGCTTTGTCTCAAGGTCACTGAGAAGCTCTTTAGTCTGAGTGAGTGAGCCTGATGTAAGCTTAATTGCAGCAGAAAGGTCTGCAACATCCATATTCATGTCTGAATAAAGCTCTGTTAATGAACCCATAATGCTCTGAATCTGGGACATCTGGTTTGAAAGAGCGGATGATAATTCATTTAAAGATTCAGCGGAATTACCATTTACAAGAGCCTGTAAGGTTATTAACTGCTGCTGCTGTAACTGTAATTGTGTATATATATGAGGGGCAGCACTGTTTGAACTGCTGCTTATTGATGATGTAAGGTCAGTAATTGCAAGCATTGAGTTAAGAATTACATCATATGTTGAAAGTGTAGTCCTTGCGGATGTAAGTCTGTTAATAACTGCATCCATGAGAGAACCGGTTTCTTTATCTGCATCTTTGATAACTGAGTCACCAGTACCGGCAATCGTAGATACGATTGTATCTATAAATGTCTGGTTTACCTGCTGCTGAACTGCTGTTTTAGCCTTGTCTGTTATCTTAGGTGCAATAGCGTTTGCTTTCTGGTTACAGTAATATTTTAACTGAGGATGTTCCATGGAATCACTTAAGAAGCTTATAAGATTCTTGGAAAAATTCTCTGGAACAACGAGGGCTGCATAATACTCACCGCTGTATACGCCCTCGATTGCTTCATCTGATGAAGCAACAAACTGCCAACCGATAGTGTTATTAGTTTTAAGTGCATCAATTATGGTGTCACCGACATTAAGCTCCGTTCCTTCAAGAGAAGTACCTTTGTCAACAGATACAACGGCAACTTTAATCCTGCTTGTGGAAGCCTGTCCATATGGATCCCAGTTTGACAGGATATTAAACCACGAATACAATGCAGGAATAACGGTAAGACCGATAATTACGCATAGTGCAATTACATTTGTTTTTATGTGGCGAAGGTCAGCCCGTATAATCTTAAATATATTTTTCATAACTGTACCTCACTTAAAAATGCTTTGATACTGTCTGTAAGAGAAGTATCAGCCTGTTTTTCCTTAATCTCAATATTGAGCTCATTGAGCTTTCTTGCGAGCTTGTCATCAATATAATCAATAACTATAAGATAAGCACAGAATATAAAAAGTGAGATTACCCAAAGAAGCAGATAAACAACCTTAGCTGTATCCATGGTAAACATAAGCACCATGAATACTAAAGGAATAATCATCATACATCTTAAGCAGACCTTTTTCTTGTGCTGGTTCTTAGCGTGCATATTTTCTGCAAATGCTGTGATTTCCGCAATAACAACATCTATATTAAAATCATTATTTTGCATAAATTCATTTCTCCTTTACATAAAATGTGTTTCTTTCATACGGCGTTCGAAGAACTCGCGTACTTCAAGAAGTGACTTTCTGATTCCAAGTCCCAGAATAAGGGAAATAACAGCATAAGCGCATAATTTCACAAGAAATACAGCGTAATCACACTGATATAATCCGCTTATTGCCTCCCTCATGGCATTGATTGCATAAGGGAATGGGAAGTAAAGGTACACATTCTGGAAGAATTCAGGAAGAAGTTCTATTGGATAAGTTCCGCCTGAACCGGCAATCTGTAACACAATCATAACTACAGCAATAGCTTTTCCCAAATCACCAAATGTAAGAACAAGTGTATATATAAATAATGTAAATACAAAGCTTGTTATAGCGGCTGCAAGCCACAGCATGAATGGGTGGGTGCAGTCAATTTTTAAAATGTACAAATCACCAAGAACAACTACAAGAGCCTGAAGCTGTCCCATTGCAAGGAAGAGTAGTGCACGACCCATATATTTCTGATGTTCTGTGGCATCCTTGAATTCATCATCCTCATAGTCAACCTTTACTTTCATAAGGGCAACTAAAACAATTCCTCCAACCCAGAGAGCAAGTGTTGTATAGAAAGGTGTAACACTTGTTCCATAGTTAGTCTGCATATAGACGTAGATTTCTTCTACCTGTACAGGTTCTGACAGGAATGACGCTATTGACTGTGCGTCAGAGTTGATGAAATCCATTATCAGTTTATATGTAGAAGATGAACTTATATCTCCTACTGAACCAGATATGGTATCAAGTCTTTTGTTGAGTGAATCAAGTAATGTTTTTGTGCTTTCTAGAGTTGTATTAATATTTACAGATATATCACTCACACCAAGGAGCATCTGTGATATTCCGTTAATATTGTCTCCGGCACTGCTTATATTAGCGGCAAGGCTGCTTACGGCATTCTTAATGGAAGCCTTAAGGAGGTTAACATTAGTTCTTATTACAGTCTGCATAATTGTCTGGCTCTTCTGAAGCTCTGTGCGGCACTGTTCAACAACAGACTTGATTAACTGGTATTTTGCCTGAAGTGTTTCAGGTGAATCAGTAAGAATATCGGCACACTGCTGAACAAGGTTGTATGCGATATTCTCCATAGCGTTAACAGAAGCTAGAGCTGACTTTAGGGCGGTGATAACTGCCGGGTCAATGCCATCTACTTTGCTGAGGGAATCAATAGCGTCTTCAAGAGCCTTATTCTGGTTTATAAGTTCCTTTAACTGTTCGTTGGCTTTACTAAGCTCAACGCCAGCCTGTCCGACATCAGTTATTGAAAGCTGTACAGCTTTATCAAGAGAATCAAGTGCCCTGTCAGTTAATTCATTCATAGCTTTAAGCTGCGCATCAATTTGGTTTGCAATATCATCTGTGACATTATCAAGAGATTTATTGGCAATATCAGCAACATCAGTTGTTCCGGTAAGAACATCTTTAATCTGTGGAAGAACCTCCTGAAGCTTTGCAAGATTATCTGCCAGGTCTGAATTACTCTTAATAAACATGTCAATCATGGTATCGTAAGAATTAATATTGGCAGATACACTCTGTAAATCCTTAACTGTCTTTTCAATAATTGAAGGATCATTTTCAGCTATTTCGTTAAGTCCCTGCATAATAGTCTTAACACACACATCAATGAATTCGGAATTGATAGTGTTCTGAAGAGTGCTTTTTCCTGTATCTGTAATCTTGGAAGCAACAGCATTTTTCTTGGAATTCTCATAATATGTAACTGTTGGTGGATTAAGACCATTGTCAAGGAAGTCATACAGGCTTCGTGAAAAGTCCTCACCAACAACGATAACGGCATAGTACTTCCCAGCATTCAGTTTATTCATGGCTTCATCTTTAGTTTCCGGAAAACGCCAGCCTAATTTATCATTCGAATGAAGCTGTTCAACAATCTGTTCTCCCATATTGATAGTGGAATCATCAGATTCAGAGTAGCCTTCATCTTCAGAAACAATAGCAATCTGGACAGACGCAGTGTTTGCGTAAGGATCCCAGTTGGAATATATGTTAAACCATGCGTAAAGCGATGGAATAAGGCACAGACCAAGCGCAATGGCTAAAGCCAGAATATTCCTGCTAAGACCTCTCAAATCTCTTTTGAAAATCTTAAGTATCATAACATTCCTCAATTCTTTAATTATCGTTTAAAACTTATATGTATTTTACTTAAGAAACTGGGGAAAATCAATACAGAGAGGATAAATCAGACATATTTAATAATTTAAGAAAGGATACGGATTTATGAACATATTGTATTGTGGTGATAAAACGATGCAGAAGGGGATTCTTTTATCTTCAATGTCTCTTATAAAAAATGTGGATGAACCGTTAAATATATATATTCTCACGGTTGATTACAGGGAAAAAGGTATTAATTACAAGCCGGTTGATAAAGCATTTGCAAAATATCTGAAAGAAAAATTGAATAAATCGGACATTAAAGTAAATATCTTTCTTGTTGATGTTACAAGATTTTTTGTTGAGGAGCTGCCGGAGGCAAATATGCAGAGCAGATTTACCGCGTGCTGTATGCTGCGCCTTTTTGCCGATAAGACAGATATTAAGGATAGAGTTCTTTATCTGGATACTGATGTGTTGTGCAGAAAAGATTTTAGGGATTTTTATTATCAGAATATGGATGGCATAGAGATTGCGGGAGTTTCTGATTATTATGGCAGATGGCTTTTTGGTGATGGTTACATTAATTCCGGAGTAATGCTTATGAATATGAGGATGATAAGACAGAACGGGCTTCTGGAGAAATGTCGTGAGCAGTGCATAAGAAAGGAAATGTTTATGCCTGACCAGACGGCTGTTAATACATTTGCAACAAGAGTTAATCTGTGCGGACGAAAGTTTAATGACCAGAGGAGGCTGCATGACAACACTGTTTTTCAGCATTTTACAACTACCTTCCGGGTGTTTCCGGTGATAAGGACTGTTTCAGTCAAGCCGTGGGAGATTGATAAAATGCATAAAATACTTGGGCTTCATGAATATGATGAGCTTCTGGATTCTTATAACAGGGAGCATGAAGGGTACATGGCAGTTTCGTGTATTCCTGTGTTTTTCTCGATTAATGAACAGTACGCACCATATCTGGCAGTGTGCCTTAAATCGCTGGCTGCACATGTGGCTTGTGATGAGCGTTACCGCATTATTGTTATGTGCGATAATGTGAAGAATATTACGATGATTCAGCTTCGTAATGTGATAAAGGATTATGAAAACATAGATATTGAATTCGTTGATATAAGAAAGAAAATGTACGAATATTCTGAAAGCTTTGGACAGACAGTTACTGACAGACAGGAAAACAGGCTTTATTCAGGCGAGTTTACACTGACGATATATTTCAGGTTATTTATTGCAGAGCTTTTTCCAGAGCTTAATAAAGCTGTGTATATTGACTCTGATACTGTAATAAATGATGACATTGCAAAGCTTTATTCAGTTGATATGGGAGATGCAATGTTTGGTGCAGTAAGAGATACATTTGCAGGAAAGAATACAATACTGGCTCATTACATTGAAAATGTAGTGGGAATAGAGCGGGATGAATATGTCAATTCAGGAGTGCTTCTTATGAATCTTGATAAGATAAGACAGGCTCATCTGGCAGACAGATTCTTAAAGCTTATGGCTGAATATCACTTTGACAGTGTTGCACCTGACCAGGATTATATTAATGCTATGTGTGCAAAAGAAATATATTTTCTTGATAAGGAATGGAATGTTATGCCTAACAAGGGCGGGGAGTATATAGCAAGACCGAAGCTGATACATTATAACCTGTTTGACAAGCCGTGGCATTACAGCGAGATTCCGTATGAGGAGTATTTCTGGCAGTATGCGGCAGAGTCAGGATTTTATCCGTTGCTGATTAAACAGCGCGAGCAGTATGGGGATAGTGAAAGGAAAGCCGACCGTGAGAATCTAAAGAAATTGCTTTCAAGGGCTGAGAATATTGCGGACGGTGATGGGGTTAAGTTTTCTGATGTTGTGGGAAGCAGATTTGTTGTGGATAGTGGTTTCGTGAAGGATAGCAGTGATGTTGCAAAATAAATTATGTCGGAGGAGATATGATAGGTGATAGGGAGCAGGTCTATGAAAATATTAGGACGGCTGTAAGCCTTAATCAGTTGAATTCAAAGGTTGAGCCGGGAGATCCTAAGCTGTTAAGAGAAGATAAAGAAGCATTGTTAAGACATTATATTGATTATAGAACAGCATATGGCTATTGCGTGAAAAAGTATATAGCAGAGGCCATATTTTATGCAGGAACTTCGGCAGTCGGACTTATAACACAGGTCAGTGGACTTGAAAATCTTTCTGGAATCAGAGGTCCTGCGATTGTAACATGCAATCATTTCAGCCCGTTAGACCCTGCAATTGTCAGGTTTGCAATGAGAAAAGCTGGATTCAGAAGAATAAGTATTGTTAATCAGGATACTAACCTTGCGATGAAAGGATTTGTCGGGTATATGCAAAGATATGCTGACACAATGCCTGTAAGCAGCCTGAAATGGTTTATGGAGACAGAATTTCCTAATCAGATTAAGAATGCACTTGATGAAAACAAACTTGTGCTTATATATCCTGAACAGGAAATGTGGTTTAATTACAGAAAGCCACGCCCATGCAAGAGAGGTGCATATCTGTATGCAGTTAAGTATAATGTGCCGGTGATTTCGATGTTTGTTGAACAGCAGGTTAAAAGTACACATTTGCACACATTCAGGGTACATGTCCTGCCAGTAATATATCCGGACAGACAGCTTGATGAAAGAACGGCAAGTTTAAGAATGCAGCACACAGACTATGAGCAGAAATGTGCTGCATATGTCATGGCATATGGAAAGAAGCTGACTTACGATTTTGAAGAGGGCGATATTGTAGGAAGATAAAAGCATTTGACGCGGAAAGAATTGAAGTGTATATATATTTGAAGAAATTACAAAGATTGAGAGGAAAATGTATATGAAGATACATTCAGTGGCAGTACTTGGAGCAGGAGCAGTCGGCTCTTATGTTATATGGGGACTTTCAGAAAAGAAGGATATAAGTTTAAGCGTTATTGCAAAGGGCGAAAGAGCGGAAAGACTTAAGGCAGAAGGCTGTCTGATTAATGGGAAGACATACCACCCGGAGGTATTGACCCCAGAGGAAGAAAAAGGTGTTGACCTTCTTGTTGTATCATTAAAATACGGCGCACTTGCAGGTGCATTAGATGATATTAGGGAAGCCGTCGGTGAGAATACAATTGTCATGAGTCTTATGAATGGTGTTGACAGTGAAGAGATAATATCTACCAAGATAGATAAATCACATATCATTTATTCACTTATAAAGGTGGCGTCACACCGCGAAGGTAAGGAATATGTGTTCAATCCTGAGACTACAATAGGCATTATATATGGAGAGGAAACTGCACCATTTGAGAGTGAGAGAGTTGCGGCAATAAGAGATTTATTTGATGGAACAGGACTTAATTACAGAGTGACTGAACATATCAAAGAAGAGATATGGAGCAAGTATAGACTTAATATCTGTAACAATCTTCCACAGGCTATTATTGGAGCAGGTGTTGGCTGTTATACTGACAGTGAGCATATGAAAGCAATCAGCGAAGGATTACGTAAGGAGGTTGAAGCAGTAGCTCTTGCCAAAGGCATTGATATGAGCAGGTGTGCAGATAACTCAAGCCGAGGAAGCGCTGTTCCGCCAACAGCAAGATATTCAACACTGCAGGATATTGACGCTGGCAGACACACAGAGATAGATATGTTCTCCGGCGCAATGATGCGCATGGGGAAAGAACTTGGAATTGATACACCATATAATGAATATACATATCACATCATCAAGGCACTTGAAGAGAAGAATGATGGCATGTTTGATTATGATGAGAATAGTGAGGCTGTGACTTATTCTAAGTAGTGGCAGACGGATTTAGCAGGCATGTGGGGTACAAGACAGAAAATATAAGATATTAATCATGGCGCAGCCTTTTTAAGGGCTGCGCTTATTGCTTCTATAAAGACGGAATATGTATATCTGTTGGCTGAATCATAGGTTATGTTGGTTGTGCCGGCTTCCATGACTTTAGCAGCAACTTCATCAAATGAAGTTGTGAGCTTAGGGTACATAGTTGTGATTGATTCAGAAAGATTAACAAGCTCAATGCTGTTAATGTTAGAGGAATCAACTGTGACCTGGATGTCAACGGGATTGCCATCTAACATGATAGAAGCGGTATATACTCCGGGGCAGAATTTAGGAGCGTCGGCATTATCAAGGGGTGTCTCAATATTAGAAGAAGCAGAAGCATTTACAGTGCTGCTCTTAGGTTTAGTGGTATTCCTGGAATTATCAGAACTATTGCTGCCAAGACGGATAACAGCGAATATAATAAAAGCTATTATAATAGCAGCGATAACAGCTCCAAAAAGGAGCTTTTTAAATGGAATAACAACAATTTTAGTCTGACTCATCACAAAGAAACCTGCCCTTCATATTCATTATTACAAAATATATGGTATGGAGTGGGAGATTATGATTAAAATGTGGTATATTAATTACAAATGTATTCATTAAATGATAATGCATAGCTTGAAAAAAACCTACTAAATTGTTAAATATGATGAAATGGTAGGTTTATGAAGAGGTGAATGATTATGAACAGTAGATTAATCAAAACATTTGCAGTAATAGTGATTATAGCGGCAGGCATGACAGCATGTGGACAAAAGAAAAATGTCACAACAGATGATGTATCAGAAAAAGAGACGGCGAACATACAGGAGACTGCAGCACAGGAAGTGACAGCACAGAAAATTATAACACAGGAGATTACAACTGAAAAAGAACCAGAGGATGACGAATATGTACTTGTTAAGAAATATATACCGGACATATATGTGGAATTAAGATATGCAACAGAGAATAACTTTACAGGGGTAAAGATATACGATTTCACGGAAGCATACCTCCGATATGGAACTGTTAAGAAGCTGGCACAGGTACAAAAGGAATTGAAGCAGCAGGGATACAGCTTAAAGATTTGGGATGCATACAGACCATTTGAGGCACAGCAGAAATTGTGGGAAGTATATCCGGACCCTAACTATGTTGCTAATCCTGCTAACGGAATGAGAAGGCATAATCTGGGAGGAACAGTGGATATTACAATGGTTGCTGCAGATGGAAGCATTATACCAATGCCGTCAGAATTTGATGATTTCTCTCTAAAAGCAGACAGGAATTATTCAGATATAGACAATGAAGAGGCTGTGAACAATGTTATGATTCTTCAGAATGCTATGGAGAATAATGGCTTTACAGGTTATCAGGGAGAATGGTGGGATTATTCAGACACGGTGGAATATGAAGCGGTTGATTTCGAACCATGATGAGACATGATATGAAAAGGTGCATTATGGTAAAGCAAATGATGGTAAAGTCTATTATAGAAAGATTAGAGGAGTAACATATGTCATTACAATTAATTCTGGGAAGCTCTGGTGCGGGTAAATCGCACTATCTGTATACACATATAATTGAAGAATCAATGAAGAATCCTGACAGGAATTATATAGTTGTTGTGCCGGAGCAGTACACTATGGCAATTCAGAAAAGACTGGTGTCCATGCATCCAAGAAAAGGAATACTTAATATAGATGTTGTGAGCTTTGAAAGGCTTGCGTATAAAGTATTTGAGGAAGTGGGTGAGGATAATCTTGAAGTCCTTGACGATACAGGAAAGAATCTGATTATTAAAAGAGTTTTAGAGCAGAACAAGGACAGATTAAAATATTTTGGAAGTAATCTGTCTAATACAGGATTTGTGTCAGAGATGAAGTCTGTTATATCTGAAATGCTTCAGTATGATATCAAGCCGGATGTTATGCAGGATGCGGCAGGTGCAGCATACAGTGATTCAGAGGGAAGTGCAGCACTTCAGTATAAGCTTGATGATATAGTACTTGTATATAACGCATTTGCAGAGTACATAGACAAGAATTATATAACTAAAGAAGAAATACTGGATAAATTATGCAGCAAGGTTACAGAGTCAGAGAGAATAAAGAATTGCGAGATAGTATTTGACGGATTCACAGGCTTTACTCCGGTTCAGTACAATTTAATGACAATTCTTTTTTCAATGTGTCCGAAGATATATGTTTCTCTGACAATTGATGCATCTGAGCGTGAAAATTCAGTAAGAGGCAGGGAAGAACTTTTTTTCATGAGTAAGGACTGCGTATCAAAGCTTTATAAGATATGCGATGAAGAACATGTGAAAGTCCTTGAACCTGTGTATATTGCAGGAAAAGCAGTACCGGGAAAGAATGTAATTGTAAATGTTAATTCAAGATTTAAGAATTCAGAAGAACTGGATTTCCTGGAACAGAATCTTTTCAGAAACAATTCGGGAAGATTTAATAAGAAGACTGACAATATCGTTATATATGAGGGAGCTGTTGCCAAGGAAGAATTAACATTTGCAGCAGGAGAAATAATAAGACTAACAAGATTGTGTGGATACAGATATAACGAGATTGCGATAGTTACTGCGGACATGGATGGCTACGGCAAACTGGCGGCTAATATATTAAAGCAGAACGATATACCATATTTCTTAGATTACAAGCGCCATGTGACGGACAATCCATTTATTGCGGCAATTAACGGTGCACTTGGAATAATAGAGAATAATTACAGCTATGACAGCATATTAGGATTCCTAAGAACCGGAATGAGCGGAATGGAGCGCGAAGATATTGATCTGTTAGACAATTACTGTGTTGCAGTTGGAATCAGAGGCAGGGGAAAATGGCATGAACCATGGATAAGAAAGTTCAGGGGAACAGTCAATAATACTGACCTTGAGAAGCTTAATTCACTAAGAACAATGATAACGGATATGCTGGATCCATTGGAAGAAGTGCTAAAGTCAAAGGAATCAAATGTTGCTGATATGGTAAAGGCACTTTATGAGTTCCTTGTGCGTGAAGATATGGAGCAGAAGGTAAGTGTGCTTAATGACAGCGAGTACACTGGTGATGAATATGCGCAGTTATATAAGAAAGTTATAGAAGTATTAGATAAAATGTATGCCCTTCTTGGAAGCGAGAAGGTTGGTATTAAAGAATTTAACAAGATACTTGCGTCAGGATTTCAGGAGATTAAGATAGGACTTATTCCGCAGACCAACGACTGCGTTGTTATCGGAGATATAGAAAGAACCCGTCTTGACAATATCAAGGTCATGTTCTTTGTCGGAATCAATGACGGCAATGTACCTAAGAAGGCTGATTCAAGAAGCGTTCTGTCAGAAAGCGACAGGGAGTATCTTGAGGATAAGGGAATAGTTATGTCAGCTTCCGTGAGGGAGAAAGCATTTACACAGAGATTCTATCTGTATCTTATTATGACAAAGAGTGCGGAGAAGCTTTACATGTCATATGCGGTAAAAAACAGCGAGGGTGCGGCGCTGATGCCTTCATATATTATAAGAAGCATGAGAAAAATGTTTTCACATTGCCTTAAGTTATCTTACAAAGACACGGCACAGCAGAATTCATATGTGACAATACCGCGGGCGGCTAACAGCTTTGATAATACTGAAATTGCTGCAAATGTAGATGAGGATATTATTGATTCACTTACTGGCGGCAGGCTTGTCGGAAGCGTCACATCTTTTGAGAACTTTGCAGAGTGTCCATTGAGATATTACTTAAGGTATGGAGTTGATTTGAAGGAAAGGGAAGAATTCACATTTTCACCAGTAAACTTTGGCGTCGTACTGCATGCGGTTATCCGTGAGGTGTGCGACGAAATCAAGAAAAACGGTGAGTCGTACTATCTGATATCAGAGGAGAAGCGCCGCGAGATGGTAAAAAAAAGTGTTGCTGCAATTACTGACATATACCAGAACAGTATCCTTAAGGATTCAAGCCGTAATTCATTCATGATTAAGCGGATGGAAGACCTTGCAGACCGCACTGTATGGGCGATGGGTGAGCAGTTAAAATGTGGTGATTTCGTGCCATTTGTATTCGAGCATAAGTTCAATATGGAAGTCGGGGACGGAGACAGAAAGCAGCTTATGAGCGGAACAATTGACCGCGTTGACATATGCGAAAACGGCACAGATGTATATGTAAGAATTATCGATTACAAGACAGGAAAGAAGGATTTCAACATAGTAAAGACCTACTACGGAATTGATATCCAGCTTATGGTCTACATGGAAGCTGCAATGAAGCTTGTGGCGAAGATGCGTCCGGGTAAAAATGTGATTCCTGCCGGAGTGTTCTACTATAACATAAGTGACCCGATTGTATCTGCGACAACAGAGAGTGCAGAAGAGATAGAGGATAAGATTAAGGGTGAACTGCGTCTTAAAGGAATGGTTAATTCGGATAAGGATATTGCCGAGAAGATGGACAATACCGAGGGTACATCACTTAATATTCCGGTTAGCAGAAAGGCTGACGGCGGATTTGACTCACGAAGAAGCAAGGTGATGAATACAGAGCAGTTTAATATGCTTGGAAGATTCGTTGATGTAAGAGCCATTGATACCGCGGACAGAATTGTAGGTGGTGATATCAGGAGAAGTCCTTATAAAGACGGACAGTTTTCAAGCTGTGACAGATGTCCTTATGGGGCGGTGTGCGGATTTTCAGTGGATTTGCCAGGCTGCAATTACAGAAAATTAAAGAAATTCGATGATGAAGTATTATGGAATAATATAAAGGAAGGGGTTGATGAGAATGGAAAGAAAATGGACACCGGCGCAGAAGAACGCGATTGATACAAGAGACTGTAATGTGCTGGTTTCGGCGGCTGCCGGTTCAGGAAAGACTGCTGTTCTGGTAGAGCGAATTATTTCCATGATTACAGACCCTGACAAGAATATAGATATAGACAGGCTGGTTGTTGTTACATTTACAAAGGCGGCAGCAGCCCAGATGAAAGACAAGATAAGAAAAGCACTTGATTCAATGCTTGACGAGAATCCGGGGGATGTGAACCTTTTAAGACAGATAACACTGCTTAACAACGCACAGATAACAACGATAGACAGTTTCTGTCTATGGATAATCAGAAATCATTTTCCAGAGGTTAATCTGGACCCGGGGTTCAGGATAATGGACGAGGGTGAGAAGAAGCTTATTGAAAATGATGTGTTAGAAGATGTGCTTGAGGAATTCTATGCCGAAGCAGATGAAGAATTCTTTAATCTTGTTGATGCATTTGGCATGGGACGGGACGATTCAGGGCTTGTGAGCATTATAGATAAAATATACCGTTTTTCAAGAAGCAATCCGTGGATTGATGAGTGGTTTGACGAGTGCATGTTAGTTTATGATGATGAGACTTACGATAATCCTGCAATTAAGGAGCTGTATGATTCAATTAAAAATGCACTTTTCGATTACCGTGATAAATACAACAGATTAGTAGATATCTGTTCTGAGCCGGCAGGACCTGCAGCATATACAGGTGCTTTGCAGTCTGACCTGCTTGGAATTAATGAGATGATTAATTCACAGGATTTTGGAGAGCTTGGCAGAAGGATAAGAATATTTTCATTTGAAGCCCTGTCAAGAAAGAAGGATGCAGGAGCAGACCCGGATATTAAAGAATATGTCAAGGGGCAGCGAAAGTTGTTTAAAGATTACATAGGACGGCTTAATGATAAGATATTCTTGAAAGATGATGAGGGAATATTTGCAGACATGCAGGGGGCAGGCATCCAGATACGGACTTTACTTAAAGTGGCAAAGGTGTATGCCAAGCGTGTTTCAGAGGTGAAGCGAGAGAAGGGCATAATTGATTTTAATGACATGGAACATCTTGCACTTTCAATACTTGTAAAGAAAGAAGACGGAAAACTTGTATACACAGAGACTGCCGACAAGCTTGCGAACAGATTTGAAGAGATACTGATAGACGAGTATCAGGATTCCAATCAGTTGCAGGAGGTTATTCTTAATGCGGTGTCAAAGACGAGACTGACAGGTGAGAATAACAATATATACATGGTTGGTGATGTAAAGCAGAGCATATACAAGTTCCGTCTTGCCTGCCCGGAGCTTTTCATAGAGAAGTACGATACATACGGCGAGACTGGCGATAATGTTAGAATTGAATTACAGAAGAATTTCCGAAGCCGGGAAAATGTACTTGAGTGTGCCAATGATGTGTTCAGTCATATCATGAATAAGAATTTTTCAGGAATCGGGTATGACGAATCTGTAAGGCTTAATGCTGGGTTTCCATATCCTGAATACAGTGACAGTAATTATGGTGATGAAGCCAACAAGAGTACAGATGTAATTCTTATATCTTCAGAGAATGAAGAAGAAGCTACGACAAGAGAGCTTGAGGCAGACAGGCTTGCAAAACTGATTGAGGAAATAGTTGCTTCTGGTGTAAATGTGTATGATTCAGATGAGAATATATACAGACCGGCAGAATACAGGGATATTGTAATTCTTACAAGGTCAGTTACAGGTTGGGCAGATACATTTGCAGATGCCCTGATGGACAGGGGGATACCGGCGTATACAGATTCGTCAACAGGATATTTCAGCGTGCGTGAGATACAGGTAATCTTAAGCATGCTTACAATAGTAGATAATCCGGTTCAGGAGATAAGCCTTGCGGCGGCAATGATGTCTTATTTTGGAGGATTTACGGCAGCAGAGCTTGGAATGGTGAGAAAGCTTGGCAGGGAGCATGCAGATAAGAATGTGCATAACAACCTGTATGAACATTTGAAAGCAGTTGCAGTGCTTGGCGGAGCAGATAAGATACAGGAGACGGATGTTAAGCAGCTGTCCGGCAAATGTGCATTATTCCTTGCAAAGCTCACAGAATACCGAGACAAGAGCAGTGTTGAGTCACTATATGATCTGTGCTGGGAGATGATATATGATTCAGGCTACTACGATTATGTGGGAACAATGCCTGCCGGAGCACAGAGACAGGCTAACTTAAATGTCTTGCTGGAAAGAGCAGCGGGATATGGAAAGTCAAGTTATTCAGGTCTGTTTAATTTCTTAAGATATATTGAAAGACTTAAGAAGTTTGACGAAGATTTTGCAGAGGGGGCTGCCAGCCTTGACAATGAGAATCTTGTAAGAATTATGAGTATCCATAAGAGTAAAGGTCTGGAATTTCCGATTGTAATACTTGCTGGGGCGCATAAGAGCATTAACTTTATGGACGCAACTGCGCCTGTGCTTGTAGACCAGAACTTAGGAATTGCAGTTGATTATGTTGACCTTGAAAGAAGAACGAAGACACCTACTATTATTAAAGGTGCTATGGCAAGAAGAATTGTAAGAGAGTCGATAGCTGAGGAAGAGAGACTTCTCTATGTTGCAATGACAAGAGCAAGAGAAAAACTCATAATTACCGGAGTTGTAAAAGATGCAGACAAGACACTTGATAAATACAGGGGAAGTGCAAAGCAACTTGAGGCAGATGGAATGTTGTCTTTCGCGGACAGTGAGAATATAAAGAACTATCTTGATATGATAATGCCAGTGTGTCTTATGGATTCAGATAAATTGAAAGGCAGCTTTAAAGTGATGGTTGATGCCGGAGAGGATTCTTGGGCTGATGTGGATGAATCCGGGGAGATGGCTGGTGAAGCGAATGCTGTTAGAATCGGGGGACTGGCTGATGAAATTATGGAAGCTGTGTCTTATCCTTTATTAGAGGAGCTTCCGGAGTATGTTCCTGATGATAACGCAGCCGGAAGGATGAAGCTGACGGTTTCGCAGCTTAAGGCTATGCAGGCGGATGATGATTCAGAGGAAAATGCTTACATGGATGAATCTGTGAAGACAGCACTTAAAAAGGAAGAATGTGATGAGACAAACAGCATAATTCCAAAGTTCATAAGCGGTGAGGAAGTTAAGCTTGCTGCTAATGAGCGTGGTAGCGCATATCACAGGGTTATGGAATGTCTTGACTATTCAGTGAGTGTGAACCTTGATGGAGTTAAAGCAGATATTAACAGAATGTTAGAAACAGGCAAGATGAATGAATTACAGGTGAAAAGTGTCAATCCGTGGGATATATATACATTTGTACAATCAGATACAGGCAGGAGAGTTGCAAATGCGGTGAACTGTGGCAGTGTCAGAAGAGAACAGCCTTTTGTATTTGAGTACGAAGGACAGCTTATACAGGGTATAATTGACTTGTGTTTTGAAGAGGACGGAGAACTTGTGATTGTTGATTATAAGACTGACAGGGTTATGAAGGGCAAAGCGGGGGAAAAAGAGCTTGTCAAAAGATACGCAATCCAGCTTGATTACTATGCAAAAGCGCTGGAACAGCTTACCGGAAAAACTGTAAAAGAAAAAATTGTATATTCATTTACTTTAGGAAAAGAAATAATGTGTTAAAATTACGAAAAATTTTCTCTAACATGTAAAATGCGGTTGAAAATATTGTACAATAATGGTAATATCAACATGATTTATGAATAAAACATATCAAATTTGCACAAAACTGTGCATAAAATGGAAAAGGAGAGGAAAAATGAAAAAGCAAGTAAAAAAATTTATGAGTGCATTACTTGCATGTGTAATGGTGGCAGTGTCAGTTATAGTATTTGACATGAATCCAGTACATGCAGCTTCTGGCGCAATAACAGAAGCATCAGGCTGGCTTGAGACAGCATATGTTAAGTGGACACCTGTAACAGGAGCTACAGGTTACAATGTATATGTTAAGTCTGCAAGTGCCTCAGATTCAGCTTATGTCCAGTTGGACGATGAGCTTATCAGAAAGTATCCATCTTACATGAGAGCGGATGCTGTAGGATTAAAAGCAGGCGATTATGTTATGAAGATTGTTCCGCTGAACAATGGCAAGGAGAATACATCAGCTGCTATCGTTTCAGATAAGCTTACTGTAAATGCACATGACAGAAGCGGATTTACATTTTCAAGTAATTCACCGGTAAAGAATGGCGTTGGTGCATATAACAACGATGGTACATTAAAGTCTAATGCATCTGTTCTTTATGTTACAGAAGCTAATAAGAATACAGTTAAGATGAAGATTGGTAACACAGAATATACAGGTGTAGCAGCTATTACACAGGCAATTAAGGCTAAGAATAACTGCCAGCCAGTTGCTATCCGTATTATAGGTCAGGTTACATTAAGCGGACTTGCCTGCAAAGATGTATCATCAGCATATGCAATTGGTGTTAAGGGAGCAGCTAACGTAACATTTGAGGGTATTGGTGATGATGCTACTTTATATGAAGCAGGTGTGGCTGTATTCCAGTCAACAGGCATAGAAGTAAGAAACCTTGGTCTTATGAACTGGGGCGGTGGAGGCGACGGAGATGGTATATCTCTTAAGCAGTCACGTGGTGTATGGGTACATAACAACGATGTGTTCTATGGTAATGCTGGTTCAGATGGTGACCAGGCTAAGGGCGATGGCTCTATGGATTTAAAGGATAATTCTCAGTATGTGACAGTATCTTACAATCATTTCTGGGATTCAGGAAAGATGTCACTTTGTGGCATGAAGTCAGAGTCAGGTGAGAACTGGATTACATATCACCATAACTGGTTTGACCATTCTGATTCAAGACATCCTCGTATCAGAACAATGTCAGTTCATGTATATAATAACTACTATGATGGTAATTCTAAATATGGTGTAGGCGCTGCAAAGGATAGTGAGGCATTCGTAGAGGCTAACTATTTCAGAAACTGTAATTATCCAATGCTCAGTTCAATGCAGGGAAGTGATGTTCTGGCAGGTGGAATATTCTCAGGAGAGAATGGTGGTGTCATCAAGGCATACAACAACTATATGGAAGGTCAGAAGTCTGTTATATATGCTAATTCGGATGCTGGTACAACAACTGCAAGTGCAACTGATTTCGATGCATATCTTGCAACATCAAGAAGTGAAACAGTACCTTCAACTTATAAGGCAAAGCAGGGTGGAAAGACATATTCTAATTTTGATACTAAGGTTGATTTAGGCGTTGATACTGCTGATATTGATGCACCTGCAGATGTTCCTTCAATTGTAACTAAGTATGCAGGACGTATTATGGGCGGAGATTTCAAGTGGACATTTGATAATAGTGTTGATGATACAAGCTATTCACTCAACAGGCCATTAAAGGATAAGCTTAATGCATACAAGACATCTCTTGTATCAGTAGGTGGTGGAAGCGTATCATCAGGAGAAAAGCATATACATAATTATGTAAGTACTATAACAAAGAAAGCTACATGTGCTGAAGAAGGAGAAATTACTTACACATGTACAGCTACTAATGGAACTTGCGATAAGAAGACATACACAGAAGTAGTTCCAAAGACAGCTCATACATATGGTGAATGGAAAGTAGTTAAAGAAGCAACAGAGACAGAAGAAGGGCTTAAGAGTCATTCTTGTACAGTATGCGGGGCTGAAGAAACAGCATCTATTCCAAAGAAGGGTTCAACAGGTGGAACAGAGACACCAGAAGTACCAACAGGAGATTCTAAGGTACATAATTTTACAACATCAGATGCAAATAGTTCATTCTTTGTGATTTCTGGTAATCTTGCATCAAACAAGGGAACAGTAACGTATAATGGACTTACACTTACACAGTGCCTTAAGATGGAGTCATCAACAAGCATTAAGTTCACAGCGCCATCTGCTGGAAAGCTTACACTTGTATTTGGAGAAAGTGGTAAGAATGTAAAGATTAACGGAAAAAAGAACGCATCAGATTCTAATTGCATAGTAACAGTTGATGTTGCAGCTGGAAGTGTAGAGATAACAAAGGGAGATACAATGAATCTTTTCTATATGATATATACACCATCTGGAACATCAGAGACAACACATACACATAAGTATGAGTCAAAGATAACAAAGCAGGCAACATGTACAGAGGCAGGAGTGCTTACATATACATGTACATCTACAACAGGTACATGTGACAAGAAGACATACACAGAAACAATCCCAGCAAAGGGACACAGCTTCAGTACAGAGTGGACAGTAGATGTTGAAGCAACAGAGACAACACCAGGAAGCAAGAGCCACCATTGTACAGTATGTGATGCGAAGACAGATGTAACAGAGATACCTGCAACAGGAATAGTAGAGAAGCCGTTAACAATTACTGCATCAAAGACAGAAGCAGATAAGACAGTAACATTTACAGCAGAAGCTGCAGGTGGAAAAGAAGGATATACATATAAGTTTATAGTATATAACAAGACAACAGGAACATGGGGACTTGTACAGAACTACAGCAGTAAGAATACATGCACATGGACAAAGGGAAGTGCTGGAGACAGATACTTCTATGTAGATGTAAAGGATGCTGCAGGTAATGTGGTAAGAAGCGAGGCTCTTAATGTTAAGATTGATGCAGAGACACCAAAGGTAACACTTACGGGAAGTTCTACATCAATAGATGCAGGAGCAAAACTTACACTTACAGCACATACAACACTTGGAAGCGGATGCACATATAAGTTCATAATCTTTAACCCAGCAACTAACCAGTGGTTTAAGTTACAGGATTTCAGTTCAAGCAATACATTCACATGGACAGCTGGAAGTGATGGAACAAGACAGTTTTATGTAGATGTTAAAGATGCTGATGGCAATGTAACAAGAAGCAAGGTTCTTAATGTTACTATTGGAAGCGGAAGTGCTGATAGACTTACAGTTAATGCAACAGTAAGTGATAATACAACAAATGTCGGAGAAAAGATTACATTTACAGCGCATGGCATTGGAGGAAAAGCAGGTTACACATACAAGATGGTTGTATACAACAAGACAACTAAGACATGGGGACTTGTACAGAACTTCAGTAGCAATAATGCTATAACATGGGTTGCAGGATCAGCAGGAGACAGAGAATTTTATATCGATGTTAAGGATGCTGACGGCAATGTTGCAAGAAGTGCTGTTATGAATGTTATAACAAAATAATAAAAACATAATAATGGTAGAAAGGCACATAGATAGGATTATCTGTGTGTCTTTTTCGTACATATATATGAATTTTTTGTGAATAAACCTTGAATAATTTGTGCAAAAATGGTAATATGAGTCTAGATTTTGAATTTTGATTATTCATAATTCACAATTGTATGCATATTTGGAAAAAGGAGAGGAAAATGTCATGCAAAAAATAAGAAAAGTGTTTGCTAAGGTTGTTGCAGGATTGTTAATCGTAAGTAATCTTGCAATAGCAGCACCAAGTATGACTTATGCAGCATCTGCAACAAGTTTTACTACTTATGGTGGATGGAATGAAATGATGTATGCAACTATCAAAGGTGTTAAGGATGCCGATGTTACTGCAGTATCATATTCAGGTCCAGTTAGTGGTTCTCTTACAGGAGAGGACTTTGAGTATCTTGTTAGAGATACAGCCGACGGAGCAAGAGTTGATGTAATGGGATTAAAGCCAGGTACATATACTCTTAAGGTTACTACTAAGACAGGTACATATACCCAGTCAGGAATTGAGGTTAATGCACAGGATAGATCGGGATATGCGCATTACAATTATACTGATGGTGTAGGTGCTTATAATGATGATGGTACATTAAAGGATAACGCAATTGTTCTTTATGTAACAGATGAAAACAAGAATACAGTTACACTTTCTTATGGTGGAGTAACAGTTTCTGGTATCGGTAATATTCTTAACTCAGTCGGTAAGGCATGTGGTGAAGCAGGTCATGAGACAGAGTGTAAGAAGGTATCGAAAGGAAAGACATATTACGGCAAGGGTAATACTAATCAGGGTATTCTCCAGTTACTTGCTGAAAATAATATACCATTAGTAATTCGTATGGTCGGAGCAGTATCAGAGTCTGGTCTTTATAAGACAGGAACATGGGCAGCAGCTAATGCAGGACTTATAGATGGTCTTACAGATTATGATTGTAATGATTATGGCGGAAGTGTTGGCGACAACGGTCATATGGCACGTATGAAGTCAGCAAAGGATGTAACAATTGAAGGTGTTGGTACAGATGCAGCTATGGATGGATGGGGAATTCATTTTATGTCTGAGACATCAACAACAGCAGCTGGATTAGGAAAGAGCTTTGAGGTTCGTAATCTTACATTTATGAATCAGCCAGAAGATGCTATTGGTATGGAAGGTGTTCAGGAAGGCTCTGTTATAACAGCTCCAGTTGAAAGATGCTGGATCCACAACAATGAGTTTTACAGCCCTTCTATAACAGGACCTGCAGAATCAGATAAAGCTGAAGGTGATGGATCATGTGATTTCAAGCGTGGTGAATATTTAACAGTTTCATATAACTACTTTGAAGGATGTCATAAGACTAACCTTGTTGGTTCATCAGATACATCGTTACAGTATAATCTTACATATCATCATAATATCTGGAAGGGATGTAAAGCAAGACAGCCTCTTGGACGCCAGGCTAATATGCATTTCTACAATAACCAGTTTATAGGAACAACAGATTATGCAATGAATACAAGAGCCAATGCATACATATATTCAGAGTACAATTTGTTTTTTATGACAAAGAATCCTATGGATGTAAGATCAGGAGCAATTAAAAGCTATAATGATTCATTTTCGTCTTGTATTGGAGCAATGACAGGAACGGTTGTTACAGATAAGTCAACTAAGGTTACATCTGGTAACAAATATGAGAATTTTGATACTAATGCATCACTTTCATATATTCCAAGTGGTGATTATCAGTTACAGACAAGTGTTACAGATGCAGCCAAGGTTCTTAAGGCATACAATGGCTGCATGCCAGAGACAGTTAAGAAATCAGAGAATGTTACTGCTTCAGAGTGTTCATTGTTATCATATTGCGCACCTGGTGTAACACCAATTAATATATCTGATTATCCATATACAGCAGCGCCAGGAAAGCTTAGCAAGACTGTATATGCATTCACAGTAGGTGGAACAGTAGATGTTACTGTATCATTTGCATCAGAAGATTTAACTACAACAGGTTGTCTTGTTAATGAGGCAGGTGAGTGTTTCCAGGTAGGAAGTGGTACTGTTACAGGTCTTCCAGCTGGAACGTATATGGTTATGCCATATAATATTCAGTCAGGTGGTAATGGAGTTAATCCGGCAGCAGGCACATTTAAGGAAATGACTATTAATTCAATTAAAATTAATGCGGCTGATTCTAATGCACATTATCATAATTATGTATCAAAAGTAACAAGAGAAGCTACATGTACAGAAGAAGGGGAAGTTACATACACATGTATAGCTACTAATGGAACTTGTGATAAGAAGACTTATACAGAAGTGATTCCTAAGAAAGCTCATACATATGGTGAATGGAAAGTAGTTAAAGAAGCAACAGAGACAGAAGAA
>ERZ1673701.1029-NODE-1029-length-27459-cov-184.514159_pt1 | contig 27459 bp, 23 predicted proteins | sample MGYA00580231_ERZ1673701 | MGnify/ENA primary metagenome ERZ1673701 (study PRJEB41218, sample SAMN15661798) | gut metagenome | host: Homo sapiens | place: Canada: London | collected 2015-08-20/2019-03-30 | study: EMG produced TPA metagenomics assembly of...
CGTTGATTGTCACACGTCCCATGATAGGGACAATTCCGTTTCTCTCCTTGCTTCCGTTTACATAGAAGACTGTCTTGAATGTACTTCTCATAATTCCTTGCTTTTTGTTCTGTGCAAAATTAAATCATGAGAGTTGCATGGCAAATTCACAACCTGTGCAGAATTGAGAAGTAAAAACCGAAGCCGTTAAAAATGCTTATTAGAGCGTTTCTTTGAGGTAATGACTTGAAAGCGTTTCTACTTCTCAAATCCGCCATTTTCGCATTTCCTCACGAATGCCACAAAAAGCCAACGACTGCCACAACCACTTGAAACTCAAAACAAAAGCTCAAATCTGCTATTTTTTGCTTTTTTAGTCATTCTTTTTCCGAAAAAGCCTTTACCCGTTCCGTGTATTCGTCCGGATACAGTTTGTAGGAATGGGCATGGTCCACGCCCTCTGTAATCCACAGCTCTTTGGGAGCTGGTTTGGCCTCATAAAGCTTGTACACCATCCACGTCGGTACAAAGTCGTCGTTGTCACCGTGGATGAACAGCATCGGCTTGCGGCATTTCGCTACCTGCAACAAAGCCGATGCCTCCTGAAAGTTCCATCCGTTCTGTAGCTGGCAGATCCAGCTGGCCGTGTAGAGCAACGGGAAAGGAGGCAAGCCGAACAATCCTTTCAGTTCCTTGCTGAACTGGTCCCATACACTGGTGTAGCCGCAGTCTTCCACGAAGCAAGTCACGTAGTCGGGTGTTGCATCCCCCGACAGCATCATGGTAGTGGCCGCCCCCATGGAGATGCCATGCACCACCGCCTGCAAGGAATCACCGAACAAAGCCGGTGCCACGTCTATCCATTGCTTCACGTCCTTCCGGTCCAGCCACCCCATCTGGATGGCATCCCCTTCCGTCAGTCCTGCGTAGCGCAAGTCCGGCAGCAAGATATTACAGTCCAGCGAATGGTTGTAGAGATACCCGATGTGAAACATGCGGATGGCATTGTCCGTATAGCCGTGCACGATAATCGCCGTGCGGGCAGTAGGGCGGGAAGCGTGTGCATAAAACGCATGCATCCGGATGCCGTCGGGCGCGAGGATAAACGTATCCCGGAGCGCATGATGTTCCTCCAAACTGTCCAGCCATTGGACAATCTGAGGATATTCCTTTCGCATGAAAGTTTCAGATTCCACCATGTTTTTCCCCCGGTTTTCCGGGCGGAGCGCAAAATCAATCAGGTAGAGACCTCCCCCGACGACGATTCCCACGACCAGCAGTATCACGATGCCTGCCGACCAGAGGATTTTCTTTTTTGTGGTCATTGAAAATGGGTATTGAGTCCGTGGTTAGCTGTTCCAGATATCCCATGCCCCGAAAGCCTGCAACAAGAGCATTTCCAGCCCGTTTTTGACGATGGCTCCCTGGTCGCTTCCCTTCTTCATGAAAAGCGTGGTGTTCGGATTGTAGAGCAGGTCGTACAACAGATGCTGTGGAGTCAGCAGTTCGTAGGGGATATTCGGACACTCGTCGGCCTTCGGATACATGCCCACCGGCGTACAGTTCACAATCACCTTGTAGTCCTGCATGATTTCGGGTGTAATTTCTTCGTACGTAATAACTTCATCATTGTGTTTGCTGCGCGATACGAACAGCGTTTCCAGCCCCAGCTGTTTCAACCCTTGATGAATGGCTTTTGAGGCTCCGCCTGTACCCAGAATCAGCGCTTTTTTGTGGTAAGGTTCCAGCAAGGCCTCGATGGAACGGACAAACCCGATGATGTCGGAATTATAGCCAATCAGTTTGGGGCCCCCTTTGGTATGCTCTATTTTGATGACATTGACAGCCCCGATTGCCTGCGCGTCTTTGTCCAGTTCATCCAGATACGAAATCACTTTTTCCTTGTAAGGGATGGTCACATTCAGGCCCACCAGATTGGGGTTGGTCTTGATGATTTGCGGAAATTCTTCAATGGTCGGAATCTCAAAGTTCACGTATTCCGCGTCAATATTTTCTGAATGGAATTTTTCATTGAAAAAGTTCTTGGAAAAAGAATGTCCAAGCGGATAACCGATTAAGCCAAATTTTTTCATAAGGTTCAAAGATATTAGTTATTTTGTCGCAAAATAGAGTGTACATGTACCCATGGTCAGTCGTTTGAACTTTACCTCGCTGAAGCCGGCCTTCCGGATAATTTCCTGCATGACTTCTCCTTGGGGGAAAGCCTTGATTGATTCGGGCAGGTAAGTATAGGCGCTGCGGTCTTTCGAGAGCAGCCAGCCCATGGCCGGTATCACGAATTTGGAATAAAGTGCGTAACCCTGTTTCATGGGGAAATGTGCCGGTTCCGACAGTTCCAGAATGACGAGATGTCCGCCGGGCACCAGTACTCTGTACATCTCTTTCAGGCCCTTGTCCAGATGCTCGAAGTTGCGGATTCCGAATGCCACCGTGATGGCATCAAACCGGTTTTCGGGGAAGGACAGTGCCGTACAGTCTTCTTTCGCAAAAGAAATCTGTTGGTCGAGTCCCAGCTGTTTCACCTTCTCGCGTCCCACGTTCATCATGCCCTCCGAGATATCCGTACCAATCAGCTCGGCCGGTTGCAACATCTGGCAGGCCTGGATGGCGAAGTCGCCCGTGCCGGTAGCCACGTCCATGATGTGCTGGGGATGATAAGGTTCCAGCAGGCGGATAGCCTTCCGTCGCCAGCTTTTGTCGATGCCCCATGACATCAGGTGGTTCAGGTTGTCGTATGCCGGTGCGATGTGGTCGAACATTTTTTCTACCTGGGCAGCCTTGCCCTCTTTTTCGTTGTATGGCTTGATATTTTCTTGTGGGTAATGAGACATGCGTGGAAAGTTAAGATGGGACAATGTAATGGTGAATCTCCCTCTGCGAATGAAAGCCGTTTCATTCCGCAAAGGGAGATTAGGGTCAGATGCTTTTAAATTAAAGCAACAAATAGTCAGTTACGTTCTTTTCGATACGTTTGGCCAGGTTGTCTGTGTCACCTTTTACGAAGCTTTCGCCCGTGATGTGCTCAAACAACTCGATGTAGCGGTCGCTGATAGATTCCACGATGGCCGGAGTCATTTCAGGCACCTGCTGTCCTTCCTTGCCCTGGAAGCCGTTGGCCATCAGCCATTCGCGTACGAATTCCTTTGAAAGCTGCTTCTGCGGTTCTTCTTTTTCGAAGCGTTCCTGATAACCTTCTGAGTAGAAGTAACGGCTGGAGTCCGGTGTATGGATTTCGTCCATCAGGTAGATTTCGCCGTTGTGCTTTCCGAATTCATATTTCGTGTCTACCAGAATCAGGCCACGTTCAGCCGCCATCTGAGTACCGCGTTCAAACAACGCCAGTGTATATTTCTCCAGGATGGCATATTCTTCCGGAGTAGCCAATCCTCTGGCCAGGATTTCTTCTTTGGAGATATCTTCGTCGTGCATACCCATTTCGGCCTTGGTGGTCGGAGTGATGATCGGATGAGGGAACTTCTCGTTTTCTCTCATGCCTTCCGGCAGACGCACACCGCAGATTTCACGCACGCCGCTCTTGTAGGCACGCCATGCGCTTCCGCAAAGATAGCCACGTACAATCATTTCTACAGGGAATCCCTGGCACATCACGCCCACGGTAACCATCGGGTCGGGAGTAGCCAGTTTCCAGTTCGGGCAGATGTCTGTGGTAGCGTCCAGGAATTTAGCCGCAATCTGGTTCAGCATCTGTCCTTTATAAGGGATACCTTCCGGCAGCACGACATCGAATGCCGAGATACGGTCGGTAGCAACCATTACTAACTTTTCATCGTTGATGTTGTACACATCACGTACTTTTCCGTGATACACACTTTTCTGTCCAGGAAAGTGGAAGTCTGTTTTTGTTAATGCTTTGCTCATTGTCTTGTTATGTTTAGTAATGAATAGGATTCGTTATGTTCATGCCTGTGGAGTCTTTTCGGCTTCTCTGGCAGCGCGCAGTTGTTTTCTTTCCGCTTTCTCTTTTTCCTCGAATTTCTCGTAGGCTTCCACGATGCGGGTCACCAGCTTGTGGCGGACAATGTCTTTCTTGTTCAGTTCGATGAAGCTGATGCCTTTCACGTCTTTCAGGATTTTCATGGCCTGCACGAGTCCCGAAGTCTGCGAGGCGGGAAGGTCAATCTGCGTCATGTCGCCCGTCACAATCATCTTGGTGTTCATGCCCATTCGGGTGAGAAACATTTTGATTTGCTGGGTGGTGGTGTTCTGCGCTTCGTCCAGGATGACCACCGCGTCGTTCAGCGTACGTCCGCGCATGAAGGCCAGCGGTGCAATCTGGATGACGTTCAGTTCCATGTATTCCTTCAGCTTGGCCGCGGGAATCATGTCCTGAAGCGCATCATACAGCGGTTGCAGGTAAGGGTCAATCTTGTCCTTCATGTCGCCGGGCAGAAATCCCAGTTTCTCGCCCGCTTCCACGGCCGGACGGCTGAGGATGATTTTCTTGATTTCCTTGTTCTTCAGGGCCCGTACCGCCAGGGCGATGGCCGTGTAGGTCTTTCCTGAACCCGCCGGACCGATGGCAAAAATCATGTCATTCTTTTCGAATTCGCGCACCAGCTTCAGCTGGTTTTCACTTCTCGGAGTAATCGGCTTGCCCGTCACACTGAACACGATGGCATCACCCGTCTTTTCAATTTTCGGGGCATTGCCCTTCACGATGTCCAGAATCACTTCTTCGTTGAGCGAGTTGTACTGCACGCAGTGTTTCTCCAGAGCCAGGACGGCCTCTTCGAAAGCGCACATTTCCTCCTCGTCTCCCATGATTTTGATGACGTTTCCGCGCGCCACAATCCGCAGCTTGGGAAACAGGGCCTTGATCATCTGCATGTTGGCATTGTTCACGCCATAGAAAATCACCGGGTCAATATCTTCGAGTACGATATGTTTCTCTATCATTGAGTTTCTTCAGATTCGCTTGTATTTTATTTTTTGCAAAAATAATCATAACTTTTGATTGTAGAATGAGAAAGCAGAAGAAAATCTGCTTACTTCAGTTCTTTCATTTTGTAGCGTTCGCCGGTTGATTTTACCAGTTCCTGCAAGAATTCCTTGCTGTATCCCGGGCGGTCCAGCGGAGCCGTGTTGCCGGTAGCCGGGCGTTGCAACTGTCCGTTCTGCATGCGTTTCACGGCACCGTCGTTGTAGCGTACGATGAGGAATTCGCCCAGTTTCTTCCAGCTGTCTACAGCAGTCTGTGCCGTCATCTGCGTGTAGTTGGTCAGGAATTCCTTGGCTTTGGCCGGGTCTTGCTGATACAGTTTCAGGGCCGTGCTTTCAATGCCTTCCTGTGCCTGTGCATAAGTATCTTCCAGGCTGTTCTGCACGGTGCGCATGTCTTCCACCATCAGGTTGTAGCGCGGACGGATCATGTCGGCCACCCAGTTGTAAATCCAGAACGCGGAATCCCATGAGAAGGTTACGCAGTCACCGTGTCCCTGCTGGTAAGGATAAGGCACCTTGTCCGTGTTGCAGTACACCGGAGTGAAGACCGTCATGTTGGCGTCGTCCAGACCGAACCAGAGCACACCGCCGATGGCGTCGGGCAGGTTGGAACGCATCTGTGAAACGAACACGAAACCGCTCTGCTGGGTAGAGATGGGGCGTTCGTTGAAATATTCCTGTCCGTCCACCTTGAAGGTCAGCGGCGACAGGCGGTAAGGCATCTCGAAACAGCCGGCACCCATGTCCTTGGTGATGTCGAGCGGAGTACCTTCGTAGTGGTCACGCATGGCATGCTGGATGTCGCGTACCGAAATCTTCTGGTCCGGTTTCACGTAAAGCGGCATCGGCTCCTTGCTCTCGCCCTGGATATAAGAAAGGTAAGACTGTCCGGTCGCCTTGCTGAACATGTTGTAGAAGCTCCACACACGTGCCTCGCAGAAACGCAAGCCGCTGAAATCGAGCGGGCAGTAGGCATCGGCAAAGCTGAAGTCTTTGTTGTTGCCGCTGAAATAGCCTTTTTCGCGGGCAAAGGAAACCACGTCGGGTGCATACAGGCAGTTTTCCTTGTCGTTCATATCGAATTTGTGGATGCGGCTCTGGTTGGCATGAGCGGCAATGCAGTCGTCCGGAATACGGACAGCCACCCATACAGCCCCTTTCACGCCCGGTCCTTTTCCAATCATCTCCATGATCCAGGCTTCGTTCGGGTCGGCAATCGAGAACGATTCACCGCTGCTGTAGTAACCGTATTCTTTCACCAGGTCGGTCATGATTTTGATGGCTTCCTTGGCCGTGCGCGAACGTTGCAGGGCCACGTAAATCAGGCTTCCGTAGTCCATGATGCCGGTGCTGTCCACCAGTTCCGGACGTCCGCCGAAAGTGGTTTCCCCGATGGTCACCTGAAACTCGTTCGTGTTGCCGATGACGTTGTAGGTCTGTTTGGCTTCCTTGATTTTGCCCAGGTATTTGCCCGAATCCCAGTCGTAGATGTCGCGCATCTCGCCCGGTGCATGCTGGGCAGCCGGGTAGTGGCACAGGTAGCCGAACATGCCGTAAGAGTCGGCCGAGTAAGAAACGATGACGGAACCGTCGGCCGAAGCCTTCTTTCCGACAATGAAGTTGGTACATGCCCATCCGTTGGCAATACATGCTGTCAGCAGAAAGACAGCCAGCATTATTTTTTTCATTTTCATGTAGGTAGGTTGTTTATGATTTGAGTTATTGATTCTTTCAGAACTTGTATTCCTTGCGGGCCGTGTTTCCGCATTGGTCGGTCACGGTCACCTCGGCCTTGTGGGGAACTCCCTTTTTCACTTTTTCCGGGTCTTGTATCACCAGGATGCCTTTCTTCAGGCCGAAGAGGACAAACTTCCCGTCAATGTACACCTTGTAGGTGCCGATACCCGATTCGGCGTCGCTGATACGGAACCGGATTTGCCGGTTGCTGCGCCATCCGCCCTGTCCGACGGGAGTGATTTTCGGCGCCACGGTATCCACGTCGACAGAGAAGGTGCCGAGGGAACGTATCCGGGTCTTGACCCATCCGTTCTCGTATTTCCCGCCCATGGAACTCCGCCATTTGCCGGCCTTCTGCACGATGTAGTATTTCGTGGTGTCGGCCACCGGCTTGTGGCGCAGGCCGATGGACAAGTCGCAGTAGCTGTGGATAGGCGTCCGTCCGGCATCCAGCACATAGTCGAAGGCGATGTGCGAGCTGTCCCCCTTGACGCGAGTATGGAGCGGCACGTTGTCATATACGTAGTAGCGGGGCACCACCAGTTCCATACCCGGTTGCTGGATGACATTGGTCCGGTTCCAGTAAAGCATCTCGTCAACCTCTGGCTTGTAGGCGGGAATGTCCTGCCGTTTGCCCTTTATGGTAAATGCATACGTTCTGCGGTTGCCGAAATTGTCTTCCAGCACGTAGCGGAAATGATAGTCCCGTTCCTCGTTGATGTTTACAGCACCCCGGTTCTCATCCGTGCGGAGCAGTCGGAGACGGTTGCCGGGCAACTTATAGGAACGCATAATCAGCCGTCGCGTGCGGGTCAGCTCGTCGTAGTCCGTAAACCCGTTGATCATGCGGTTCTCGTCGGGCAGCACCCGGTCGGTCGTGCTGTTGAACACCTGTACCGAGTCCACATAAAGCGTGACCGAGTGTACGCCGTAGAAGTTCGAGGTACCGTCCATGTAATCCTTGGCGCTGATGCCCGTGTAGATTTTCCCCCACGCGTGGATGGGCTGTCTCAGGGCATTCACGTTGAGCAGTTTCTTTTGCGTGCTGCCGTTCACCACACCCTCTCCCTGAATCGGATAAATGCCGATGAGGCTGGCCACGGGCGCCTTGCTGTCTTTCAGGAAACGCTTGAAATAAGGCATGGGGTCAATGTATTCCCCCGTTTCCGTCTGCCGCAGCTCCAGGTGCAGGTGAGGTCCAGCCGAAGCCCCCTCGTTGCCGCTCAGGGCAATGATATCCCCCTTCTTCACCGGGAACTGTCCGGGTTGGAATTTCAGGTCGCAGGTAAACGTTTCGTGCGCATACTGGTACTGGCGCACGTAAGCCTGTATGTTCTTGGCAAATGAAACCACGTGTCCGTACACCGAAGTCAGTCCGTTGGGATGGGTGATATAGAGAGCCTGTCCGTATCCTCCGTGCAATACCGCCACACGCGATACATAGCCGTCGGCAATGCAATAAATGGGTTTGCCGGTTACCCCTTGTGTCTTGATGTCCAGTCCGTTGTGGAAATGATTGGGGCGCAGCTCGCCAAAGTTGGCGCTGAGCAGAATCGGAAAGTCGAACGGAGAACGGAAGTAGTTGTCGGTGACATTCTGGGCCTGTCCGGAGAGTACCCCCGCCAAGGCCAGTGCCAGTATCATTTTTTGTCTCATTTTTTCGTATTTGTTAAGCGGTTACAAAGATATTAAGAAATCCCGAAGCTGCAATCTTTTTGGAATGACTCTAAAAAATACGTCGTTTTTTATTAGGATAATTTATCCGAATGGTCTATTTTTGTCAGTGTATTGATATGCAATTTATTATTTATTAAACAGTATAATCATGGAAAACAATGAATTAATTCAACAGTGTACTGAGAAAGCTCAGACATGGCTGACGGCTGCCTACGATGCCGAGACACAGGCTGAAGTGAAACGCATGCTTGAAAATCCCGACAAGTCGGAATTGATTGATGCCTTCTACAAAGACCTTGAATTCGGTACAGGTGGTTTGCGCGGCATCATGGGAGCCGGTTCCAACAGAATGAATATCTACACGGTAGGTGCCGCTACACAGGGCTTGGCCAACTACCTGAACAAATGCTTTGCCGGAAAGAAAGATATCTCGGTAGTGGTAGGTCACGACTGTCGCAACAACAGCCGCAAGTTTGCGGAAATTTCTGCCGACATCTTCACGGCCAACGGCATCAAGGTTTATCTGTTCGATGACATGCGTCCTACACCAGAAATGTCATTTGCCATCCGTCACCTGGGCTGCCAGAGCGGTATCAACATCACGGCTTCACACAACCCGAAAGAATACAACGGTTACAAGGCTTACTGGGATGACGGTGCACAGGTACTGGCTCCGCACGACAAGGGCATCATCGACGAAGTGAACAAGATTTCCGGCGTGAGCGAAATCAAGTTCCAGGGCAACAAGGAACTGATTCAGATTATCGGCAAGGAAATTGACGACGAATACCTGCGTCAGGTTCACACCTTGTCTATCGACCCGGAAGTGATCAAGCGTCAGAAAGACCTGAAGATTGTCTACACGCCGATTCACGGTACCGGTATGAAACTGATTCCGCAGTCACTCAAATTGTGGGGCTTTGAAAACGTACATTGCGTGGCCGAACAGATGGTGAAGAGCGGCGACTTCCCTACAGTGGTATCTCCTAACCCGGAAAATGCGGAAGCACTGACATTGGCCATCAAGTTGGCCAAGGAAATCGATGCCGATATCGTGATGGCTTCCGACCCGGATGCCGACCGCGTGGGTATGGCTTGCAAGGACAGCAAGGGCGAATGGGTATTGATTAACGGTAACCAGACCTGCTTGATTTTCCTGTACTACATCATCAAGAACCGTATCGCCATGGGTAAGATGAAAGGCAACGAGTTCATCGTGAAGACCATCGTAACTACAGAGCTGATTAAGAAGGTGGCCGACAAGAACCACATCAAGATGCTCGACTGCTACACTGGTTTCAAATGGATTGCCCGTGAAATCCGTCTGCGTGAAGGCAAGGAACAATACATCGGTGGCGGTGAGGAAAGCTACGGATTCCTGGCTGAAGACTTCGTACGTGATAAAGATGCCGTTTCTGCCTGCTCACTGCTGGCTGAAATCTGCGCATGGGCCAAAGACCAGGGCAAGACCTTGTATGACATACTGATGGAAATCTACGTAGAATACGGCTTCTCACTGGAAGTGACTGTCAACGTAGTGAAACCGGGTAAGACGGGTGCCGATGAAATCAAGGCCATGATGGAAAACTTCCGTGCATGTCCGCCGAAAGAACTGGGTGGCTCGGAAGTGGTTCTGGTAAAAGACTACAAGACCTTGAAGGCTACCGACAACACCGGAAAAGCTACAGACCTGGATATGCCGGAACCTTCCAACGTGCTTCAGTTCTTTACAGCCGACGGTACAAAAGTTTCTGTACGTCCTTCCGGCACAGAACCTAAGATTAAGTTCTACATGGAAATCAAGGGCGAAATGCATTGTCCGAAGTGCTATGCAGGTGCATTGGCCGACGCCAAAGAAAAAGTAGATGCAGTAAAGAAATCTTTGGGCATTTAAGATGCGGGGCGTGTGAGTGCGCCGCCAGAGATGATTTGAAATAAGGAATGTCATTCCCGCGAAGGCTTTCAGGAGTCTTTCTTGCTTCGGGAATGACATTCTTTTTTTGTCAGAATGTTTGCTGTTTTGAGAAATTCCTGTCAAAAAGGACGGAATTGACGGGTTTTGCTAACCGTGTCTGGCGGCAAAAAGCCTCTTCTGTGCAGCCGTCTTTTGGAACCCGAAAACCTCATCTGCCTCACAGGGGTCTATAGAGGGGGTAGAAGGGGAGTGAAACGGTCGTCCCGGGAGAATAAAAATGAAAATCCGGAAAAATCGCTTTGACGTTCGGAGGCAGACGCAAAGGCGTTTCACTCCAAACGTCCTTGCGTTTTCCGGCAAACGCTTAGGAGCTTCCGGACAAACGCACTTGTGTCTTTTTTGTAAGCCTTAAAATGAAGATTTTTGAGGACTTTATTTTCTATTTCAAGCGTGAATATGAAATTTTTCGGCGTGACTGAATGAATGTTTATTTCGTTTCTTTGTGTTCTTTTTGTTGCTGAAACAGCTTTCTTGTTTTCTTCATCTCCTATTTTAGGGAGCTTTCTTTTCTTCTTGAATTTGCGGAGCTTCTTCTCCTGCACAGTTTGTACACGAAGATTGACCTGAGGGCCGAATTTCCTTTTCTGAAGAAGAAAAAATGAGCAAAATGACAGTTGCTTTCAAAAGAAAAAGTTATTTTTGTATGTGTGCATCTAAAAAGTCAAATTGTAAGATTGTATCAAGATGAAGTACCCAATAGGAATCCAAAGTTTCGACCAGTTGATAGAAGACGGCTATGTTTATGTGGATAAAACAGATTTGGTTTACAGTCTGGTAAAGGAAGGCAAGATTTACTTCCTCAGCCGTCCGCGTCGTTTCGGGAAGAGTCTTCTTGTCTCTACCTTGAAGAACTATTTCTTAGGAAGGAAAGAACTGTTCAAAGGGTTGAAGATAGACGCGCTGGAGAAGGACTGGAAAGTCTATCCCGTATTTCATCTTGATTTCAACGGAACAGATTTCACGCTTCCCGGCGAACTGGAAAGAAAGCTCGGTTATTACATTTCTTTATGGGCTGACCAGTATGCTTTGCCCGAAAAAAGCCGTAATTTGGGGCTGGGCGATTTCTTTGCCGAGGTCATTCGTGCGGCCCATGAGCATACCGGGAGGAGGGCCGTTGTCCTGATTGATGAATATGACAAACCCATCTTGGACGTGTTGGATACAGACGCTTCCTTGGAAGAGCGGAACCGGAATACATTGAAAGCCTTTTATTCCGCTTTCAAGAGTGCCGACGAGCATCTTCAGTTTGTATTCCTGACCGGGGTGACGAAGTTTTCGCAGGTGAGTGTGTTCAGCGGTTTCAACCAGCCTTTCGACATTAGTATGCACGGCAAGTATGAGACGCTATGCGGCATATCTCAGGAAGAACTGGATGCTACTTTCCGGGAGCCGATGGAGGCCATGTCGGAGGTGTACCGTTGTTCGTATGATGAAATGCGGGCGATGCTTAAAGCACAATATGACGGTTATCATTTCAGTAAGAAATTGTCTGATGTATATAATCCGTTCAGTCTTCTTAATGCGTTTGCTGCGATGGATATATCTGATTATTGGTTCAAGAGTGGTACGCCGACTTATCTTATCCGGCTGCTGTCTCACACCGACGAGAATATGAACGAAATCACGGGCAAGTACTATTCTGCGGAAGAGTTCATCGACTACAAGGCCAACGTGGAACAGCCGTTGCCGATGATTTACCAAAGCGGCTACTTGACGATAAAGGATTTCGATCTGGAAGAAAACACCTTCCTTTTGGATTATCCGAATAAGGAGGTGAAGCGTGGCTTTCTTACGATGGTGGCTTCCAGCTATTTTTCGAATGGAGATACTCCTTCATGGATAAGAAACGCAGTGACATGCCTTAAAAAAGGAGAGTTGGACGATTTCCGTACAAGTCTTACTTCCTTTTTAGCCAGTATTCCGTACACCATGCGCCGTAAGGAAAATGAGCGTGAACGGGAGCGTTATTTCCACTACACGTTCTATCTGTTGATGCGCCTTATCAGCGTGTATACGGTATATACGGAAAAGGTGCAGAGTCACGGCAGGGTAGACTGTATCGTGGAAACTCCAGACTTTGTGTATATATTCGAGTTTAAACTGGATGGAACAGCCGAAGAAGCTCTGCGTCAGATTAAGGAAAAAGGCTATGCGCGGGAGTACGAAGCAGACCAGCGTAAACTCTATAAAATAGGAGCAGTGTTCTCATCTGAAACAGGTACGATAGCAGATTGGCGAACAGAGTAGCATCATAGGATGGAAGAAATAAAAGAACTCGATTTTGAGAGATCGCTAATGTCAGTTTTCGGATTCGATTGTTGGTCCCATTGATGCTTATAATTGTAGGATGAGAACTTTAATGGCAAAGCTGTAATAATCAATTATAAAGAAGTTTTAATGCGATGCTTAAATTGAAAGCAATAAAGACATTCAGCCACTTCAGCCTTACCAGAAAGGAGAGAATCATAAATATCTGTATAAATATGTTCTCAGCCTATAGACCCCTGGTATAAATGTAGCAACTGAAGTGAAATAATTTGCTTCTCTGTAGTGGTCTTTGCTGGATATCTGATAGTTGATAGGAAACAAACAGTAAGTAGTGGAGAATTATTGGAAGATTGCTGGGGTTATTCCTGTATCTTTTGAAATCCTTTTTGAATTGTGTTGAATAGCGTAGTGTCTTTATTCTTCACAGGATTTTATAAAGGCTTCCAAGCTGCTGGTGTTTATGGTGCCAGCATATTTCCCTGTACGTGCTTCCTTGATGGCCGCTTTTGTTTCTTCGTTCGGTTCTGAATAGACAGCATCCATGAGCATGCTTTCCACGTAGTTATTCAGGCTTCTGTTGGCTTTTTTGGCTTCTTCCTGTAAGACCTTTAGCAAGTCTTCACGCAACCGAAATGAGGTCTGTTTTCTTATTACTGCTTCCATTTTCTTATGTGTATTACATTGTATTGCAAATGTAATACAATGTATTGTATTTTACAGTGTATAAAGGATTTAATTTTTGTCTGAACTGGTAGCTGCTATATTAATCAGCCATTCATACTATCACTTCTTTATTTCAGCAAAAGACTTTAGAAACCGATATTCCAGATTCTGTGGTGTTTGCATTACAAGATGGAACTCATGTTTATCATCTTCCTTTACACAGGCGGAATAATGCTTATTTTAAAGATGGAGATAAGAATATTTATCTCAGCTTAATTCTTGAGAAATATCCATTTCCTTCTGATTCCTTGCACTATGCCTGGGATAAGCAGTTGGCATTATCCGATATAAAAGGTAAAACAGGGGTATGTTCCAGAATAACCGATTTGTCGGGAAAAGTTTCAACCTTTGCTTCGGGAGCACTGGAAAAGTTTGCTCCGTCGGATAGTCTGGTCTCCACCTATTTGGGGTATCGTCTGGAGATGGAATTATCCGGTTATATTTCTTATTCCTGGTGGAGTCTTCTACCGGGCGGAATGGTTATAACGGTTGTCCTTCTTTGGTGTATGTATATTTTTTTCTGGTTGTTTTACGACAGACTGAATCAGTTGGTTTCGAAACGAACTGTGGTAGTGGAAAAGATAGTCGAAAAAGCGCCACTTCCTGTCAAATCACGCAATAAGACCAGACATATAAAGGCCCGTGTCTACAGATTGGAGCACGATGTGTTTTTTGATGCCGAACAGCGTTTGTTTTGTGATGGTAACGGTGTCATTGAGAAACTTTCCCCTGCCATGTCTGTGCTGTTGGAGCACTTTCTCAAAGCATCCGACCACACATTGACCAAATATGAGATTTATCAGATTATGGGTAAAGACCTTGAAGAATATTCATTGGACAGCTTTTATAAAATGATTGAACGCTTTAGGAAGAAGCTTAAACAATTCTCATCCGTTACGTTGCATAGTGACGGAAACGGAGCTTATCGTCTGATTCTCCCTTTGGAGCCAACTGACATGAACTGACATTTATTGATTGCATGTGTCTGTATTATAGTGGATTGTGTTTCTTGTATGGATTGAGGTCCTGAACAATTTTTATAAAGACAATTTTTATACTTAATTTCGTCATGACAAAATTTTAAATGTAATTAAGATGAAAAGGATATCGGTTTTTCCTAAGAAGACAGAATACGATTTTTTGGGGGGGGTAACGAATAGGTCACTCTAAACCTATGGAAATAAAGTATTGTGAAGGAAATCTTTATGAATATTCAGAAATATGTAAAATGTAGAATTGATACTTTTTGTAATTTAGCAACAAAAGGACCCAATCATGAAAATAAGAACCCATATAATTATCATAATCTGTACTACTTTAATGACTGTAGGATGCAGCCAGAATCATAAAGTAACAAAGCAAACGCCAGAACTCGCAAAGGCGGAGGAGGTGATGTTTGACCATCCCGACAGTGCGCTGCACATATTGGAGTCCATGCCGATTCCGTCTGCACGTAAAGACAAAGAGAATCATGCGCTGTGGTGCTTGCTGACCTCACAAGCAAAGGTGAAGCTGATAATGAAAATTCCTTCCGATTCGCTTGTGAAGATAGCGTACGATTATTACAAGTCTACGGATAATGCCCGTAGAAAAGCAATGTCCGCCCTTTACATGGGTGATATAAACTATGAGCTTGGCAATATAGAGGAAGCCATGCAGTATTATCTAGAAGGCAAAACAGAAGTAGAGAAAACAGAAGATTATAAAACCGGATATCTTATTATGTCTTCTTTGGGAAAACTATATTTATATCGTAGACTCAATGCATACGCACTTGAAGCATGTACTATAGCATACGATTATGCAGTGAAGGATTCCAATAAGCGGTATCAGATGGGGGCATTACAATATCTGGCCAGATGCTATTGTATCTTAAATGAACTCCCCAAAGCTATTGAAACCTATCAGAAATGTAGCGATATAGCCGTTGAATTAGGACTTAATAATAAAGCATATTATTATGACATCCAGACGGAAATAGCTCTTGTTTATAAAAACAGTTCACAGTTCTTACAATCATTGGAAATCCTGAAATCCTTTCCTGTCAAATTCCAGTCATCATCATTGATTGGAAAAAATTATTTCTATCTCAAGCAATATGACTCAGCTTACTTCTATCTTAATAAAGCATTGCTCACCGATAATATCTATACAAAAGCTTCCGTATATGAGTTTTTGTACAAATTTGGGAATCAGCCCAAATATCGAAAATATTTGACAAGCTATTGTGATTCATTGCTATTCTATAACGACTCTATAATAACCCTTAACAAGAGTAAGGAGATTATAGCATACAAGGAGAAATATGAGAATGAAAGACTGACAACGGAAAAGCAAAGGTTAGAACTGGAAAAATCCAATATCACTTATTGGTGGATGTTTACTATAGTAATAGTTCTGTTATTGGGTATTTTACTTATTTATATTTATCTGCACAAACGAATTGCTATACATCAGAAAGAAGAAAAGTTAACCCGTTTAGCCTTGCAACTACATGATAAAGAATTAGAAGTTGAAAAGAACGAATCATATATTGCAGAACTTCAGTCACAGTTCGAGCAGAACAATAAGAAAGAAGAACTTTATATTGAGCAGGTAGAGGCACTTAAGAAGCTGAAAAAGGAAAATGAGCGTTTGTCGTTGGAGAAAAATATGCTACATGACAAGATTGCTTCCTATTCCATCTCAGGTCATGAACTGTCTGATGTAAAGACTTTATCTGACAGAGTTCTGTTATTGGAAAAGAGGGAAAAAGAACTATGCTCTTTGCTGTTGACGCAAGCACCATTCTTACGTAAACTTCATCTGCAACCTGTCTATTTGAATGAAACAGAACTGAAGGATGTGTGTAAAATAGCTGACAATATTTTTCAGAAATTTACACAACGTTTGTCGAAAGAGGTGTCTGTCCTTAGCGAACATGAAATAATATTATGTAGTTTAATCAAACTCCGTTTTTCCATTACTGAAATTTCTATTTTCTTGAATATAGCTCCAGCCTCAGTATCCAGGAGTAAATTACGTATAAAGAATAAGATTTGTTCAGTGTTTGGTGAAAATCTGAAGGAAAAAAGTCTTGATGTCTGGCTTTGGGAATATTGATGAATGCATTTGTCTATTTATGAGAGCCTGATTATTTTGTAAATACTTAATATACAAGTAGTTCTTTTCCTTTTGGTTTAGAAGCCTGTCTATCTTATATCTATACTTTGGGTCGGTTTGTAATCATATAAATATCTATTTTTGAGATGTGTTTTTGTTTTATGGATTGATGCTATATTTTATTTGTAAGGTATCCTTTTTAATGACAGGACACATTTGAGAAAACAGAAAATAGTTTTGATATATTTAATCATGAAAGTGCGTATGAAAAAGATTTTTTTAGTTTTTATATTTTGAATCTGCCTGTATTCCGGTTCTGTGTGGATAAGGATGACAGGGCGATATATGCATTTTCAAATAATCCAGACCCAGTTCTTGTAAAATTTTCTTTACCCTGATTGAGTATTCCGTTATTTTTAAATTGATTTGATTAATGTATAAATATGTTTTGCATATAATATTTTTAGCCTGTCTGGTATCTTGCAAGCCCGACAAGGGAAAAGACGTGTCTGAAATAGACTTGCATCATTCAGTAGTGCTTGATGAAGACCAACTGTTGTTGGGTAAAGTAAAGGACATGTCCTGGGAGAATGATTCGGTGCTGGTCATCGTAGACTCGAATCAGGATGGTTTCCTTCATTTCGTACATCTTTCAGACAGGAAGGTGTCCGAATATGGCAAAATCGGGCAGGGGCCGGATGAGTTTCTGCTTGTCGGTGCTGTTTATCCGGATATGAACAATCGTTCGATTCTGTTTGACGTGAGCAAGAAGGAATGTTTCATGATGCAGCATGGGGATGAGGGAATCTCATTCCGATCTTTGTTCTCTTTAGCGGACTCTTTGATTTGCTTTGAGATGCTGCCGCTGCAGCACGACCGTTATATTGTAACCGGCTTGCATAAGCACAACCGTTTTACCGTTTTGGACGGCAATGGAAAGAAAGTAGGTGATTTTGGTGAATATCCTTATCGGGATGAAGAAGAAAGGAAGTTAGACGGATTTGTCCTTGGTGATGTGTATCAGGGCAAACTGGCAGCCAGTCCTCACCGTAACCGTTTTGTGCAGGCCATATACAAAGCCAAGATTCTGACTTTTTATGAGCAGTCCGGTGAGCACTGGAATCTTGTCAAAGAGATTCAGGAATCGTTTCCAAAATATAAATATAATAGTCCGGCAATAGAAACGGACACTCCTGTAGGCTATCTGGATGTGTGTGCCACTGAGAAGTATGTATATGCGCTTTATTCCGGAAAAAACTACCGGGATGATAAGGATGCGGCATTCAGCGGTTATACGATAGAAGTTTACGGATGGGACGGTACGCTACAGAAACGTTATCAGTCGGATGTGCCATTGAAGGTAATCGAGGTATCCAAAGATGACGGTAGTTTGTATGCGATAGCCTATCATCCGGACCCGGTTCTGGTTCGGTTTCCTTTGAATTTATGAAGAGATAAATCTTTTGATTCAATTTTTACAATTATTCTGTTAAGATGCTTATGAAAAATCGAGTTTTTCTGTATTTGTTTTTTATGCTTGTCCTTGTCGGCTGTCAAAAATCTGAAAGCATGGAAGATTTTGATGCCCTGTTCACTCATAAGAAAAGTGTGCTTGTTAAGGACTGTTTGTCGGAAGAGCTTATTATGGGCAGGCCTTTCTATATGATATATGCTGATTCTTCTGTCATTTTTTATGATGATCTGGGAGACAGTCTGTTTACGATGGTCGATCTGTCAGACAATAAACGTATCTACCGGTTTGGGGAAAGAGGACAGGGAAGTCGGGATTTCCTGCAGGTAGCTTCCTTGCAAAAGGATAAGGCCGATTCGTGTGTCTGCGTATATGACTATTATAAACATAGTCTGATACGGATAAATCTGGAAAATGTGAAGAAGGGGTTGCCGTATTATACTAAAATAACCAGTGATACGATTAACAGCATTGACATGTTATTATCGAAGTATAATAACACATTTGTGGGGCTGGGATTTTATGAGAAAAGCATGTTTGCGTTGATCGAAGGGGGAAGCGATGAAAAGTATTTTTATGAGTATCCTTACAGAGATGATAAAGAAAAGAAGATAGACAACCGTTTAAGAGGAATGGCCTATCAAGGAATGTTACGCTCAAAGCCTTCTTTGGATAAGTTTGTCTATGCCATAAATTTTGCTCCTATTTTTATGCTGTGTTCTGTACAGCCGGAAGCGATAGTCAGAACATACCAGTGGGTCGGAGGATATCCTATATACAGGACTGAAGAGAATGAAAAATATCGTACCGCTCCTATGAGTGCGGAAAACAAGATGGGATTTATCAGTGCTTATGCTACGGACAGATATGTTTATCTGTTGTATTCGGATAGGACGTTGAAAGACTATAAGGAAAAAGCCTTTATGGGAAATGTGATATATCAGATAGATTGGGATGGTAACCCTGTGAGCAAATATGAAACGGATTTGCCATTGTTGCAAATATGTGTATCCAATTCTGATGATATGGTTTATGCGATAGCCAACAGAGAGGAGAATCTGTTGGTGGAGTTTGCTTTATCTGGTGGAAACGAATAAGGTTTTTTGAAATGAATCAGCATGCTTCTCTTCATTTCGTACATCTTTCTGACAAGAGGGTGTCGTTCTATGATGAGAAACAATGCATACGGAATTTGATACCTGATTTTATATATTGAAAAATATGAATCGAATATTTATAAACTGTTTTCTTCTTGTTTTATTGGCAGGTTGCGGTTCATCATCTACAGAAACTGAGATTGTATCCCAAACCTTGCAACATGAGACAATTAAAATACCCGATTTGTTATTGGGATCTCCTGGTGGTATACAAAAAATGGGTGACGGTTTGCTGATTATGGATTATAAGTCGGATTCAATGTTGCATTATGTGAATTTGAAACAGAAGAAATATGTAGGACAATTTGGAGCAAAAGGTCAGGGTCCGGATGAATTTATTCACCCAACAAGCCTTCAGCCTTATGATGATAAAACGGTATATGGATACGATGTAATGAAACGGGAAATTAAGATGATGGAATGGGACAGTCTGAACAATCGGATGAAAAGTTCCACTGTGAAAAAATGGACGGATGCATGGAGTTTTGATGTCATTCCTTACGGGCAGGATCAATTTGTAGGTAATGGCTGTTTCAATGATTCGATGTTTGCTGTTTTTGACAACCAAGGAGTTCCTATCGATAGAGCTGGAGAATATCCATGTAAGGATGAGAATGAGAGAAAAATATCCGTTTTTAATCGTGCGTTGGCGTATCAAGGAACTATAAGGGTGACTCCTAAAGGCCGGTTGGCTTTTGCTACCATGTGTGCCAAGATGCTGTTTCTATACGAGATTCATGACAGTCACTTGGTACGGAATAAGGTTGTGATAGACCGTTATGCAGACTATAAACCTGATTATAGTGGAGGACAGGCTTCCTATTCTGTGGTTCATAATGGGAAACTTCCTGTCTGTTATCGGGATTTATCGGTGACTGAATCCCGTATTTATGCACTTTATTCCGGTCGCTCTTTTAAAGATTATGGTTTGGCAGAATGGGAATGTGGCTATATTTATGTCTATGACTGGGCAGGAAATCGGTTGGCTTTGTTTCAGCTCGACTTGCCTTTGCTCTGTTTTTGTGTAGATGAACAATCGGGCATTATTTATGGCATTGCCAATAATCCAGAGCCGACATTGGTATGTTTCCCTTTGCCTCAGTCTTGAATAAAGTAGGTTCATCTATTATTGGATTTAGTAAATCGGGATTGGTCGCTTCATGTGTGAATAACGAAAGAAAGTCAACAAACAAAATTTAAAGTAAAATGAAAAAGAATATCTTGAAATTAGTTTTCGCATCCGTATCTGCTTTGGTTGCTGGTTATAGTGTATATGCTTCACAGTAGAAAGTTGGGCACCTTGCTGTCATTCAATTTGGACGGAACTTCTGATAAGGCCTATAAGCTTCCTGTACCTGTGTTTACATTTAACAAACAGGACCTTATATGATCTGAGTTTTGTACCTGAATATCATTTGGCAAGGTATTCGTTTTAATGACAGGACACATTTGAGAAAACAGAAAATGGTTTTGGTATATTTAATCATGAAAATGCGTATGAAAAAGATTCTTTTTTTAGTTTCATTATGTCTTTTGTGCGGGTGTCAGCGGAAAGAATCGCCTATGGCCCTGTATGGTTTCAACGTGGCCGAGCAGGTTCGTTTTCATCCGGTCAAGAGTGATTTCCTCTTTAAGCCGACCGCTATTGAGGTCTTTGATTCACTGGTTTTGGTTCATGACCCTGTAGAGAATAATACGTATACATTGTTCCGCCTCGGTGCATCTTCCCCGTTGTTATCTGGAGGACAAAAGGGTTCAGGACCCGATGATATCTTATATGGACAATTTATTGACAAGATAAATGAGAAGGAATTTCAGGTGGTTGACATTGCGGGCAGAAAGACAATGGTCTATAATCTGGACTCGATTTTGCAGACACGTACATTTCGCCCCGTCCGTTCTTTCTTCTATAGTGAAGCTGAGTCTCAAAAAGTGGAGGGGATGCAATATGCATATTATGTGGATGACAGCCAGAAAATAGGATTGGGAGACAGCAAGTATGGGAAATATTTCTGCCTGGCACAAGACACCATCACTTATTTCGGAAATTATCCCGAAGAAGAAGGCATGAAGATGTCTCCGTTTTATCTGTATCAGGGCGTGTTGCATATAAATGACCGTCGGGATAGGATGCTGTATCATTCCCCGATAGGATATTATTATGAATTGTTTGCCAGAGAAGGGGGTACCTGGAAATCCTGCTTCAAGGAATATAAACCTACGGAACACACGGAGGATGCCGTAACGGAAAATACTCCGATGGGAATTTGTTCGGCTGATCTGGATGACGAGTTTGTATATTTGCTGTTTTCCGGCCGTACAGGAAAGCAATTTCCCGAAGAGACTTTTCTTGCCTCTCACATCTTGGTCTTAAATACCCGCGGAGAAAAAATCAAGAGCCTTGAAACAGACAGGCTTAACATCTCAATAGCTGTTGCGGGTAAACAACGGCGTATTTATGCCATAGCCAAGAATCCGGAAACGGGAGAATATGAGGTAGGGTATTATCCTTTGACAAAATAAATAACTGTAGATGAGAATCATGTAATCAGTGACTCTCCAGAATATCAAATTTTAATACGGTAGGATGAGAACTTTAATGGCAAAGCTGTAATAATCAATTATAAAGAAGTTTTAATACGATGCTTAAACTGAATAACAAACTTATTATTTTATTGTACTTACTCTGTCTCACAAACTGTACAGATAAAGGTTTGTCTGATATTGATACGGATTTCCCAATGAGTTCAGTAATCATGTCGGCAGATTCCATAAATCTGGAAGAAAAGGGACTGTTACTGCCTTTTTCCGTTTCCTATATTGATTCATGTTTTATTTTTTCTAACATTCGCATAAAAGATCGTCTTTCTATATGGAATCAAAAAACCAACGAGGTGATCAATACTGCTCATATAGGTAACGGACCTAACGAAATCATACAGTATTTGCCTGTATCCAATAACATGAGTGAATTTCTATTTGCAGATAGAATTAAAGGAAAAATCTTCAAGTTGGACCTGAATAGTTATGAGTACAAAGAGATTATACAGATTAATGAATCTATAAATCGTTTTTATTCATTGGCAATGCTTGACTCTACTTCAATCATAGGCACAGGAATGTTTGAACAAGGACGCTTTCTGATATACAACATTGCTGATAGCACTTATGTTTATGAAGACGAATATCCAAGCAATAAAGACATTCAGCCACTGCAGCCTTACCAGAAAGCGGCATTGTACGCTGGTACTTTAATAGGGGTGCATCCGGATAAAAATAAATTCGTTGCCGCATATAAAGGACTAATAGATTTTTACAATATTGATGAATCCTACAATCTATCACCTTCGGCGCATAGATATTATCATTTCCCTCAATTTGCCATTCCTGAGGAAGGACCTGTTATAGCCCACAGGAAAGAGGAAGCGGTAGGCTTTTTATCATTGTCGTATGATTCATCATACGTCTATTTATTATATTCAGGTTCGTCTTTGTTGGATAAAGGTAGTTCAGCCTATACTGGCAACATTATACTAGTTTACAATTGGGAAGGAATGCCAGTCAAACGATATGTTTTAAATCACAGTGTTATTTCCATACATATTAATAATAATATGTTATGGTGCATAGGGGAAAATCATAAATATCTGTATAAATATGCTCTTAGCCTATAGTATCTCTAGCATAAATGTAGCGACTAAAATGAACTGTTTTCTTCTGTTTTATTGGCTGGTTGCAGTTCATCTTCTACAGAAACCTAACAGTGAAATATAAAGCCGAGGAGCCTGGTGATTTCTGGCGTACTATAACAATATATAACAATATCCCCGAGAAGTCCTTTACTTTGGGCTTTTGAGGAACAGTCAAAAATAAGAGATAAAAAAGAGTGGAGATATGAAACCTAATGTCTAGCAAACCTTTGTATCCATATCCCACTCAGTGTTAAACCCATCCAATTGAAGAAAGGAGGTGTTACCGATGCAAAGGTAATTATTATTTTGAAGCACTACAAATCGGGGATTTGTTGCTTTTCGGAGAGTTAAGAACTTGAGATTTAACATAAAAATACAACTACAAATGAAAAAGAATTTTATAAGAACTGCATTCGTTGCAGTATTCGCTTTAATGGCCGGTTATAGTGTATATACATCACAACAAAAGTCTGAAATGTCAGATTTGGCTATGGCTAACGTAGAAGCATTGGCTGGTGGAGAGAGCGGTACAAATACAACATGGTCATGTAGAGGAAGTGTTAATAAATGTCATGCCAAGTGTGGGTTATGTGGGACTGAAATAGGCCCCTCTAAAGGAACTTTAACGGGAAGTCATTCTTGTTCTTTGTGAAAATAGAGTGATGTCATACTAGTATTATAGTGTATTTATGAAAATGAAGAAGCTGTTTTTTTACTTGCTTTTATTGGTGTTTCTGAGCACTGCTGGATGTGCTAAGAAGAATGCGTCGGTCTATTATTCCAATGGTATCAAATCGGATAGTATTTGCACCGTGGAAGCTCATACATTGAACGACTCTTCCATATGGCGTTTCCCTTTGCAGATGGAATGTACAGACTCTTTACTCGTGATACTGGACTATATGGATGATTGTTATTTTCATGTGTACACATTGTCCGGGAATCCGAAAGGGAAGTTTGCCCGTAAAGGGCAAGGACCTGGCGAACTTTTGTCAGCCAATCAATTTCATTTGTCGCCAGGGAAAGACACGCTTTATGTTTACGATGGCGTTTCGCGCAAATTGGTAGCATATAATCTGGACACCAATCTGGAAAGAGACTGGTCTTTTACCGAGTATAAGATGGATTACAGCATTCTTCCTCCGTCTGAAATACCTTTTATCATATACGATTTGCTTCCGCTGGGAGGAAACCTGTTTTTACTCAAGGCTAACCAGCCTAAGTTACGTTATGGCTGTATCGATTTAGCCACAAAACAAATAACATCCGTGTATAAGGATTTCCCGTCTGAATATGTAACCGGTAATGCGGAGGAAATCTGGTCTGTATTTAGCAGTGACACGCGCACATTCTTTAAACCTGATTATGCAAGGATGTTCAATGCCACTTATATTGGCGGAATATTGGAATTGTTTAGTGTAGGACCAGGCTGGAAATTGACCATGGATACGACTTTATGTATTTATGAACCAGTCTACGGATTGGCAGAAGGAGCTGTCCCGGCATTTGTCGTAGGTAACGAGAAAACCCAGTTGGGATTTGAAGATGCTTATGCGGGAGACGAGTTTGTTTATGCGCTGCTACATAAGGAAGGAGATGCGATGGAGCCTGAATCGGTCATTTTGTTTGACTGGCATGGGAACGTTGTTAAGGAAATACGGACTGGTCAACGTTTGGCACGTTTTTGTGTGGACGAGACGCATAATGTCATTTATGCACTGGCGTTGGATGAAGAAAACGGTTATAAGTTGGTACGTATTTGCAGTGATTTAAATACGTATTTCATGTGACTTTAATAATCTTTTTCATGTCCGATTGTTTTGAGTTGTTTCATATTTTACTTAATCTTGAGTTTGTAAAAAATCAGATGCTTGTATAAAATATATGATAGGAATTTCTGTGTTTCCGTTTGTTGCTATCGTAATCCTGTTCTTGTATGGATGTCATTCTGTATCCAAAGAAATATATCCGTGTTATATGGATTTTCTGCAGACGAAAGATCTGTCGTCGGTAAATGTTATTTCTTGCGACAGTGTCTATCTGCGCTATCCTTACCGAGTGGAAATTAAGAACAGTCTTGCAGTCATTATTGACCGGCATCCGGAAATCTGCTTTCTTCACGCATTTATCTATCCGGACTGGAAGTATGTTATTTCATTTGACAGGCGTAGCGAAGACACTGATGAGATTCTTTCTGCCTAGCGTGTCCGTATCATTTCTCCCGATTTCGTATGGGTAATTGATTCGAGCCGTAGGCAGATAAGCCACTGGTGTATTTCGTCCTTATCGGGGTGTGGAAGAAACATCCTTGAACGAACATCTGATTCGTACTCTGGATTTCTGGGGAACCGTCAGAAAGTGAGAAATAAAAAAAGTGGAGATATGAAACCTATGTCTACCAAACGTTTGTTTTCATATCCCACTCCATGTTAAACCCATCCAATCTAAGAAAGGAGGTGTTACCGATGCAAAGGTAATTATTATTTTGAAGCACTACAAATCGGGGATTTGTTGCTTTTCGGAGAGTTAAGAACTTGAGATTTAACATAAAAATACAACTACAAATGAAAAAGAATTTTATAAGAACTGCATTCGTTGCAGTATTCGCTTTAATGACTGGTTATAGTGTATATGCATCACAACAGGAAAAAACAATGTCTGACCTTGCATTGGCTAATGTGGAAGCATTGGCCGGTAATGAGTGGGAAGGTGATAATGAGTGTCATATGGATACTACATTTTGGGAATGTTTGAAGTATACACAAGGATTAGGTTGTTATTGTGGATTGTAGAACAAATCATTTGAATTATACAGAATAAGGTGGTTTACCTTATTCTGTATATTAAGAAAATTTTTATTATGAAGTTTTTCGTATTTATATGCTTATTAGCACTGCTGTCTTGCAATACTCAGAGTCATAAAGATTATCTTTATGAACTAAAGTTTGCAGATGAAAGTATTTCTTTTCCGCTTAGTACCAGTACCACTACATATATAAAATCATTATCCATATTTACAGATTCATTGGGAAAAAAGTATTTGGCCTTTATGAGTAATGATGAACCTGAGATATATCTTTATGATATTCATAAAGCTAATCTGGTAAAAACCATTCGTTTTCATAAGGAGGGTCCTGATGGAGTTGGTCCTAAGGCTGGAGGTTTCTTTATGGCTGGATTTAATGAGATATATCTCCCGAGTCTGTATGTTCCTGAAATATCTAAGATAGATAGTGCAGGACATAAACTTGGTGTTCTTCGTTTTGGAGATTCACCCCAAAGTTTTCCATTTATAACTACAAGGTCTGTTATAGGCCTTCCAATGCTTGAAATTGATAACTCTCTTTATTGTCCTCAACTTGTAAATCCCAGACTTGGCGATAAACAGAAGACAGACAGCCCCGTTGCAATGAGAATTGATTTGGGAACATTGGATACTGATGCTTCTGATTTTTGTTATCCTTCTTTTTTATGTAAAGAGAGCCATGTCCCGTCTTTGGGTATAGAATCAAAAGCCAGCTATTGTTACAATGGAAAAGAATTTATATACTCCTTTGCATTTGATGAAAATTTATATGTACTATCAACAGATTTTAAGCTTATCAAAAAAGTAAATGCAAGTAGTAAGTATATTGACGGTATATCTATACCTGATAATGTTCCTACTCAAATGGATTTGGGAATTAAGATGATGTGTGAAATACCTTATTATGGTGATATAATTTATGATGAATACCGTCAGTTGTATTATCGTATAGCTTATCCGAAGGATTCTTTAAAAGAAGGAGAAAGTCTATCGGATATGATGCAATCCGGGCGTACCAGATTCTCGATTATTATTCTTGATAAGGATTTAAACGTGGTTGGTGAGACGATGTTCCCGGAAAATCTTTATAGATCGAATTTATACTATATAGAAAAGGATGGTCTTTATATAAGTAGTAATCACTATAAAAATTCTCATTATAATGAGGATAACCTCAGCTTTGACAGATTTATAGTAACAGAAAATTAACATTTATCAATGGGATACTATGTTATTTTATATGAATCTCAAAAGAAGAATAGAAATTTTTACCTCTATTTGACGTTTTTGAAAGTATAGAGTTGTGAGATTATGAAAAGATGGTTTGATATAATAACGAATATTGCTTTTGTATGTATATGTTTATTCTTTCTGTGGATTCTGGCACAAGTGTTTGTGTTTTCATCGTTCCGAATACCAAGTGACTCCATGTCGCCGAAACTCAGAGAGGGAGATTTCGTGCTTGTGTGGAAACCTGTCGTTGGAGCACGTCTGTTTAACCTGAACAAGTCTCTCAATTTAGAACAGACAGAAATTTACCGCTTACCCGGATTCAGGAAGATAAAGCGCAACGATGTGGTTGTGTTCAATTTCCCGCATCCAAACGACTGGAGCCATATAGAGATGCACATAATGAAGTATTATATCAAGCGTTGTATCGGGTTACCTGGAGATACAGTCTCCATAAGGAAGGGGATGTTCAATGTGGATGGTGTAGACATACCTTTGGGGAATGTTGCTTCACAGAAGCGCATAGGATTGATGCGTCCTGAGGATTTTCCTGATGGAGTATACAGGAGCTTCCCATACGACTCCCTGCTGGACTGGAACATAAAGGAGTTCGGACCTCTGTTTGTTCCCGGCAAGGGGGATGTGGTGAAGATGGACCG